>SESA01000058.1_pt1 | contig 76905 bp, 68 predicted proteins | sample 3171451 | NCBI WGS metagenome assembly SESA01 (sample SAMN06051862, study PRJNA518727) | freshwater metagenome | biome: subpolar coniferous forest; feature: holomictic lake; material: water; isolation source: holomictic Lake 227, 8 m depth | place: Canada: near Kenora, Ontario | collected...
ATTTGAAAGAGAACGAGGAGCCCGAGGGCTACGCCGTGTACGGCTACGAGGCGTGCAAGGTGTTGCTTGACGCAATTCCAAAGGCCAAGACCAAGGATCGCGCGGGCATTTTGCAGGCCGTGTCGGAGACCAAAAACTACAACGGCGCCCTTGGAATTTGGAGTTTTGACGAGAACGGCGACACCACCAACACAACTATGAGCGGCAATACTGTGAAGAACGGCGAGTTTGAATTTGTCAAAGTTCTTGGCAAGTAATGCATTGAGGCGTTTTCAAAAGTGAATCCAGCAACGCACGGTTCAATGTGTGAAACACTTGTCGCCATGGTCTTGTCGCAAGCCTCCAGTGGCGCGACCGCCGTTACAAACACTCAAGTCGCGATGGGTTGGGGCGATGTTCTTTCGCAGCAACTGATTACTGGCGTCTCGAACGGAATGATTATCGCGCTGATCGCCATTGGATACACCATGGTGTATGGAATTATTGAACTGATCAATTTCGCGCACGGAGATTTGTGCACGCTTGGATCATTCTTGGCGCTCACTCTGGTTGGCGCGTTGGGCATGGAGGCGTGGTCAGGCATAGGCGGAACTGCGGCGGTGATCACGTTGCTGATCAGCGCGGCGATTTTTTGTGGCGCGCTGAACTGGACCATTGACCGCGTGGCCTACCGCCCGTTGCGTGGCAAACCAAAACTTGCGCTGCTTGTGAGCGCCATTGGGTGCTCTTTCATTTTGGTGAATATTGCCTTGTTTTGGGGCGGTTTACCAATGGAAGTTTTTGGCGGAGGAAATCAGGCCGCGGCTCCGAAAGATTTTCCATCGCTCATCTCCAATGAAAATTTGTTGGGCGCACGATCCGCCATCACCGTCACATGGCGCGACTTGTTCGTGGTGATTGTCACGGTGCCATTGATGATTGGTTTGACCTGGTTGGTGAAGTCCACGCGTTTGGGCAAAGCCATGCGCGCAGTGGCGCAAAATCCAACAGCGGCGGCGTTGATGGGTATTGATGTGAACCGTGTCATTGGTTCAACATTTCTTATTGGCGGCGCGCTTGGAGGTTTTGCCAGCGTGATTTACGCGCTCTACAACAATACGATTTCATTTCAGATGGGCTATAGAACAGGCATGGACGCGTTCACCGCGGCGGTGCTTGGCGGAATTGGAAGTTTGCCTGGCGCGGTGGTAGGCGGAATTGTGATTGGCTTAGTGCGCGCGCTCAGCGATGGTTACATTGAGGCGCGCTGGACCAACTCCGTTGTGTTTGGCATTCTCATTCTCACGCTTGTGTTTCGACCCAGCGGAATTTTGGGCGCCAAACTTCGGGAGAAAGTGTAATGAGCGCTACGCCCATGTGGAAAAAATTCTTGCGCGTCGACATTGTGTTGTTGATCTTGGCGTGCTTGTTGCCAGTGGTGGATCAACGTTTGCACTTGGACATGGTCGACCCAATGCGCGGCGTCATGGTGTTCGCAATTTTGGCGCTTGGTCTCAATATCGTGACCGGATTTACGGGGCTTTTACACTTGGGAATGGCTGCTTTTATGGCGATTGGCGCCTACGCATTCGCCATTAGTAGTTGCGACATTTATCCCTTTCAACTTAGTTTTTGGTGGGCGATTCTTTTCACGGCGATCGTCGGCGCGTTCGCTGGCGTGTTGCTTGGCGCTCCAACACTGGGTTTGCGCGGCGACTATCTCGCCATTGTCACGCTTGGATTTGGAGAGATCACTCAAGACGTGTTGAAAAATTTGGATGTCATTACAAAAGGAACGCAAGGCATCAACCCTTTGCCATCGCCACATGTTCCATGGTGGACCGCGACAGGATTTGGAATGCTTGAATTCACAAGCGAACAGGAACTTCCGTGGTATTGGTTGTTTCTTGCATTCGTTGTGGTGGCAGTTGTGGTGTGCAGAAATCTGGAGCGCAGCCGAACGGGTCGCTCATGGCTTGCAGTGCGCGAAGACGAACTTGCAGCGCGATGCATGGGTATCGCGCCAGTACCCGTGAAAATGATCGCCTTTGCAACTGGCGCCGCGCTTGCCGCTGTGGCTGGCGGACTTTGGGTGAGCATGTATTCAAGCACTGGTGAGCCAGGCAACTACGATTTTCAAGTGAGCATCTTGGCGCTGTGCATTGTGATCGTTGGTGGAATGGGTTCGATCAACGGAGTGTTGGTTGGATCAATCGCAATGCTTGGTCTTGCCAACATCGCGCTTCCCAAAATTGCCAGCGCCATGCAGAGCGCGGGATGGGTGAGTTCAGGCAGCGTATTTGGCAGCCCAAACAACTGGAAATACCTTGTGTTTGGCTTGGTTTTAGTGGTCATGATGCGCTTCCGTCCGGATGGTTTGTTGCCCGCGAAGTTGTCCATTGTGAATTCCAAAAAGAAAAACGTCGTGGAGTCCGCGCTATGACTGTGGCTGAACCCATTCAAGATCCAATCTTGGAAGTGGACGCGGTCACCATGCGTTTTGGTGGGCTAGTGGCCAACGATTGTGTTTCATTTCAAGTGAAGCGCGGCGAAGTGTTCGCGCTGATCGGGCCCAACGGCGCTGGCAAGTCCACATTGTTCAATGCCATCACGGGCGTGCATCAAGCAACCGAAGGGCGCGTTCGATTTGAAGGCAAGGAAATTCGACGCGATTGGAGCGCCACTATTTTTGCGCGCATGATGCTCAGCGGATGTGTTCTTGCGTTCTTTGTCACGCTCGCCATTCGCATCACCACGCTTTGGAAAGATGTCATTGTGGCCAATTACATTTACGACGAGCACTTTCCAATCGTGCAAACATTGCGTTCCTTCGGGCCAAGTCTGGCCAACATTGGCTTCTGGGGAGTCGCATTGCCGGCGCTGATTGGTTTTGTATTGGGAGCGGGCGGATATGTCACGCTGTGGTCGCGCGCCAGGCGCACGCCGGATTTGATCGCGCGCGCAGGCATGGGACGAACATTTCAAAATATCCGATTGTTTGGCGAGTTAAGCGTGATTGAAAATGTATTGGTTGGAATGCACGCCAAGCTGTACTGTGGCTTTCTCACAAATATGCTGCGTTTGCCGCGATTTTATAGGGAAAACGTGGTCGCTCATCAGAAGGCGAACGAGTTGCTGCGCTTTGTTGGACTGGAAGCGCGCGCTGGCGAGGCCGCCCGAAATTTGCCATACGGCTTGCAGCGTCGCTTGGAAATCGCGCGCGCGCTTGCTGGCGAGCCGCGCATTTTATTGTTGGATGAACCCGCCGCGGGAATGAATCCAACTGAAACTGGAACACTGATGGAATTGATCCGCAGAATTCGCGACTCGGGTGTGACTGTGTTGTTGATCGAACACCACATGCGCGTTGTCATGGGTGTCAGCGATCGCATTTGCGTGCTGAACTTTGGAAAACAAATCGCGCAGGGAACGCCTGAACATATTCGCAACGACCCCGCATGCATCGAGGCCTACTTGGGCAAGGAGGAATTGGGTTGAACACGCATTCCGCTCCAGTTCTTTTAAGCGTGCGTGGCGTGCGAACGGGCTATGGTCCTGCGGATGTTCTGCATGATGTCTCGCTTGAAGTTCGCGAGCGTGAAATTGTCACGCTCATTGGCGCAAATGGCGCTGGGAAAAGCACCACATTAATGACCATCTCGCGCATTCAGCGGTTGCGCGCGGGGGTGATCGAATTCGCAGGCCACGACTTGGCCACTACGCCACCCGATCAAGTTGTGGCAATGGGTTTGGCGCAGGTGCCGGAAGGTCGACGAATTTTTCCGCGGCTCACGGTGCGAGAAAATTTGGAAATGGGCGGATTTCTTCGCCGTGATCAAGTCGCAATGAGCCGCGACTTGGAGCGTGTGTACGCGCTGTTTCCAATTCTCAAGGAGCGCGATCGTCAGCAGGGCGGAACACTGTCCGGCGGTGAGCAACAAATGTTGGCCATTGGTCGCGCGCTGATGAGCGAGCCGCGTTTGTTGATGATGGATGAACCCAGCATGGGCATCGCGCCAATTTTAGTCGTGCGTATTTTCCAAGCCATCAAGCAACTGCGCGATGAAGGCATGACTATTTTATTGGTGGAACAAAATGCGCGCGCCGCGTTGCGCTTGGCTGATCGCGGCTATGTCATGGAGACTGGCTCCATCACTTTGTCAGGCTTGGGTCGTGAGTTGCTTGATGATCGTCGTGTACAAGAGGCGTACTTGGGCGACTAATTCACGCTCCTGAACCAGTCTTCAAAAAGCCTTCAATATCAGCCTGAAACGCTGTTTTGTCCGAGGGCGTTGGGCAGTTACCATCTCTGTTGGAGAATTTTCTGTCCGATGCGCGAATACAAAATACGAAATGATTTAGAGCGCGCCGTCATTGATGGCTTCGCGCTTCCGCTTGGAATTCAGCCCATCAATTTGCCAAGTCCCAACCAGGGATACACGCTGGAATTTCACGAGGGCGAGGACGGCGATCCCGACACATTCTCATTTCACATTGTCACCAGCCATGATCGCATGTTGGGTCTTGTGCGCGAGGCGCTTGGTTTGCTGCCCGAACAAGTCACGCCCATCATGGAAGTTGGAAGTCGCGACGCCTATCGCAGCGTGGATGTGTTCATGGGCCGCGAAGAAATTTCCTTCGAGGCGTTCCTTGAAATTTGGGAGGGCTTTGAGCCCGTCATCATGGAGGACGCCAGCATTGGTGTTGGCGCCAACGCGGAGGAGCCATTTGTTGAAGTGTTCCTGGATTCTTGGAAGGGGTTGCTTGTGCATGTGGCCGCCGACAACAAGGAAACGGTGGAGCGCATGTTGCGCCGTCATTCGCTGCATGAAGTAGAGGAGACTTGGCCGGATTCACTTGATGAAGTGTTGTCGCCGCCGTCGCATGTGCGCGATGTCTTGGCGATCGAGGACGATCAAAGTCCCGATTTAGACGAGGTGCTTTTGCAGGTGCGTGAATGTTGGGGCCTTGAACTTGATGTCGACCCCGACACCAATGTTGATGACGCCGGTCGCGAGCTTGGCAGCACGTTGTGGCACTCCATTGCGGTGTGCTTGGATCTCAACAGCGACGAGTCAAGCGATCATCCTTCCGGTGGCTACATCACATTTTGGATTACAGCCAAAAACACGGCGGAAGTAGAGCAATTGGCCCGCGAACGGTTGCAAAAAGAAAATCGTTGGTTGCTGCAAAGTTTTTACACGCTTGACCGCGTTGCCTTCGATGAGCGACCGGAAGCGTTGGATCATCTGCCTATGAAGGGCAGAAAATCCGAGGTGCATTTGGTTGAGGAAGATCCCTGGGGCTAAGGGTTCCATGCGTTGTGTGCGTGTTCAATCGCGCGTTGTGTGAATGAAATGTCAACGCCACTTTGCGCGCCGCGCCACTCCTTACATATAAAGTGAATGCTGTTTGATGTATGCGTTCACCGCTGGATCAATCAGCGTTTCATCAAGCGGTGCGCCCGCCATAATGTTGCCGCGCAGTTGCGTGCTTGAATCCGCCGCGGCTTCAAGTGGAAGAATCCACGGGCGCCACACTTTTGCGGTGGCAGCGTCTTGACGCGCAGCTATCTGTTGTAAAAGGTCATGCGCATTCAGCGGTGCCCGCGGCACAACCACCGGCGTGGCAAGCGCAAGAATTCCTGGCGGGTCTTTCCATGAATAAAAGTTCAACGCTTGATCGCCACCAAGCAGTAGAAAAAACTGCGCGGTCGGAAATTGCGCGCGCAAATTGTTCAGCGTGTCCACAGTGAAACTCGCGCCGCCGCGCGCGATCTCTTGCGTGTCAATCACGGCGCGCGCTTCGCCCGCAAACGCGATCCGCAACATGGCCTCGCGGTGGTGCGCGGCGGTGGTGGGTTGGTCTTGCCGCTGCGGATTGATATTGGCGGGAATCACGCGGATTTCATCGGCGCCAATAGCCGCCGCCGCTTGCTGCGCCAGTGAAACATGGCGGCGATGCGGCGGGTTAAAAGAGCCGCCAAACACAAGCACTTTGCGCGCGCTCATGAAGTTCGCTCCATCAATTTGTATTGCATTCCACGCGCATGCAGGCAACGCATTCGCGCGCAGACTCCGCTCATGAAGGCAACTCCATCAACGCGCGCTCAACAATGTCGCAGGCGTTGTTCATTGCCAAAGTGCATTTTTGCCCCAAGTGCCGCAGCAATGGAATTTGCCAAGGATGCGTGGCCACATGCAGCGCGATAGCCAAAGGGCGCGGCGCACCCGCGGCGTTGACAAAGTTGAACACGCCAGGCGGAAGTTGCGTTTGAACATCGTCACTCACGCCACGGACAATCAGCCATCGCCAACCGGCTTGCGCCGCGGCGCGCGCAAAGTGCGCGGACTCCATGTCCACCATGTCGCAAGAAAATTGCCGCGCGGTTTGCGCTTTCACATGCGTGTCGGCCAGTAAAACATCCGCGCAAAAAAGCGGCAGCGCCGCGGAATTCATGGGTGTATCAACAGACGAAAATTCCTTTGACGCAAGCGGGGGCGTGTTCACGCCACTGGGCATCCACGGCGCGGGTATCACGCTGCCATTGGGCGCGGTCACGTGCGATGCGATATACGCCTGACCCAACTTGGCGCGCGCGCTCAATCCGCCGGCGAGGCCGCACAAGATCACGTTTGTTCCCGCGCCAAATTCATTGACCAACTCTTTCAGCGCGTGCGCGCAATGTTCGCCAACTCCAATGGTGCGGATCACGCAGCGGTTGCCCAAGCGCTTGCTGGCAATGTCGCTTTCAAAATTCATGGCGCACAACATCAGGGTGGTGGACATATCAATTACGGTATCCGATCTCGTCAGTGCAGCGGTCAGAGTGCAGCAAGATCGGGGCAAGCCCACGCCAATTATCATGGCATGAAATAAATCCAAGAAATCAGCCAATCCGGAAAGCGCGCCCCGCGCTCAATTTCAGCGCATTGTCAAGCGATTTGTGGCGTTGAACTTGCTCGCTATACTCTTTCCGCTACTGAATTGATCCGTGAATCTGTTTGTATTGCCGCTTGTTTGGCCCCATCGTCTAGCCCGGCTTAGGACATATCCCTCTCACGGATGGAACAGGGGTTCGAATCCCCTTGGGGTCACTTTCACTTCACTGTTCGCAAGAGTCGTTCGACGATTTCGCTCGTTCACTCTATAGTCCATTGTTCGCCGGCCCCATCGTCTAGCCTGGCTTAGGACACCACCCTTTCAAGGTGGCTACAGGGGTTCAAATCCCCTTGGGGTCATTTCTTCACTCGCGGATTTCATGCAATTTTAATAATTGCAGAATACCCGCGCTCCGTTGCGTGCATGACAATCGGCGCAATTCAAATGGCAGAAAATAGAAAACCATTTCGCGTCCATCCGCCTCGCGCAAAAATCGCAAATTTTCTTTGGCCCATCATTCGGATTATCACGGGCATCTACCGCGTTGAAAATGTGGTTGAGAAATCCCACCAAATTGTTGGTGATGGAAAATTGCTTGACGCATTGAACCGCGCCTCTCGCATTTACTTGGATTGTTCCGCGGAGGATCGCGAGCGCATTCCTAAAACTGGCGCGCTGCTTGTGGTGGCCAATCATCCAATGGGCGCGCCTGACACGCAACTTATTTCCACTCTGATTGAGTCCGTTCGAAGCGATGTGAAATTCATCGCCAATGAACTCTTGTGTCAAATTCCAGTTGTCGCGGAGCGTTCGCTAGGCGTGAAAATTATTGGCAAGCCAACCGTCACCACCAACATGAACACGCTGCGGGAAGCGCTGCACTGGCTTTCCAATGGCGGATGTCTTTGCGTGTTTCCTTCGGGTGAAGTCAGCCATTCCACATGGAGTCGTTGGCGCGCCGTGGATGCTTTGTGGCAAACGCAAATTGCAAAATTGGCGCGCATTACCCAGCCCACCGTGTTGCCAGTGTTTATCGCGGGGCGAAATCCATGGTGGTTTCAAATCGCGGGTTTGATTCATCCAATGTTGCGCACAGCGTTGTTGGCGCATTGCTATCCAATTCAGTTTGATAAGAAACTTCCTGTGGCGGTCGGTACGCCTATTCAAGCCAGTGAATTTGAAGCCTTTGAGAGCGATGAAGAATTGATTGGATATTTCCGCCTGCGCACGTATGTGTTGCGCGCGCGGCTGGATGAAAAAGCAGCCAATAGAGGCGCTATTACCTACACAACGCCGTTGCTTGAAAAGCCTCAACATGCGCCGGAGGAATTGGCCGCCGAAATTTCCGGCTTGCCGCAATCCGATTTGTTGCTCAAGCAAGGCGAGTGCGAAGTGTGGTGCACGCAAAGCGAAAAAATTCCGTTGACCATGTTGGAAATTGGCCGCTTGCGTGAGGAGGCCTTCCGCGCCGTTGGCGAAGGCTCGGGCAAAGCCATTGATATAGATCGTTTTGACCGCCACTACCGGCAATTGTTGGTGTGGAACACGCGCACGCAAGAAGTCATGGGCGGCTATCGCATGGGCTTGACTGATGAAATTCTTGCCGCCCACGGAATTGACGGTTTGTACACCAGCACGCTGTTTGATTATTCGCCAAGCATGTTGCGGTCGCTTGGACCAGCGCTTGAACTTGGAAGAAGTTGGGTGGCGCGCGCGCATCAAAAGAAGCCAATGCCTTTGTTGTTGTTGTGGCGGGGCATTGCGCGCTTTGCATTGCAGCGGCCGCAGTATGCAATTCTGCTTGGGCCCGTCAGTATTTCAGACGCATATCAAAGCATGTCCAAGCGGCTCATCATGGCGTTTCTGAAAACGCATCACGCCATTGATCGATTTGCAAAAGATGTGAAGCCGAAAAATCCGCCAGTCATGGAGCCGTTTCTGGATTGGGATCCTGCGCACACGCACGCCGCTGTTCGCAATGTCGCCGATGTGGATCGACTTATTCAAGAAGTGGAGGCCGATGGGCGCAAAATGCCGGTGTTGCTGCGGCAATATCTCAAGCTGAATGCGCGCTTGATCGCCTTCAATGTGGATCCGGAATTTGGAAATGTGGTTGATGGACTCATGTTCATGGACTTGCGAAAGATGTCCACGCGTATTCAGGATTACTACTTTGGGCGTGAATGCGCCGATCAATTCCGAGCGTTTCACGGACGTTCCAACGCGCCGGTTGCTTGAAGTGTGCCTCGTTCAAGCCTCGGCGTGTGCGGGTCTATTGCGTAACCCTACTCTCCGCTGACGCGCGGCGAAAGTAAAATTCGCACTTGCTGAATTCATCGCAAGGGGCGAGTATGCGCCTATGCAAGCGATCTCTGTGCAAAGTGCGCAAGGTAACTACGACATTCATGTTGGGGACGCGCTGTTGCAAAGTGTGGGCACGGTCATCGCGCAAAAAATTCCAAAGGCTCGCGTGGCGGTGCTGGTGGTGGATCAGGCCATTGAGCACACATGGGCGCGTGAAGTTGCGGCATCGCTTCAAGCGGCTGGCTTGCGCGTGGTCACACATGTTGTCCATGCCAGCGAGGACAATAAATCCATCGCACAAGTTGAACAAGTTTGGCGCTTGCTGCTTGCGGAGCGCGTGCAACGCAGCGATGTCTTATGCGCAATGGGCGGTGGAATTGTGGGCGATATGGCTGCTTTCGCGGCATCAACGTACATGCGTGGCATTGCCACGGTGATGATTCCCACCACAGTGCTTGCCATGGTGGACGCCGCGATTGGTGGCAAGACAGCGGTGAATCTTCCAATGTCTAGCGACGCGTCTGATGCAAGTATGAACAGTGGCGCCGCGAAACAATCTTCACAAAGTTTGCCGACACACTTGTCAAACAATCTGACAAACAACTTAGCGAAAAATATGGCGGGAACCATTTGCGCGCCGGCTTGGGTGGTAAGCGATGTTCGCACGCTGACAACGCTTTCCACCCGCGAGTTTCGCTGCGGCCTTGCCGAGTGCGTGAAGCATGCGCTACTGGCTGATGAATCAATGTTGTCTTGGCTTGAAACACATCGTGAGGGTTTGCGCGCCATGGATCCGGCGCGACTTGTGGAACTGGTCCATCGATCAGTTTCTGTCAAAGCTGCAATTGTGTCGCGAGACGAGCGTGAACAAGGCGAGCGTGCGCACTTGAATTTGGGGCACACATTCGCGCACGCGATTGAATCTCTTTTGCATGATCAGGTTCACCATGGTGAGGCCGTTTCCATAGGGTTGGTGGCCATGGCGGCGGCAAGTCAGGCGGCGGGTTGGTGGCCCGACGCCGACAAATTCCAACTTTCCAAGCGACTTTCCGATTTGGGATTGCCTGTTCGTATGCCTGCCAAGGTTGATCGGGAACAACTTAAAAACGCTATGAAACTCGATAAAAAGGGGCAATCTGGAGCTGTTCGATTGGTGCTTCTCAAGGGTCTAGGTCGCCCTGGCGTGCTTGATGCGGCCAGTGAGCAAGTGATCAACGCCGGCCTTGACGCCATTGGCGCTTGAGCAAAGAGACATTGCTGTGATGGATCAAATCCCGCGGCTCCATGCCAAAGAACTCTCAATAACTTTGGAAGAACTTGGACCCAATCAACCGATAAGGCAGGGCACTCATGCGAAGCCGGAGGCTTCAAAAGTGTGCGACCCTCGGCCTGGGTTTGGCTGACTTTCTTGAGACGACCTGAGCAGGATGCGTAGCGTCGCAATTGTGAATCAAAAAGGTGGCTGTGGCAAAACCACAACCGCTATCAATTTGGCGGCAACGCTTGCGGCAAAAAATCGCCGCACGCTTTTGGTGGACATGGATCCGCAAGGTCATTGTGGAATTGGTCTTGGTGTTCCAGAAGATCGAATTGAACACGGCTTGGCGGAGGCGTTGTTATCCGATCCACCAGGCGGCGCGGATCCCGACGCGATGCTTTGGGAAGTTGCAAAAAATTTACGCTTGGCCCCAAGCACCCTTTCTCTTGCTGGCCTTGAAGCTGCGCGTGGCGGTCTGGCGCATTTACCCGACCGCGACGCGCGTCTTTCACAATTTCTTGATCGCGTTGCGGATCGATTTGATTGGTGCGTGATTGATTGTCCGCCAACGATTGGCTTGCTCACGTTTAACGCGTTGCGCGCCGCGGATGAGGCGATTATTCCAGTGGAAACTGGCTTCTTTTCGCTTAAAGGCAGCGAGCGTCAAGCCGCCGCAATTCAAGCAATGTCCACGCGTCTAGAGCGCGAATTGCCGCTGCGCATTTTGCCCACGCTGCATAGACCAAGCGCCAAACTGGCCACTGATCTATTGGCGGCCATTGAGCGTCGCCATGGAATGCTCACCATGCCGCTTGTGATTCGTGAGCATGAATCATTGCGCGAGGCGGCTGGCTTTGGTCAACCCATCACCGAGTACGCGCCAGGCTCGGAAGCCTGCCTTGATTTTATTGCGCTGGTGGAATGGCTTGACGCGAATCCAGTTGTGTGCACGCGTCAAAAAATAAATGCAGCGTTTGCTGCGCGTGGAGAACTTGCGCTCGATGACGCTGCGCCGGTCAGTTCAGCCGCCGCATCTGGTGAACGCATGGCGGATTTGTTGTCACGCATTCGCCAACAAGCCAGCATGCCCATAACGCCAGCCTTATCCGTTGAAAGCGTTGTGCGCATTGAATCTCCCATGAGTGGAGATCAAAAATGAGCGAATTTGACGAGAGATTTGACCGTTTGACCTCGCTGTTTTTAGGCGACACGGCTTCGAATGATGCCAATGAAACTCGCTACGAACCCGTGAAGCAAGCGCCACTGCGTGAAAGTTTGATCACGCCTTTGCTCGCTGGAAATTTGCCGGTCATGGCGCATCCGTGGCTCACACATGTTGCGGCCCGTTTGCGTGAGGGACCTGCCGCTTTGTTGCGAGTCAGCGCCGACGGCATTCAGTGTTCGCTGCTTGAGACCAAAGGTCCCGCTGAAAGCGAGGACAAGGATTTCGCCATGTGGTTGTTGCGCGCCGCAGGCATGGTGCGGCATTGGTTTGTCACGCCAGCAAGCGTGCAAGGCGCGGAAGAAATCGCAGTCATGGATATTGAAGAAGTTGTCATCGCCTCTGGTGGTGATGAGGCCGCGACCGTTGCCGCGTATCAATTGGTTCGACGCGTTGTTGAATGCGCGCGTAAAAATAATCGCGTTCCGCCGCTCACACCAATCGCGTTGGTTGGTTGCTCCGCTGAATCCGCGCATGAGGCAATTGCCACTATTTCAACTGCGGCGCAAGCGTTTTTGCAGCAACCAGTGCCATTGGCTGGAACCTATCCAAAACTTGAACGCACCCATGTTGCGCAGCAAGCTTTTTTCGCCGGCGGATTTTCCGTGGCGGAAATTTTTGAGGCTATTCGTGCCGCAGAAGCAACAGTGGAAGGAAGTCGACGCGCGCCACAACCAGCGTCGCATGTCTCAACACCGCCGTTCATGCCATCACCAACACCAACGGCAGCTCCAACAGCAAGCGCCATTCCTTCAACGCACTCCAGCGCAGCATTCACAGACTTCTCCAAACAACCATTGCAAGTGCAAATGCGACCGGGTTCTTATGCGGCCATCATTTCTGGTTTGTGGCCCATTGCGCTGCGTTACCCCAACAACGCGCTGATTGAATTTGCAACGGACCATGCGGGACAGTTGCATGTGATCGCGCCAGTGGAGCAAGCCGCGTCTATTCGACAAGCCGCCGCGTGGGCGTTGCGCAACTCGTCATTAATTCGTCTTGGTTTCCCTGGCTTGGCCGCGGACCCGCTTCCGATTGTCGAGCGAATTATTTTCACTGACGCCACGCAAGCCGTGGACTGGCATCACTGCGGCGTGCGACTTGATTTAGTTCTGCGCGCGCAAGACAAATTTATCCATGTGTCGCTAAATGATGAACGCACATTGAAGCCTTGAGATCCAAGGCGCGTTGAATATTGATGAAGTGGTTTTATGCTGCACGACGCGTGAACTTGAGTGATCACGCAACGTGGAGCAACCTGCGCACATTAACTTTTTGGAAGCGAAGCCCGAAGCACTCGAAGCCAATTTTCACTGCGAAAACCAGCGATTTCCGTAGATGAAAAGCCTGCTTGGGCAAGCGCCGTTTCGATCGCCGCAACATCCTCGGGGCGCCGCGCATTCACAGGACAATCTTCGGGGGTAAAGCCGCCGTCGAAATCGCTGCCTAAAGCAAGGCATTCCACACCGCCCACTTCGCGAACATGTTTGACATGCCGCACGACATCATCCATCGTGGCAACGCGGTCGTTGGCCAAAAACTTTCCATACAAATTCAAACCGCACACGCCCTTGCGCGCGGCGATGGCGCGAATAGTTTCATCGGTGAGATGTCGTTGATTGCCGGGCACAAGACTGCGGCAATTGGAATGACTTGCCGCAATGGAACCTTTGGCCAGAGCGATCACTTGCGAACATGCTTCGTCTGACAAATGTGAAAGATCATGAATCATGCCAACAGCATCAAGGGCTTGAATCATTTTTTTTCCAGCCGCGGTCAATTCTCCTGGCGCCGCATTGCCGCCCGCATAGCGCGAACCCTTGGCCCACGTCAAACCAACCATGCGCACACCCTGATCAAACCACCACTTGGCGCGCTCTGGCGACTCGATGGGATCCGCGCCCTCCATTAAAATCACCACGCGCGTTGGTCCGTCGGAATTCCATTGCAACAGATCCGCTTGCGTACGCACAATTCGAATCACGCCACGCGATTCAAGCCCTTGATACAAACGCAATTGCAAGCGAGCGGCGCGCGCGGCGGTGTCCACATCGTCAAAATTGGCGTAGCCCCACGCTTCATCGCAACCCACTTCTGTGAACAGCGTGGCGAAAACCATTTTGCATGAACCAGCTCGAAGCGCCGGAAAATTCACGCCAAAGCGCGCGCGATCCGGCGATTGTGATTCAAGATCAATTCCTTGCATGGCCAGATAGGCCAAATCAAGATGTCCATCAATGCGATCGTGGCTGGATGTGCTTTGCATTGGGGCATTCTGCCGTGTTCGGCGTTCAGTGTCTAGCGCGCGGCGACTGTAGTTACACTCTTGAGTCATGGCTGAAGTTGCTTCAATCAATGCATCGACCCGCGGATTGGTTTTGCTTTTGGCGGCGGCGCTTTTTGCGCCGTTGATTCTTGCCGCCACGCTTACGCCTGATCCGCGAGGACTTGGCACCCATCAACAACTTGGGTTGCCAGTGTGTTCATGGCCTGCGGCGATGGGAATTCCATGTCCAAGTTGTGGCATGACTACGGCGTTCGCTTACGCCGCGCGCGCTGATTTCATCTCGGCATTTGTTGCGCAACCCATGGGCGCACTGTTGGCCATCGCGGCCGCGATTGGTTGCGTGGTTGCCTTGGGCGTTTCATTCACGGGGTATCAATTTCAAAGATTGTTCGATCCGCTTCTCAACAAATGGTGGTTCAGCGCGGCCATTATTTTGTTTTTTGCGGCTTGGTTGTGGAAGTTCACATGCATGCGGGGAAGTATGCAATGAAGAGCGTGCTTTCAAAGAGTGCTTGCATACTGGCGCAAATTGCTTTGTGTGGCGTGATTGCTCTGTGATTCATTTCCAGTTGCCAAGTGATTGGTATCGCGTCGGCAATCGGGCAAAATATTGAGCGCGACAAGAAGATTGAAGTCCTTGCCAAGTACGCTGGACTGGACAACAAGCGTGTCGCCATTCTTGTGAAGGCTGACATGGGCACGGTCTATGAGCATCCGACCGCCGTTCCAAATATTTCAGTCAACTTGGCGCAGCGGCTGCAGGAAAATGTTCCAGGCATCAAAATGATGAATCCGCTGCTGTGTTTGAATTATCAACATCAAACGCCAAATTGGTCGGCGCAACCCTTGGGGCAAGTGGCGGAGGAGTTGGACGTGGATCGTCTTGTCATTATCGATTTGTACGAATATCGCCTGAATCCGCCGGGAAATCGCTTTCTGTGGGATGGCGTCGCCGCGGGAAATGTTGGCGTGGCCGAGCGTGATGGCCTGGACGCGGATCAAACGGTGGATCAGTGGAATGTGTCTGCGCAATTTCCGCTAGATGCGGGAGTGACGCGCGAGTCCATGTCAATCACCCTTGTGCAAAAAGGTCTTTTGTCCGCGTTCGTTCGCAATGCCGCGTGGGTTTTCTTTGATCACATTGAAGACAAATATCCAGACACGAAAAAATAAAATGAATTTCATACTTCATGATCGTTTCATTCACTGCATTTGCTCATGCGCGAGTTTGCTCTTCCTTGCGGTTGGCTGCAACTATCTTGTTCCCGCGGCCTACATTATCGATGGTCCGCCTTCTATTGAGGCAAAATATGATTTGCCAGATCGAAAGACGGTCGTCTTTGTGGATGACCGCACAAATATTCTCAGTCGAACACAGCTTCGAGCGGTCATTGGCGACAAGGTCGCCGCGGACTTGATGAAAAAAGGTTTGATCACGGAGACCATTGCCAGTCGCGATGCGCTTGCCATGGCGCGCAAAGATGAGACGGTGGACAAGCCCATGCCCATTAGCGAAATCGGCCAGCGCGTTGGCGCGGACATGATTATTTATGTGCAAATTCGTGATTTCAAACTTGCGGATCCAGGCGGCGATTCGCTTCCTTCAGCCCTCGCCTCCGTGAAAGTGATCGATGTTTCAGGGCGATCGAGGCTATTTCCTGCGCCCAGTGAATTAACGGGCGAGCCCGTGGCAACCGACATGCGCGAAGTGAGCGCAGACTTGTATCAAAGCACCTCTGGGCGCAGGCAAGTTGAAGATTTGCTGGCCGCTGAAATTGGTTCTGAAGTGGCGAAATTATTTTATAAACACGAGCGAAAAGAACTGGGTAAAAATTTGGGTGTGCGCAAGTGAGTTTTCGGCCACAAATTGTTTGCGTAACAGATCCACTTGGGCCCGGTGCTGGCGCCGCCACTCTTGCCGCATGCGCCCAAGCTGTGCGTGCGCTTGAGGAAAAAATTGGAGCAGGCCGCGTTGAAGTTGGCGTGCTTGGGACAAATTTGTCAACGCAACTTGCAGTCGAATGTGGTCTCGCGCCCGCATGGAGAGTTCCTATCCCTTGCGGAAATGTACGACTGGCCGAGCCAGCGTTGTCGCGGGTTTTAAATCACTCAACGCCCAGCGTTGTATTGGCTTGGGGAGCGCGAGCGGCGCAGTTGGTTTCGCGCACCATGCGCGACACTCCTTTGGTGGTGGTCATGGACGCTCCGTTTGAATCCAAGAGCGTGATTCACGCTGAATTAGCTGAAGTTTTGTGCATGGGCGATTTGATGGCAGACCACGCATGCGCGTTGGGTTGGCTTCCAATTCGAATCCGCACGGTCTTGCCAGCGATGCCATCGTGGCAGCAAGATCCATCGCATGACCGCAATTCATTGCGCAGGCAATGGGGCGCAACCGATCAGGATTGTGTCATGGGCGTGTTGCCAGTGTCCTCAGGTCGCGCGGACGCATTGTTCGCGTTTCATGCCATGGGTCGGGTTGCATTCGCGGGGCGCGGCGCGCATTTGGTTCTTGATCCGCACCTTGGCAACGCAAGTGGTGTTCGTTCCATCGCGCGCAAACTTGATTTGAATGCAAGAGTGCATTTTGATTCGGCTCTGTCATGCCCTTGGAAATTTTGTTCTGCGATTGATGTTTGGATTTCTTTGCGCGACGCACATGTTGATGAAACCTCCATGCACCACAGTTGCGCGGCCGCGCTTGGCGCGCCCCTTGTGGCGCAAAGCGGTAGTTTTGCCGCGGCTTGCATTGAACATCAAGTGGACGGAATTGTCGCTGGAGAAGGGGTCAATGCGTTGGCGTTTGAAATACTTCAAATCGCCAAAAATCCCGCACAAATTGGGGCAATGGCGACTTCAGGGCGCGTGAAATACGGGGCTAAAAATGTCCGCGATGGATTTGCGCTTGCAATTCAGGAATGCGTGGGGCGCGTGTGCCCCGAGGTATTTGCGGTCCGCGAGTCTTCGAATTTTTTTCCGGCGGATACAAAATTCGCCGAGGCCTCGACATAGAGCGATTTCAACAAGTGGAGCGGCAGATGTTGCCCACGTAAGCGCGGGGCATCGAGCGCGGTAAAACGTTGTGGATCCACCATTGCAAGATCAGGATCCGCGATTGGGCTTTCGCCATCAAAGTCGCTTTCCCACATTGTTCGCAAAGCCCAATAGCGACTGGCATACAGATCAAACGCGTCTTCCGGGCGGCTTGCTTTGGCGGCCATTTCACTTTTGGCTTCGCCCGCGGACATGTGTTCATCCGTGGTGACAATGTCGCTTCCAAAAAGAATGCGTCCGCGGAAGCGCTCTAGAAAAGTTTCCACCGCGCCTTGCGGATGTTTGGAAATTTCTCGCAGCATCCATTTGGTGGCGCTTGTGTCCAAAAATAAATTTGGGTGGCGATCAAGAATTCCAGCAAGAAAATGCAGGTCTTCGGGCCATCCACCCATGTGAGCCGCCAGCCATGGCGAGGTAAATCGATCAAGCAGCCTTTCAAGTGGAAGATATTGCGCGGACTTTGTTCCGTATCGCGCTGCATCGCTGTAGCGAGTTTGAAACCAAGTGTCGGGATCCGCGATATGCACCATGAGCGACATTCCCAAACTGTTAGCCAATTCCATGGCGGCAACTCGCAGAGGCGCATCCAGTTGAAACATCGTCGCATCTCCAGCTTCAATCGCAAACTCAACGCTGCGCGGCGCCGCCCAAATTTTGCAAAGGCGTGAACCAAGTTCATGATATTTTTCGATGCGCTCCAAAAAACCCGCGCCCAACGAATGCTTGCGATCTTTCGAAGCGAAATCTGGAACGGCGATCAAGCGAAGCCGATCACCAAGTTCCGCCCGCACCACGGGCACTTGTTCCAAATAGGTCATGGACCAAATCGAACCAATACCGTACATGTCCATCGCTTCGCGAAGAATTTTGCAGGCATGCGCGCCGTTCACGTGCGAATGAGCGTCTGTGATGGCGAATGGCAAAGTCGGCAATTGCTTAGAAAGCGCGCGATAATCCCATCCAAATCGATTGGATGGATTCACGTTGCGTTGCGACTGAATAGGTGTTGAATGCGTCACGCGATAAATCCTAGCGCGTGTTTCAATTTCACGACAAGAATTATCGAGCGCGGCGGGGGCGTGATTTACTTCGACTCGCCAAGCGAGCGCCCTCGGCTTTTGTTTTTGGAGTTTGTGTCACACGTTTTTTAATCACGGTACTTGTTGTCGCGTTTGGAATGACCGCATTTCGACCCGCGTGATGAATGCATCCAATGTAAACTTCGTGATCCGCTTCAATATCAAAGTGGCGAACGATTTCACAATCAAACCAAGCTGTTGCACGCAGCGGTACTGGCGCACCGGATGGCGTCTTCATGCACGGAATTGAAATCATTGGGTCTTGCGTGTGTTCCGGAATTTGGCGGAAGAGACGCGTGCATACTGGATCATTCGCGGCGATCAAACATAATGCAAAGCCTCTTGAATCACGGATGATTGGACTCAGTGGTTGGCCTTTTTCAATCGCAATGACAAGCATGGGTGGTTGCGATGCGACTTGTTGCACCCAACGCACAAGTGCGCCGCCGCGCATGTCGCCAAATGCGCCAGTTAAAAGAAAAACTCCACTGGGAATTTGATCTAAAAGATCACTAATGCCAGAACGTTCAATTGGGGTCCAATCGCTTCTTGGTGCCATTGCACACACAATATCCCGAAATAAATCAATATCTAGTTTAAATCCATAATTTACAAGTATTTATATAAATATAGGACGCATTCTGGTGGGGATTAAAATTGTTCTAAGACTAAAAATTTAAAGATTTTTGATCATATGTGGGGCAAAGTGTTGCAAAGTGGGGAAATGATGTTAATCTATCGACACAGGTGCACCATGCTCTTTTTAGGCGAATTCGAACATTCTCTCGATGCGAAACAGCGACTGGCTATTCCATCGGAACTGCGCAATTGCTTGCCCAACGAGGGCAGCGATGCGGTGTTTGTTTCAGCGCCAGGACCAAACGGATTTCTGTGGTTGTGGCCAGAAAAAACATTCGCGGATTTATCCAACGCTCTCGGTGGTTCATTGTTGGGCGACGAGGGAGTTCAGAATTTCGAGCGGTTGATCTTCAGTCAGTCTTCGCGTTGTCCACTGGACAAAGCGGGGCGCGTGCGCGTTCCGGATCGAATGCTGGCTCGCTACGGATTATCGGGAAATGTAATGATTCTTGGTGTTCGAGATCATCTGGAACTATGCACCAGCGACAAGTGGAAGGAAGAACGTGAATTACTTGAGCCCGCCGCCGCGGATATTTGGCGACGTGCTCGCGAGACAATTCGAAACCGAACTTCGAGTTGATCTTTGGAAAAAATTTTAACTCGTCGCAGTGCGCGACGATTTGATGCAAGACTTGCGTTGATGCCAAGGATGGCCCAACGCGGGAGAGCAACGAATGGTCACCCTCACTTGCGCCAAGGACGGCGAAGTGGGAGCCATTCGAACAGAACAAACGAGCCAGGGACGGCTCGTTGAGAAGGGTTTGATCCGCCAAGGATGGCGGCAAGGACTCTGGAACCCTGTTTTTGGGGTTCTATCCGTCGTCGCCCCCGTACCGTGACCCGGTACGGGGGCGTTTTTGTTTTTAAATTCACATTGTTTGGGTAGACTGATCCTTCGGAAATTTCCGAAATGCAGACTTGATCGCATGGATTCGCGGAGGCTTGGAGCACCGCGGCGAGATGGTCTCAGGCAATGAGGTCCTACGCAATGTTGGTGATTACCCGTCGAGAAGGTGAAGAAGTTGTAATTGGCGATCCAGCGGCTCCACTAGGGATCGTTCGCATTGTCTCAATCAAAGGCGATCGAGTTCGCATTGCATTTGAGTTTCCGCGAGAGGTCAAATTGTTTCGCCGTGAACTTGCTGATCAAATTAATGCCACGGAGATTGGCAAAGACGGCAATCCTATTGTTGGGCAAATTCGACCAGCTTCTGGCGGCGAAACTCCGTAACAATTTCATTCAGACTTGAATGTTTCGCATTCACCAGGGGTTCAAGACTGAGGACGCGCTGTTGACTGTAAGTATTCGCCGCTAGACTCGCACCATGAAATTGCGTTCATTTCGATGGACTTGGTTTGCGCGTGAGTTTGCCCCACGAACTTTGAGCACGCGGGTTGACAAACGAATTCATCAATCAATCTTCCAAGTTGGGGCGTGTATTTTTTTGCAGCTTTGTGTTGCCTGCGTGCTGAGTGCGTGCGCCGTGTCGGCGGGCAAAGACCCAATGAAATCGCTGTCAAATCCCGAGTCATTGCCCGTGGTGCAAGTGGCGGCTATGGAAAAACTAGATGAGGCGCCAACGCCTGAGTACATCTCCGCGTTGAAGCGCATGATGTGGCAACCCGGATTCGCGGAGTCCACGCGATTGGCGGCGTTTGAGCGGTTGGTGAAACTGGATGAGCCTGGCTTAAAGGAAATTCTGCGGCTGCAATTGCCAAAATTAATGGCGTTGGCTTGGCGGAGCACATTGTGCGAACTCATAGTCGCGCATCATTGGGTTGACATGACACCAACACTTGTACGCGCATGGAGTGTTCCAATGGCGTCCTGGATAGAGCAAGACAAGGATCGTCCAGAACGCATTGCCATTGAGCAATTGAATGGAAAAGATCAATTGACGGATATATTGGTGAAGATGTTGGTGGAATCCAATCCGATCACAGAGGCGAACTTGCGATTGCGATGTTGGGAAATGTTGCAGAAGATTGGACAGAAGGAGCGCTTGGTGAAATTGCTCGCGGATGCTTCGGTGAAGCCCGAAGATCGGTTGTTATCCAATTTGCGAAGTTGTGCTGGCGAACTTGGAATTGTGCCAACGACCAAGGAGGAAATTTTGTGGCTTCAAGCATTGCTTGAAACGAAAAACATTTCATTTTGGGAGCAAGCCAAATCTGCAACCATGCAACTTCCGCCAGATGTGCGCCTGAAATTGGAAATTCGTGAACTGCCCATCGCGGTGGCTGTGTCCACATTCAAGCCTGAATTGCTAACAAAAACGACCGCGGAACTCTATCACATTGTGGAGGCGCGTCGACAAGCCAACGGATCTCGTATTGTCAGTCCAAGTTTTGAAGGGTACGGCGGGGATCACACGGAAAATTTGTACGAGATGCGCAATAAACTTTCATGGGGCGATTTAGCGTCCATGGCCATCGCCATGGAAATTTTCGACTCGACCGTTCTTCGTCAGCAAATGTTTGATCTTGCCGATCGCGACATGGCTGATCGAGACACGGAATATGGTGGGGTGATCCGTATCAAAAGCGATGGGAAACCGGTGATTGAGGAAATGAAACCGCGTGTTCAAGGAAATGATTTGCGATATGAGGCCTCGCAAAAAATGTTTGATAGTGCTTACACGGGTTTGTTTCATTTTCATTTGCATTGCCAGAGTTACGACAACATGCAATATGCCGGGCCGCACTTGGGCGATTTTGCCTACGCCGAGAGCACGCGCGCCAATTGCTTGGTTTTTAGCTTTGTTTCCCGCAAAGAATTGAATGTCGATTTTTATCGCCATGGTCCAATGGTGGTTGATTTGGGTTGCATTGCGCGCCCAAGGAAAGATAGTTAATCATGCAATTCACAAAGATGCATGGCCTTGAAAATGATTACATCTACATTGACACATTCCAAGAGCACGTTGCAAATCCAGCCGCATTGGCGCGCGTGGTCAGCGATCGTCACTCTGGTATTGGAAGCGATGGTTTGATTTTGGTTGGCGCAGCCGACGCGCACGCCGCGGCCGACTTGCGCATGCGTATCTTCAATGCCGATGGCGGCGAGGCGCAAATGTGTGGCAATGGTATTCGCTGCGTCGCCAAGTTCGCCATTGAGCGTGGATTGGCCAGCCGAAATCCGCTGCGCATTCAAACCGGAAGGGGAACTTTGGCCGTGTCATGGCGCGCCGACGCCAATGCCCTTGTGCGAGAAGCGTCAGTTGACATGGGAATGCCAATTTTAAAAATGTCTCAAATACCTGCGAAAATTGAAGGATTTTCAGAGGAGGACCACGTGGTTGGGACACCGCTGCCAGCATCTTGGTGGGCGTTCGACACAAATCCACATTGGAAACATGCATGTAGATATGACGAAAAGTTAACGCTTGTGAGCATGGGAAATCCACACGCTATTTTTTGGTGCGATGATGTTTCAAAAGTTCCACTGGAAATTGTTGGTCCATTGATAGAACGGCATCACGCATTTCCAGAGCGCATCAATGTGCATTTTGCGCAGCGCGATACCAAGAGCCTCGTCAAAGTTCGAACATGGGAACGCGGTAGCGGCATGACGCGCGCCTGTGGCACCGGAGCATGCGCGGTGGTTGTGGCTGGCGTGTTGGAAGGAAAGTTGTCTTCAAAATGCGAGGTCATGTTGCTGGGCGGCGCGCTGCAAGTGGAGTGGGCGGGCCTTGGTCAATCGGTCATCATGACAGGACCAGCCGTTGAAGTGTGCCGCGGAACAATATCCAATGAACTCATGGAGAAAGCCAAGTAAATGCCTTTGAAATCCATTGAAAGCGAAATTGTCCAATGCGTTCGCATGCAGCAATCCGCCATGGAAATCCGCTTGGCCGACATGGTTGCCATTGCCACTGGACGTGATCATGCAACTGGTTTGAATTCCATGCGCGCGTTGTTGAGCGCCAGATTGAAATTCATGGGCGCTGAGGTGCTTGAACTTGCCGCCGCGCCGCGCCCGTCATGGATTACACCCAATGACACTGGCGCAATCGGTTCCCCTACAGTGGTCGCGCGGCGAGTGCAAGGGCGAAGTGGCCCCACGTTGTTGATCGCCGGCCACATGGACACCGTGCATGACCCCATCGGTGAATTTCAAAAACTTTCGCGGCTTGATGACAAGCGCGCCACAGGTCCTGGCGCCGCGGATATGAAGGGCGGACTTGAAGTGGCGATGACCGCATTGGAAGCGCTGGAAAAACATGCGCCCAATGTGCGCTGGATTTTTGTCATCAACGCCGACGAGGAGGCTGGAAGTTTTCGATCCGCGGCGCACTTGGCGGAGATTGCCAAGGAATGTGATGCGGGATTTATTTTGGAGCCGGCGCTTCCCAATGGCGGACTGGTGGTGGATCGTCCTGGCAGCGGGCAATTCATGATTGATGTGGTGGGACGCGCCGCGCATTCGGGGCGCGATTTTGCAAATGGCATTAGCGCGGTCAACGCGCTTGCTCAATGCATTCTGAAAGTCACCAGTCTGAGCGATGTGCAACGGCAACGAATTGTGAATATTGGTCCGCTGCAGGGTGGCAATGCCACAAATATTGTGGCTGATCACGCGCGCGCATGGGGCAACATTCGTTTTGCCAGCGACAGCGAGGGCGCGCAATTCATCGGCGCAATTGCGGCAATCGCGTCTGGCGACGCCCACAACTTGCCACACATCTCCATTGAAATGTCTTTGAATCGCCCCCCCAAGCCATGCACTGCGCAAGTGGCATTGCTTGCGGATATTGCGTTGACGGTGGGGCAAGACATAGGTCTTCATCTTTCAACTGGAAAGACTGGTGGCGTCAGCGACGCAAATTTAATTCAGGCCGCGGGAGTTCCTTGCTTGGACGGCTTGGGAGTGCGTGGCGGCAATCTTCATCGAACGGATGAGTTTATTGAGATTGATAGTTTGTCGGAGCGTGCCACATTGCTTGCGTTGTTGTTATTGAGAGTTTCCGCCGACACCGGCAAAAATATTTCACGTGTGCGGTAATTGCTCACGGCATTTTCATGTCGCTGTCTCAGAAGAATGTGTTGAATCATCTCGCTCCAAAACCCGTGGGCGTGCTAGATTATTCACCAATATCTTTTTTCTCTTCGCGACTTGCGCCCACTCTACCGATCAGCGTTGTGAGCGTTTGGCAGACATCATCAATTTCGCGTTCGGAAATGGTCTCGTAAAAAGGAAGCGCGATGGTTCTATGACTCAGGCGTTCCGCCAATGGAAAATCGCCAGCTTGATGACCAGTTATTTTTCGAACATGGGGCAGCAGCGCGGCGCATGGCCACCAATCCGCGGCGCCAATATCAAGTCGATGCATGCCGTCGATGATTTGATCGCGGTCGTCTTTGGTGAATCGATCCGACAGACGAACCACAAAGTTGGACCAACTCATTGTGCATTCTGACGGCGGATTCAGCAGCAAAATGTCGGATTCGCCACCAAGCCGCTTGGTGTAACTTTGCGCCACTTCGGCGCGCCGTGCGATGGTTTGATCAAGCCGTTGCAACTGACTCAGACCCAACGCGGCATTCATTTCTGGAAGGCGACCGTCGTAGCCATCGTAGAGGTGTTCCATTTTTGTTCCCAGATCCATGGATTGATGGGGGAAAGAAATGCGATCAACGCGTCCCTGATGACGCATTGCGCGGCACGCCGCGGCTAGATGATCATCGTGCGTGACAATCATGCCGCCTTCACCAGTGGTGATTGGACGGCTGGCGAAAAAACCAAAACACGCAATGCGTCCAAATCGCCCGACATTGTCCATGCCGTAGGTTGATCCAAGTCCCTCTGTTCCATTTTCAATCATGGGAATTTCAAGACGCGAGCACAATGCGATGAGATCTGGAAAGCCGGCGGGGTTACCAAATGTTTCGGCAACCAACATGGCTTTGGTTTTAGGCGTGGCTTTGCTCTCGGCGGCGACAGGATCCATGTTCATGGTGCGTGAATTGACATCCACAAAAACTGGAGTGGCTCCAACATGCAAAACAGAATTCACGTTGGCGCTGTAGGCGAAGGCGCTGAGAAGAACTTCATCACCAGGCCCAACGCCCAATGCGCGCAATGAAATTTCTATGGCCAGCGATCCAGAGTTCACGCCAATGGCGTGCGTGCGGCGTGTTTTGTGGGCCATTTGCCGCTCAAACTCAAGCAGTTTGGGACCCATGGTTCCGCAACCAGATCGCAAAGATTCAAGCACGGAATCAAAATCACTTTGTGTGAATGAAGGTTGGTAAAGCGGGATCAACTGATTGTCTCCAGAACATAATTTTGAAAGTGTGGGTGAAGGTGCAGCATGGTAAGTATGGATTAGCGGGCGAGTTGCGTCGTTGCGTCTTTGTCTCGCTTTGCATATTTAAGATAAAGCCAAGCGGCTTGAATTTGAGAGGACTCGTCCACTTTGCCACCACCAGAGGCGACCGAGCCAAGTTCCGCAATTTCCTCGGCAGTGAGAGGGGTTGAATTTTTGGCCAAGGCAAGCAACGCCATGGAGTCGCCGCGTCGTGGAAGTTTTCCGCGGACACTGCGTGCAAACGCGGCGGCATCGGCGTTGGATGAATCGGCAACGACGGACATGATGATTTCCAAAAGTTCAATATTTTTGTCCGCGCTCTGCAGGGTGATTGCACGAAGTTGATCATGTGTGTCGGGCATGCGCAAAAGTTGCTGCACAGCAAGCAGCGTGGCGATTTGATCTTCGCCGCGCATGGAATTTCGCTTCGCGGCCGCATTGAGCACATTCAGAAGCAATGGCTTGGAAATGTCCGGCGGCAAGGTGGGAGTGATGCTGAGCACGAATTCGCGTGTTGCGCGATTTCCATTTTCAAGCAACGTGGTAATGGCGCTTGCTTGGTCCGCCGACTGATTGCGCATCGCCACGCCGGCGTTGGCCATTGCTTCAACCAGTGGATCGCCATTTCGCAGCGCATCGAAATCAGCCGCTTCAAACCCTGACTTGGTGGACAGCATCAACAATCCCATTTTGACAAGGTTGGATTGTGAACGATCTGCTTTTATTTTTTCAAGCACAACCCCACGACCAATTGTTGGCGAAAGACTGACTGCATTCAAGATGGCGGCTTGGCGATCTGCGCCATTGGAATCCTTTGTGATTTGGAGAAGGGGTTCCACCGCGGCGGTGATGCGATATTGGCGCGCCGCATTGGCCATCTGCGCAAGTAATTCGACTTGCTGATCTGGTGAAAGTGTTTGGCATTTGCGAGTGAATCCAAGCCAGCCACCATTGTCGGCGCGCTCCAACAGAAGCATGGACGCAAGACCCGCAACTTCGGCGGCTTCGTCATTGGGCGCGTTGGCAAGCAGCGATTTATCCCAAGGTTGCTCCTGTCGATTCAGTTCCGCAACAAGTAAGGAGCGTTCGTAATTGGTGAGATCCTGCTCTTGCAAAAAAAGATTCAGCGCCGCAGGTTTCAGCAAATCAAGTCCAAGCGCTTCGGTGATTAAAAGTCGTCGCAGCGCAGGATCTTTGAGTTGATTGACTCGCTGCGCATTCAAACTTTTGTCAGCGCTGACCAAGGCAATTCCCATGAATCCATCGATGCGCAGAGCCACATCTTTGCTCTTGGTCAAGGATTCAAAGAGAGGATTCATTGCGGGATCTGCTAGCAAACGCAGCGACACCCAACGAAAATGTTGAATGCCCGTGGTGCTTGGCGTCATGGCTTTTTGGATTTGCGTCACGGCGGTGTCGTATGGCGTTGCGCGGGCGTATTGGGCGCTTGCCATTGGAGCAAAAAACCAAAGAGTGGCAACAAGTAAAGTGGCCGCAGATTTCATTCGGCGAGTGTAGCCGCAGCGCATTCTCTTTGGTGGAGCGACTTGAAAACACTTGGCCACAAGGCGCGTATGGCGGACCTTAGGCGCGGAGTTGGCGCGGCGTGTTGCGCTGACTGAGGTGCTTGGATTGATGCTGGCTGTTGCGCAGCGAAAGACGCAATCGCTCTAAAAGTTCCACGATCATGCACGTGCCCGCAGCTCCCGCATCGATCGTGGCCTTCTCTTGAATCAGCTTCTCGATACGCGTCGCACCGCTGTGAATCGCCGAGTGTGAATTCCGTTTCATCGCGCGCGCAATTTCTGGAAAACTCATGGACGTGTGATGCCGCGCAAGCCACGCAATCAACGCGCGCGCCAACGTGATGTGTCGGTGGCGGCTTTCGCCCGCGAGTTGCGCCGTATCAATGCCCATGATCAAGCACACGTGTTCAGTGATGTCCGACAGCCGTACTGGACTCGTTCCCCGCGTTGCATTCTCGCGGCGAAAAAGTGTTTCAACAATTCCGCACGAAATCTCATTGCGGTCTTGGGTATGCAAGATCGTCTGTGGATTGGCTGCATGTGTCGCATTGTGTACCAAGCACATCGCTTGCAAACTGGCGAATGCGCCTTCGATTTCGCGCGCGCCACCAACGCAATGGCACGCCATGGCATCGACAGCCTCTTCGGACAGCAGGATTGATTTTCGCAACGCCACGGATTTCACCAACGCTTGTCGCAGCGCAAGATCCGGAGCGTCAATACGCACGACCATTCCAGCGAGCATGCGGCTGACCAGTGATTGACTCAATCGACGAACCAAGTGCGGGTGCTCATCGGAGGCAAGCACCACTTGTGAACCAGCAAGTTGCACCGCATCCAGCGTGTGCAAGAACTCGGTCTGTGTCGCGGTTTTGCCCGCAAGAAAATGCACGTCGTCAATCGCCAAGACATCCACGCGACGAACGCGCGCGCGAAATGCGTCAATGGTTCCGTGGCGCACCGACTGGATGTATTCATTGGTGAATTGCTCGGCCGTGACATATCGAACGCGTTGTTGAGTGCGCGACTCGCGGCGGCGCCTGCACAATGCTTGCAGCAAATGGGATTTGCCAACGCCGCAACTTCCGTGAATGACCAGGCAATTTCCAATCACGTTTCCGGCGGCAAAACTGCTGGCGGCATCAAAGGCCATTTTGTTGGTTGGACCCACCACAAAGTCCTCAAGGCGGCGCCATGCTTCCATAGTCCGCGGACGAGCCGTAGGCGTGGCGAAGACGGGGCGATCGGAGGATGGATCTGAAGTTTCTGTTGGGCGCGCGGGCGCATTGAAGCTTTGAGTTGGGCACAGTTGGACCACGCGCAGATCGAAATCGTCGCGACCCAAAGCCTCTTGGGAAACGGCGCGCAAGTCTCCGCCGAAATTCTTGCGAATCCAATCCGCCGCGAATGAACTTTCCGCGTCAACGGCTAGTTTTCCGCTTTCAACACGCACCGTGGATGCGGAATCAAACCACATGTCAGCGCGGCGATTGCCCAACCGCTGGCTGAGCAAGTTTCGAATTCGGCTGGGTAATTCCAAGGTGCTTTCTGGGGACACGGACGATCGACTCCAACGGTGTTGAAAGAGTGTTGAAACAGGCTGGCGGACACTGACAAATCCAAACTGGCGCAGAAGGTGAATCAAGTGGAACCACAAGCAATAAGACAACCAACCGAATTGATTTCAGTTGATCCCCATGGCTTTTGGCGTCGTCCGTTCCTGGGTCGCGACAAACTTGAAAGTTGGTCGCAAACATTTCCGCGTCCTGCGGAGTCAAGGCAGATTAGTGCGATTTATTTTTTGCGCAAGGCAAATCGGCATGCAATTTTTATTCCGCTCACAAAGCCTTGCATTGATGGGAGTTCACTTTGAAATTAACTTGTGCACGCACATTTATGCACGACTGTCCACATCATGTGGAGAATTTCAAACTTGACAAAGCAAGCGCCACTCTGCGGCTGATCACGCGGAAACCTCTAGAGACATACAAGCGCAAAGCGGGGGAATTACGCTCATCCACCGCAAGCATGATGCTGCGTTCACTATGTTTTGCGGCAAGACACAACGCATGGTCAAGTAAATGTGAGCCAAATCCCTTGCCGCGCGCAGATTTTGCCAATCCAAAGTACGCAACTTCAATGCAATCCGCGGCGGGCGTGCGATTCACAATCGCAACGCCGGCATTCACTCCGTTGATTTGCATGACGGTCCAAAGTTGCGGATCAAAATTTCCGCCGCGTCGATGGCCATCCAAAATATCTTTGTCGTGGCGCAATGCGGACAAACCAGGGCAATCAAGCGAGTCTTCGTATGTCGAGCGCAACAACGCAAGCATTGCGTCATCACTTATTGGCGTTGAGGTCAACACCACATCCGCTTTCGCAAGCGGAGGCTTTGCGTGGCGAGAATTTGAGCGCTCCATGGAAACCAGCGTGGCCAAGTCCATAAAGCCGGCATCTTTCAGAACGGAAAGTTCCAGATCATCGTCGGGCTCCGCCAGATATTGGATCAGGTCAATATTTCCAACACTCAACGCGTGGTGCGTCATGGCTTTCAATAAGAGAACAGTTTCCGCGGCTTGCTCGCGATTGTGAATTGGCGAAATGGCCAAAGAGGCGGTTTTGCCTGGATTGCTCGACAAAAGTCCGACCGCCACCAACTGTCCTCGTTGATCGACCCGCTTCCATAAGTCCTGCAGGGATAAACCCTCGCGTTGTGCCGCTTTCAGAAATCGACTGCTTTCGGCGCGGCGCTTTCCAAGAAGTTTTTCCAGCGCAGGCAACCGATCTTCCGGTTCAACTGGCTGCGAACGGTCATCAGGTGACTGGCTTGAACTCACGGAATTAAGCCTAGCACCATTCCAAGGTTTCTTGCGTATTGGTTACCATGACCCGAATGCTTTCCCTTGTATTTCTTTTCATGGTTGCACTTGATGGCGCAACCGCAACCGCTCAGCAAACTCCGGCTCCGAAGCCGCCAGCCGCGCGCAGTCGCGCCGCGGATCAATGGGAACTTGATTATCAAGTTGGGCCACTGCGCTTGTACAAAGATGGCGAATCGGGCGAGGCATTTTGGTACGCCACGTACACCATTGTGAATCGAACTGGTCGCGATCGAAACATTGCGCCGCAGTGGACCATTCTTGACGAGGAGGGTCGCCTCTTCAACGCGGGCGAGGGAGTTTCTCGGCGCGTTCAGCGAGCGGTGCAAGCGCTGTTGGCAAATCCTCTGCATGAAGATCAATCGGCCGTCATTGGCGACATCATGACTGGTGAGGAAAATGCTAAGAGCGGTTTTGCAATTTGGAAAGCTGGACCTGAAGTTCGGCGCTTTTCGATTTTGGTCGCCGGTCTTTCCAATATTAAAAAAGTGTCCGACGATCCTGCCACCAAGAAGCCGATTGTTTTGAAGAAGACGCGCAGGATTGATTATCAAATGGCCACCGACCGAGCCACGCTTATCGGCGAAGTGCCCATGGTTCCTTCCGGCGCGGAGCAGAATCCACGTTGGATCATGCGCTAAGTAAAATGCGCTTGTTTTGAAGGCATTTACGTAGTGCCGGGCATGACGGCTTGGATGCGATTTACGGCTTGAACAAAATAGACAATGGGGCTTTGCGAAATCCCAGAATTTCGCTAAACTGCCCGACCCAGAATTTCTGGGAACGCATTTGAAGGAACCAAACTATGGCACACAAAAAAGGTCAAGGCTCAACTGAAAACGGTCGCGACTCCAACGCGCAACACTTGGGCATTAAACTGTACGGCGGTCAAGCTGCCCGAACTGGTTGCATCATTCTGCATCAGCGCGGCACCAAGTGGAAGCCAGGCAAGAACGCATTCCGAGCCAAGGACGACGCCATCATGGCGGGCGCCGATGGCAAGGTTGCTTTCCGCGGACGCTTTGTCGACATTCTTCCGTCAAACTAAATTTCACGCACTGCGGTTGTTCCAACACATGTGGTCCAACACATTTGGTTCACCGCGATTGACCCTTAGGGTCGGATAGATGAAACATGCTTGTTGATCGTGCGCAAATCATGGTGCGATCTGGCAAGGGCGGCAATGGCGCAAGCCACATGCGCCACGAGAAATCTAATCCCAAGGCGGGTCCCGACGGCGGTGACGGTGGCGATGGCGGCACCGTGACAATTGTCACCGACGCGCATTTGGACACGCTGCTTGCGTTTCGCTATCAACGACATTTTTTCGCGACCGATGGTGAGAAGGGGCTTTCCAAAAGTTGCCACGGCTCCAACGGTCAATCCGTGATTGTGCGAGTGCCTTGTGGAACCCTGGTGTTTGACGACACGACCGGCGAGTTGTTGTGCGATATGGTGTTGCCTGATCAAGAATTGGTTGTGGCCAAAGGTGGCAAGGGCGGACTTGGCAACGAGAATTTTAAAACCAGCACGCATCAATCGCCGACGGAGTTCACGCCTGGCGAACCCGCCATTGAGCGCATGTTGCGCTTTGAATTGAAACTGATCGCCGATGTTGGTTTGGTTGGTTTGCCCAACGCCGGCAAAAGCACAATGCTGTGCGCGTTAACGCGCGCTGAGGCCAAGATTGGCGCCTATCCATTCACCACGCTTTCGCCGCAGTTGGGCATTGCGGAATTGCCGGGCGATCGACGTCTTGTATTCGCGGATTTGCCTGGTTTGATCGAGGGCGCTTCCGAAGGCGCTGGTTTGGGATACGAATTTCTGCGCCACATTGAGCGCACGCGCGTGATCTTGCACTTGGTGGACATGGTTCCCGATGATGGTTCTGATCCGATCGCGAATGTGGAGTTGATCCGCAATGAGCTCGCGGTGTTCAGCGCCGAACTTGGTTCCAAGCCCGAGTTGTTGGTGTTGAACAAAGTGGATTTAATTCCGGAAGCCGAGCGCGCAAAGAAAGTCATGAAAATGTGCAACGCGTTGCGCGTGCCCGCGGCGCGTCGCGTGGTGGTCAGCGGCGCAACAGGCGAAGGCTTGCGCGACATGCTTGAGGCGTGTTGGAAATTGGCGGAGCATGATGTCGCCGCTCCGTGGCGCGCGATTTCTTAAATTGAAATGCAGTTTTGGGGGGCCGTGACAATGAGCGTTGTCAATTAATCGCCGTGTTTTTGGCGCAATCGGCCTGAAAGCCGAAGAAGCAGTTGCACGCGCTCAAATTCATTCAGCCAATCTTGCAGGGTTTCCGCGCCTTCATCCGCGGGAAGCGCAACTCCCGGCACGGGACAAGAGAAACCAAGTTGCTTGCGCGCGATGGAGCGGTAGCGGCTCAATGTGCGATCGCCAAGCATGGAGACAAATTCAAAATCTTCCGCCATCCATACCACCACGGGAACACGCGCGCCGCCGCACACTTTGGTGTGCTCGGTAAAATCCGGACGCGCGTCGCGGTCAATCCAGCGCAAATCAATCTGTGGACATGCTTTGGCAATGGCGTGCAGCATTGGACCTTGCTGCGCGCAGTCGCCGCACCACACGCCGCTCACAACAAGCACAGGCATGTGGCGCACAAAAGTTTTCAGAAGTGTTTCTTGCTCGCCGGTGAGCCGCACACTTTTTTCCACGCTGCGCCAAGCACCGGCGCGGCCAGGATCGCTTTCCAAATAGCGGTCGTAGGGCAGTGATTGTTCAAATGCGCTTTGCAGAAGGGTTGCGTTCATGGCTCAAGAGTACGCAATCACCAAAAAATAATCGAGCGTGAAATAGCGGGGATCTATTTGAAAAGTGATGGAATTGAAGTGATTGTTCTCATGTGGATCGCGAATGAAGCGCACGCGCGCGATGAATCACACCATAATTATGAAATTTATTCAAACGGGTGGCGAACGTGGGGCCCGAATTACTCGCGTGGCGCGGCTTCGGCTTGGGAAGCCATTTTCGCCTTGCGGGTCCATCGCGATGTGTCTTCTGGTGAGCCCACGGCAAAGGCAAGTTTGGCGGCTGATGCCAGCAATTCCGCGCGCGTGCGAATGAGCGTGGAGCGCGCGGTGAACAGCGCTGATTCCGCGGTGAGCACATTGTTGATATTGCTCAAGCCATTCACATACGATTCAAACACGGAGTCGTAGGAATCTTGGCTGGCTTTGAGTAGCGATTCGCCGAACGCGAATTGCTTGATGGCGGCTAGATGCACAAAGTAGGAATCCCACACTTCGCTCGAAGCTTCAAGACGCAACTTCTCAAGATCAGCCGCTGCCACGGCGCGGTCCGCGCGCGCTTGACGCACGGCGTTGGTGCGCTCAAAACCATCAAAAAGCAGCCAAGAACCGTTCAAACCAGCGGAGTACTCGGGACCCCAGAAATTTTGATTTGTGGTCGGATCGCCCGCAGAGGTGTTGCCTTCGTACCAAAATCGAGTTTGTCCAACCATGCCGCCAACGTTCACGATGGGTAAGAACTGCGCCTCCGCAAGTTTAATTTCGGCGTCGGCTCCGCGCACGCGTTCCACGGCGGCAAGCAAATCGGGACGGCCACGAATGGAGGTGCGAATCAACTCATCCACTTGCGCGCTCATATCTTCGGGAAGGGCTAGGCGTTGCAAGCTTGTGATTTTAATTTCTGTTTCTGCGGACAAACCAACACGGCGCGCCAACGTGGATTGCGCGTCAAAGGTGGCGCTACTGGAGGCTTCAAGAGCGAATTGCGCCTGTGTAAATTGTTGTTTGGCCAACAGCATTTCGGGACGCGTGGCCAATCCAACTATCAGGCGATCTTCAACGGCTTCGAGTTGCACGCGCGCGGTCTCTAGATTTTGCTCGGCGGTTTCTTGCAACGCTATTTTTGCGTCCACGCTGAAGTAGGCGTCTTGCACTTCAAAGATAACTCTTTGAATGCCGCGGTTGAACGAATAGTTGGACGCCATCAAAGCGCGGCGCGCGGATTCAGTTTTTGCGTCGCGGCGGCCAAAATCCACCAAAATCCAAGCCAAATTTAATGAGCCTTGCACCAGTGGACCGGTGTTTCTGAAGCGTTCAGTGTTGATGTAGCCGATCTGTTGCACATAGCCGCCAAAGCCAGAGGCGGAAAGCGTTGGCAGATATAAACTTTCAATGCGACCAAGTTGCGCGGCGCGCGATTTGGCTTTCTGCCATTCGCTGCGGGTGCTTGGATTATTTTCCAAGGCAAATTCCACAAGTGACGGCAATGTATTGGGCCCATCTTTTGGAAGGGCCTGGAATTGTTTTTCCGCTTCTGTTTCCGCGCGACCTTTGGCGTCTTGAGGAGCGTCTTTTTGTTTTTCCACGGACCATGGTGTTGCGGAAGAATCCGAAACAAGTTTTTCAAATCGATCTTCGTTCCATGGGTCGTCGCTTTTGCAGGCGTTCAAGCCAACAAGGGCGCTGCCAATCAGCGAAGCGGTACAGAATTGATGGAGAAAGCGGAATTGCATTGACGTGGGAATCGTAGCGTGGCAAGGTCAAATTGGCACGCAAAAATACGTGGTCGGGGCGTCAACCTAGTTCAGATTTGGTTGTTTCGCGCTCTTGCAACGCCGCGGCTTGAAGGCGGCGCAGGGCGTCGAAGGCTTGCAATGGGGTGAGTTGATTCAGATCCACGGATTGCAGTTCTTGCAGCGTTTGGCTTGGTTTTTGAACGTTTTTCAGAATGGGTTTGGTGGAGAATTGTTGATCTGAGCCTGGAAGTTGCGAGAACAAGTCGGGGGCGGGGGGGGCTGCTTTGGAACTTTTTTCGGCGCGCTTCAATGTCCCAGGGGTGGAAGTTTGGATTTCTGTTTCCACAGCCAGTGAATTCAAAATGGCCTCCGCACGCGCCACCACATCCAGCGGCAAGCCGGCCAGGCGTGCTACATGAATTCCGTAACTACGATCGGCGTGGCCCGTGGCGATCTTGTGCAGGAACACAATTCCATTTTCCCATTCACGCACCGTCACATGCAGGTTTGTGATGCGCGGCAATCGATCCGCAAGCGAAGTGATCTCGTGATAGTGCGTGGCGAAAAATGTTCGGCAACCGCGGGCCGCAAGTCCTTCCGCGATGGCCCACGCCAAACTCAAGCCATCTAGGGTACTGGTGCCGCGGCCGATTTCGTCCATCACAATTAAACTTCTCTCAGTGGCTTGGTGCAGAATTCGCGCGGCCTCCAACATTTCAATCATGAACGTGGATTGGCCCAAGTGAAGTTCGTCCGACGCGCCAATGCGTGTGAAGATGCGGTCGGTGATACCAATGGTGGCGCTGTGCGCGGGAACAAAAGCCCCAGCGTGCGCCAGTATGACTATGAGCGCATTTTGCCTGATATAGGTGCTTTTGCCTGCCATGTTTGGACCCGTGATCAATGCCAACGTGGGCTTGTTCACTTTGTTGGCAGGACCAAGCAGCGCGCTGTTTGGAATTAATTTTCGTCCAAGTAAAATTTCAAGTGCGGGATGGCGTCCATCCACAATGTCCAAGAGTGGTTCGTCAACCATGGTGGGGCGTACGTGATTGCGCCGCTGCGCCGTTGATGCGAACGAAGTCAGCGCGTCAATTTCGGCCACCAGTTCACCCACGCGTTGGATCAAACGAATATGAGAGGCGACCTCCACGCACAGCGCGTCGAAAAGTTTTTGCTCGCAGTCAAGCGCGCGGCGCTCGGCTCCCAATACCTTTACTTCAAACTCGCGCAACTCCGGCGTGATGCAGCGCTCGCCGTTCTTCACGGTCTGCCGGCGCGTGAAGTCCACGGGAATTTTTCCAACATGCGAATTGGTGACTTCAATGTAATACCCAAAGACGCGGTTGAATCCAACCTTCAACGTGGTAATGCCTGTGCGCTCAATTAACTTTTGCTGATAGTCAGCCAGCCATCCATCCGCGTCGCGTTGCAAGACATGGCACTCGTCTAATTCCGCGTTAAAACCGCTGCGAAACAAGCCGCCTTCACGCATGTGGGCTGGTGGCGCATCCACGCAGGCGGCCACTATTTTTTCAGCCAACGACTTCAGAGTGCGCACTGGTTCTTGCAGCGCAAACCGATCGTGATCAAACGCGCTGTCCGCTGGTAGAAGCGCTATCAGTTGCTCCGCGGCGACCACGCTGCGACCTAGCGCAAGCAAGTCCCGCGGAGTTGCGCGGCCAAGTGCCAGTCGCGCGGCAATGCGCGCGATGTCTTGAACGATATCTAGCGCTTGCTCAATCTCGCCGCGTCGGTGCGTGTCGGCCACCAACAACGCCACGCGATCATGTCGCAGCATGATTTGATTTCGATCGCACGATGGTCGCACCAACCATGCGCGCACAAGTCGACGACCCATTGCGGTGCGCGGCGACTCCAAGCACGAGATCAATGAGCCTTCGGTGGATTGGCTGCGCATGGTGCGCTCCACTTCAAGCGAGCGCAGCGATGCCGCGTCCATAATGAGAGATTGCGAATGCTCAACTGGAAGCGGCGCGCGTAGATGCGACAACGCGGCGCCATTGCCCGCGGCTTGCGTCTCTATGAAATAGCGCAGCAATGCGCCAGCGGCGGCCGTGGCAGCGCCATCATCGGTTAAGCCAAAGCCGCCTAAAGCAGCCACTTTGTAGTGTTTTTGAAGCAGTTGCGCGGCGTCTCGCGCAGCAAAGTTCCAAGCCGGCCGCTCAAGACATGACTTCACCAAGGTGGACGCATGCTCCTTGCCCGCAAAACCTTCGGGCAGCAATAATTCCGCCGGCTCCAAGCGCGCGATCAAATCAAGCCACTCATTGACCGTCACCGTGAACACTTCAAACACACCAGTGGAAAGTTCAGCCGACGCAATACCAACACTCGCGCCGTCCGCGCTTATGGCCACTGCGGCAACACGGTTGGCGGCGCCGGCGTCAAGCAGCGCTTCATCAACCAGAGTGCCTGGAGTCACAACTCGAGTGACCGCGCGATCGACCACGCCCTTGGCATCTTTTGCATCTTGGATTTGTTCGCACACGGCGACGCGGAATCCTTGCTCAACAAGGCGGCGCAAATATCCCTCGGCGGCGTGATGGGGAACGCCAGCCATGGGCACGCCTTTGGTGCGCTCGGTCAGCGTAATGCCAAGCGCGCGCGAAGCCGTGACGGCGTCCTCATCAAAGAGCTCGTAAAAATCTCCAATACGAAAGAACAGAAGGCAGCCCGGATGCTCGCGTTTGAAGCGGTCATATTGCTTCATGGCGGGTGTTTCACGGGTTGCAACGCTCATGCATAAAGCATACGAAAGCGCGGTCAAAGTTCGGCGCGCGAAGAGCGAATTAAAAATAAAAACCCCGCTTGAAAGCGGGGCTGACAAATGGAGTGGATGAGAATCGAACTCATAACCTCTTGAATGCGATTCAAGCGCTCTACCAATTGAGCTACCACCCCCGATGTGCCTGAGCGAGGGGAGAGTGTAATCGCAGCAAGGTTCAATCGCCACCGCTGCGCCACGTGATTTCAAAGGCAGTTATGCTGTTTCGGTGGACACACAATGGCTTTGGATTGCGTGTGGATTGATCGCTGTGGCAAGCGTGTTTGGTGGATTTTTGCCCACGCTCATTCGCCTCACGCATCAGCGAATGCAGATCGCGCTTTCATTTGTCTCCGGTGTCATGCTTGGCGTGGCGTTCTTTCACATGTTGCCTCACGCCATTATGGAAATTTCAGAGCAGCGCAATTCCTCTGGTCATGAGATGGACCATCTCGCCATCAATCCTGTCATGCTTTCAGCGGCGCTTGGTTTTCTGGCCATGTTTTTCTTGGAGCGCTTCGCGAGTTTCCATCAACATGATGTGGTGGAGGAGTGCAACACGCATGACCATGACCATGCGCGCGCGCATTCACATGGTGTGACGCCATTGACGTGGTCCGGTGCGGCGTTGGGGCTTTCGCTGCATAGTTTGCTGGAAGGCGTGGCTCTTGCCTCCAGCATTTCTGTTGCCGCCACGCTACATCCCGGCGCTGGGTTGGCGGGGCTTGGAACATTTCTTGTCATTGTGTTGCATAAGCCTTTTGATGCCATGACGCTCACCACATTGCTGCGTGCCGGCAAATCAAGCGCAAGAAAGTTGCATGTGGTGAATATTCTTTTCGCGCTGATTGTTCCAATTGGCGCCGCGATTTTTCTATTGAAGACCGGTGGTGGCGATCCAACCTTCACCGCCTACGCGTTGGCCTTCTCAGCGGGATCGTTCTTGTGCATTGCGGGAAGTGACTTGCTTCCAGAGTTGCACTTTCATTCACATGATCGCGTGCGACTTTCGTTGGCCTTGGTCCTAGGCTTGGCCATCGCCTGGGGCATTGGAAATTTGGAGAGCATGTCACACAGCGATGAGCACAATCATTCATATCAACCAACTTCTGCGGCAGTGCAGCCACACTCCGCGGATCATTCAACAGAAAGTCACGCCCCATGAAAATTGAAAAAGTTTTAGCCGAACTCAACCGCCTGCGACATGATTTGGAGAAGGACCCCAAAGACATTGAGTGGTTTACCCTGCACCACACATTTTGCTTTGTCAGCTACAAAATGGCTGAATTTCAGCGCTATTTGGATGAATCCGTCAAGCCTGGTGAATGCCCTGATGAATGAGTTCGGGCGTTCTTCAATGCGCAATTCACGTGGTGATTCAGTGGCTTTGAAATCACAGCGCCCTAGAAAATTGTCCACCATCATCGCGCAACACCTCTATCATCTCGCCTTCAATGCCTGAATATCGCGACACGCTTCAACTGCCCGCAACCGACTTCGCCATGAAGGCGAATCTGTCGCAATCCGAACCCAAGACGCTGCAGCGATTCACTGAGATGAATTTTTATGAGCGCGTGAATTCCGCGCGAGCCAACGCGCCCATCTTCCGATTTCATGATGGACCGCCGTACGCCAATGGACCAATCCATGTTGGCCATATGGTGAACAAGGTTCTCAAGGACATGGTGGTTCGAAGCCGTCTGATGGAGGGCATGCGTTGTCCATACACGCCAGGTTGGGATTGCCACGGACTTCCAATTGAGCACCGAGTGCTGACTGAACTTTCCAAAAAGGGAAAGATGAAGGAGCTTGACGCGTTGCCACCCAATGAGCGGCGCGTTGCTATTCGTGCGGCTTGTGCCAGCGACGCCGTGAAGTTCATTCAAGTGCAAGCTGATGGCATGAAACGTTTGCTGACGTTCGCGGATTATGAACATCCATATCGCACGCTTGACCAAGCCTACGAAGGCGCCACGCTTGAATTGTTCGCCACATTGGTGGAGCAAGATATTGTGTTTCGCGAGCGAAAACCAGTGCATTGGAGCATTGCCAATCGCACGGCGCTTGCGGAGGCCGAGCTTGAATATGAGGACCGCGAGGACCCCAGCATTTGGGTTGACTTTGAGGCAGCCGACCGTGAGGCCGTTGCAAAAGTGTTCGGCGTTGAACTTGATTCAACTCCAAGCTTCATGATTTGGACCACGACTCCGTGGACGTTGCCCGCGAATTTGGCCATCGCTGTTGGCGGCGCGTACAACTATTCGCTGGTTCGCATTGATGGCGGTGAAAGCATTATCGCCAGCGATATGATTGAAAAAGTTTCCAAGGCGATTGGCGCACAAAAAGTTGAGCGACTTGGCGAGACCACGGGCGACAAACTTGTGGGTTTGCAATACACGCATCCGTTCTGTGATCGCATTGGAAAAATAATTGCCGCGCCGCATGTCACTCTTGAAGATGGAACTGGTCTTGTGCACACGGCTCCTGGCCACGGCGAGGAAGATTGGCGCGCTGGCCGCAAGGAAGGTCTTGAGGCCTATTGCCCTGTTCGCGACAACGGAACCTATGACGACACTGTGCCTGAGTGGTTGCGCGGCGTCTCTATTTGGGAAGCCAATAAAACCATTTTGGAGCACATCACCAAGAGTGGACATTTGGTTCACCACCTCATGTTCACACACAGTTATCCCCATGATTGGCGCAGTAAAACGCCTGTTATTTTCCGGGCCACTGAGCAGTGGTTTATTGGGGTGGATCGCAAGGCGAAAAATTCTGGACGCACCATTCGCGAGCTGGCCAGCGAAGCGGTGGAGAGCAAGATTGAATTTGTTCCAGAGTGGGGTCGCAACCGAATGCGCGGCATGATTGCGTCGCGTCCAGATTGGTGCCTGAGTCGTCAGCGATCTTGGGGCTTGCCAATTCCCGCGTTCAAGTTGGCCGATGGATCCACGTTCATGACGCCCGCCAGCATTCGTGCCGTGGCCAAAGTCATGCGCGAGCATGGTTCCGACGCGTGGTTCAAGCGCACGCCGCAAGAATTGTTGGCGCATTACAACAGCGCGCAAGATGTGAACGCGCCCAAAGATTTCAACAGCGCAACCATTGAAAAATTGTTTGACATTTTCGATGTGTGGTTCGAGGCTGGTTCAAGTTGGCATTCGGTTATGCAAGAGCGCGGCCAAGGATTTCCAGCCGAGTTGTATTTGGAAGGCAGCGATCAACACCGCGGCTGGTTCCAACTTTCCATGTTGCTTGCGCTGGCCTCCACGGGGCAGCCGCCGTTTCGCCGCCTTGTCACCCACGGATTTGTGGTGGACAAAGATGGCAAAAAAATGAGTAAAAGCCTTGGAAACACTATTGATGTGGAGAATATTTTGAAGGAGTTTGGCGCCGATGTGTGCCGCTGGTGGGTGAGCGGGTTGGCGTATGAAACCGACATCCGTATGGACCTTGAGTTTCTCAAGACAGCGGGTGAGGCCTATCGCAAAGTTCGCAACACGGTTCGTTTCTTATTGAGCAATCTTGGCGATCTTCCCGCGACCACGGATTGGCGTGGCGCTTTGAAGAGCGTTGAGCCAGAATCAATTGACGGCTGGGTGCTGGGCGAATTGTCGCGGCTTGAGAAAGATGTGCGCGAGGCGTATGTGCGTTTTGATTTCCGCGCCGCGCACTTGGCGCTGTATGCGTTCTGCAATGAGACGCTCTCCTCCATGTATTGCGTGGCGGTGAAGGATCGCTTGTATTGCGATCGGCCTGATTCGCATCGCCGCCGTCGCTCGCAAATTGTCATGCGCGCGTGCGCCGAAACGCTTTCAAGATTGCTAGCGCCAATCATGGCGCACACGGCGGACGAGATCTATCGCACCATGAACGCCGGCGATGCGTCGGTGCACGAGCAGACCTATTTGAACATTCAATATCAAGCGCATGCGGATTGGAGCAAAGTCATGGACGCGCGCGCCGCGGCATTGAAGGCCCTTGAGGAAGCCAAGGCGCGTGGAATCGAAAACACCCTGGACGCTGGTTTAGTTATGCCCGACTCCGATGGAACTTTGAGCAGATTTGCCGATGATTTCGCTGATATTTGCGGAGTTTCGCGCGCCAAGTTTGATCAGTCCACCAGCGCCGTGCAAGTGATTGATCTGCGCGAGGCGCCGCGCTGTGAGCGCAGTCGTCGCCGAGATGAAACCGTGAGCATGAGAAGCGACGGCGGACTATTGAGCGAGAGGGATTTTGAGGCGGTGACCACATTCAAGGCGCTTCACCCAGTTACATCCTGAGATGTTTGGAAATACATCGTCACACAGAAGTTTGATATACAAATACGCGGCGCAGAGAGTTGCGGCGCTACAAATGTTTGAATAATTCTTTCAGAGGACCCAACATGAGCGAGCCACTACCAGCCATTGCCTACGACCTGTTCTCAAAAATTGATTTGCGCGTGGCCACGGTGTTGGCTGCGGAAGCGCACCCCAACGCAGACAAATTATTGAAACTGAAATTAGACGATGGCACCCCAGAGGGACGCCAAGTGTGCGCTGGAGTGCGCGCCTGGTATGACCCAGCGACACTGGTAGGAAAGCAAGTTGTGATTGTGGCCAACTTGGAGCCCCGCATGTTGCGCGGTGAAGTCAGCGCGGGAATGATTCTTGCGGCAAGCGACTTGAAAGCCGAGGCTGTGATTGATGCCGATGGCAAGACTGGTCCAGAATCCCGCGACGTTGTTTTTCTGAGTGTTGATAAGCCTGTGAAACCCGGTTCCAAAGTCAGCTAATTCACGATGGAATCACGGTCAACTCAGCTTCGAAATCACATTCTTTGCACATAGTTCAAAGCCAAATAAATTCTTGGCCTACGAATGATCCAAGTTAGGCTTCCGCTGTCAATTTATCCAACTGGATCAAGCGGGGGAGTTGGCGCACTGGAATCGCTTGGCTCGGTTGGTTGTTTCGTCTGCTTGAATTTATTGCGCTCAGACATGACCGCGAATGAAAATTCATCCGCTAATTTAATTTGATCATTCTCGCCTGAAATGGCTCCGCGAAATCGTTGATCGCCAGACAGTCCGTTGAAATCCTCCGCGTACACGGGAAGTACTTCACGAATATGCGCCGCAACAATGGCCAGTTTGTCTGGAGAAGCCACCACAAATGTTCGCGCCGCATCTGGAGTATTGGCGAACTCGCCTTGTGGAATGGCGAGCGTTTGCTTTACAAGTTCATTGACAACGGTCGCGTCCTCACCAAGTCCGGAAATAGCTGTTGGCATTTTCATTCCGTATTGCACAAACTTCATATCGGCGCCACGAATTTGCGGAGCAAAGTTCACCTTGGTGTTGTATTGCTGTGCCAACGCTTCCAAACCTTTTTCTTTGGCAGTAGCTTGAATCGCGGCTAAATTGCTTTCTAACACGGCAAATCGAAGCAATTTTTGCTCATCCTCTGTCGCCTTCTTGCCAGCTTCGGCCGAGTTGATTGCGGCATGAGCTGGCGTGGCCTGCAAAATACGGAATGCGAAAATATCGGTGGTCAGTGGAGCGCGATTCGCCGCTGATTGATTTGGATCATTCTTATTTTGCGAAGGATCAGGCGCGCGCAGCGGTGGTCCAATCACTCCAACTTGCAGAACGCCGCGCGTCTCACTTGGATTCAATTCTTTGGTCATTGAAATCAGTTGTCGAAGGGGAGTGGGTTGTGTCCCAAATCGATCACTTGTGGCTGTGCCTAATCCAACAATGCTGGCAAGATCGGCGACTGGTGTTGGACCAACAGTTTCAACTTGCGGCGCGCTCACGCCGAATTGTTTGGAGACATCCGTTGCTAATGCGGGAAGGCCAGGAAGAGATTGCCAGTCACTCGGCAATTTGGCGTAGATGCCATCCTTGGGCATGGTTCGCGTGAACAATTGCGCTTGATCAGCGATGAATTTCACGATTTCATTCAGGCGATCCGAAGTAAGTTGATTCAAGACTTGGGTTCGCACTTGATCTTTGAATGCGTCAAAGTTTGGATCGACTTCACCAATTTTGGAGCCAAAAGAAGTGGGATTGCGCAGGAATGCCTTGCGCAACTCAACGTTGGAAAGGCGCGGGTCGTTGGCAAGTTGATCGCGAACCTGAAGCGCGGGAATGACAAACCACTCCAATTGCACCATTTCATTTTGACGATAGCCAACTCCATGTGGACCTTTTCCAGGCATGATGTTGGCATTGTCCTTCACAAGTTTTTCAACTTGCTCTGGCGTTGGTTGCGGATCATTTGTTGGAAGTGGCATGTCCGCTGAGATCACCACCACGTCGGCGCTCAATCCAATCAGCGCATTTTGCGCGGAAGATTTCAATCGCGCTTCGCTGATGCGCGGCGCGTTCCCAGCCAAATTCAACATGCGCGCAATTCCTGAAAGTTCCGCGAGTGTTTCATACACCATCGGCGGTTGATATCCGCCAGCGCGGCATAGTTCGTTCAGTAGATACATGGATTGTTGCGACATGGCTTCGCCAGGCTTGACTTCGCCGCCGGCAATTTTCTGCAGCAAGTTTTTTCCATCGGATGCGCCACCAACAAGGCCAGCCTGTTTGGCTTCACGAACAAGCAAATACCACTGTCCTGGATTTCCGTTGATGCCAAGATCCTTAGCCATTGGCAACTTCAGCACATCCAACATTTTCAATTGGCGCGTGAGTTTCTGTTGTTCAGTGAGCGTTATTTTTTCGCCGTTTCCAACCGTGGCCCAAACCGCGTTGGATGCCGCTGATTGCTTGGAAATCTGCTGTATTGCGCTTGGAACAAGCCATGTCAGCATGAGCAACACGCTGAAAAAACCGAACAAGGACTTGTTGTATTTGCGCAGAAATTTGAGCATGTGAATTCTCCAAGCAGGAAAAGAAAGAACCTCCGAGCCTTTGGTGGCCAAATTGGCAACCAAAGACCCGAAGGTTCAAATATTAGCGATAAAACTCGATGATCAAATTGGTGTTGACGTCGAATGGAATCTGATCCGAAGTTGGAAGGCTTGTGACCTTCGCGGACAACTGAGCAGGATTCACTTCAAGCCAACCTGGCACATTGTGACTGGACATGCTTTCCATGTTCTCGCGAACAAGTTTGTGCGTGCCTTCTCGCATTGTGATTTCGTGACCAATTTCAACCAGGTAACTTGGACGATCAACCTTCTCGCCGTTCACTTTGACGTGACCGTGAGCAACAAGTTGACGAGCGGCCCAAATGGTGCGGGCAAAACCAGCGCGGCGCAGGAGATTGTCCAAGCGACGCTCCAGAAGTTGCATGAGCACTTCACCGGTGTTGCCAGTGGTTCGACCAGCGTTTGCCAACACGTGGCGGAATTGCTTTTCAAGCACGCCGTAGTGGTAGCGCAACTTTTGCTTCTCATCTTTACGAATGCCGTAAGGCTTCGGGCGCTTGCCACGGAAACCGTGCATGCCGTTAGAGGTGAGCTGCCGCTTTGCGGTGTGCTTCGGGATATCCGCAATTGGAACGCCGACTCGACGAGAAAGTTTAACTTTGGGACCGGTGTAGCGAGCCATCTGTGCCTCTAAAAGAGCCTTGAAACTGCTGTGCGATTCGTCGCACTGCAGCGAGTCGACTAGTAGACTCTAAATCGCCTCGTTGGTCAAGTTCACCGTGAAATTTCCTTCGGGACACGCGTTGGTGTGCATAACCAAGGCGCGGTGAATATTGGCTAATACGCCCTTTTTTCAGAGCTTTTTCGCCAATTTAAGTAGGCCGTATTCAGCACCCGAAGCCCGCCAGGAGTGGGATATTCGCCGTTGAAGTACCAAATTCCGCGGTGATTTGGCATGGCTTGGGTCAGACCCTCGATTCGCTGATAGACCACCTCCAGTTGACCTTTCCAAGCCAGGCCAGCGGGGCGAATAAGTTGGGCGATGCGCGCGCACAGTTGATCGTGTGTCACCGAGTCATAAATGCGCCGAACATAGTTTTTCATTTGCGCCGCTGGAAGATGCGCCTGCTCTTGGCAGAGCGTTTCAATTTCCGCGAACATTTTCTCGTCTCCGCGATCGCGGATCACGCCCACGGCTGCTTCAAACGCGATGAACTTTCCAAGTTGGCTCATATCAATTCCATAACAGTCGGGATAGCAAATTGGCGGCGCCGAACTTGCAATCACAATGCGCGCGGGCTTCAAGCGGGCAAGCATTGTGATGATGGAGTCGCGCAACGTTGTGCCACGCACAATGGAGTCATCCACCATGACAAGCGTGTCGCCCTCGCCAACAACACCGCGCGTGACATCATAAATGTGTGTGACCAAATCGCGCCGCGCCGCGTCGTGCGTAATGAAGGTGCGCAAGCGTTGGTCTTTGTGCGCCACTTTTTCCACGCGCGGCAACATGCCAATAGATGTTGAAAGGTCCAACTCCGTCAGCGTGCCAGCGCGCAATTTGCCAGTTAAAGCCGCAATTTCACGCTTATGGATGTGTTGTTCGACCTCTTTCACCAAGCCTAGAAACGCGGGCTCGCTGGTGTTTGGAATAAATCCAAAAACAATTTTAGAGAAGTCGGCGCCTGTTTGTTGCAACACAGGTTCGGTCAAATTGCGACCAAGTTGTTTGCGCTCGTTGTAAATGTCTGGGTCATTGCCGCGGCTGAAATAAATTCGCTCGAAGGAACATTCCAAGCGCTCGGCGGGCTCGCAAAATTGTTCGTGAACCACAACGCCATCCCTACGCACAATCAACGCATGTCCTGGTTCAAGCGCCTTCACGGATTCAGGCGAAACATCAAAGACCGTGGTGAGGGCGGCGCGCTCACTTGCGGCCGCCACCACATCGTCGGTTTCCAAAATAAAGACGGGGCGAATTCCGTTGGGATCGCGGCAGACAAAACAATCGCCGTGACCAAGCAGGCCAACAAAGACATAGCCGCCGTCAAAATCGGCGGTGGCTTTTGAAAGAACGCGCGTGAGATTCAGTTCCTGCGCAACGGCGTGCGCCAATTCAACACCGTCTAAGTTTTTCAAGCTGCCCGTACCCACGCTGGCGCGTAATTGATCATGTTCAACATCAAGGAAATGGCCTATTTTTTCCAGTACAACACCGGTGTCCGTGTCGCCCACTGGATTGAGTCCGTATGCCGCAAGCGTTTGAAAAAGTTCCGTGGCGTTGGTCAAGTTGAAGTTGCCGCACACGGCCAAATTGCGGCTGGCAACATTGGATCGGCGGACATATGGGTGGCATACATTTTCACCGCGGCCGCCAAATGTTCCATAGCGAAGATGCCCAAGCATGACTTCGCCCAACATTGGAATGCGACGCTTGAGTTCCAGCGGATCCATGTTGCGCAGATCATGCTCAGAAATTTTTGAAGCAGGTCCCAGCGCCGCGTCGAAGATTCGCTCAATGGGACTTCGCTTGCTGTTTCGAAGACGCGAAAGAAACGGCTCACCCGCAGCCGTGTCAAATTTCACGCTGGCAATACCGGCGCCATCTTGGCCACGGTTGTGTTGCTTCTCCATGAGCAAATATAATTTTCGAAGTCCCCATAGCGGGTCGCCGTGTATGCGTTGCAATTCCGCCAGCGGTTTTTTTAAGCGCACCAAGGCAACGCCACAGTGATGTCCAATGAAGTCGCTCATGAAGGACTTCTGAGCGTAGCGAAGGCGGGGGGGCTTTGGGCGGCAGCCTGATTTGCTGGATTTTTGGTAGGCGCCTTATCAATGAAGCCGCTTAGGCGATGAAAGTGAGCGTTGGTTTTTATTGTCCGGCGCAGCTTGAATTGAAAGTTGAATGCTGCGCCGCAAACAGTGACTCGCTCCAATTGCAGTGGCGCGGTTGACCCACGCAAAGCCATGGCAGCGGGAGCGTTTGAGTGGCCACTTGCATATCGCCGGCAATTTCCGGCGCGTGCGTATTCCACAACTCGCGCACCAAGTCCTGCGAGTTGCACTGCGACGAAAGATGCAGCAGCACAATGTGACGCAGCGCGCGCTTGCCGTGAATGTGAAGTACCGCTTGCATCGCCTCCACATTTGAAAGATGTCCATGGCCACCCATGATGCGCTCCTTCAAGAAATCCGGGCGCGATGAGTGTTGTTGCATGCGCGCGTCGTAATTACTTTCAATGCAAAGTGCGTCCACGCCAGCGAAAAATGCGAGCGCATCGCTTGACATGCGACCCAAATCCGTGGCCCAGCCCATTGCCACGCCATCAGTTGAAATGTGAAATGCAGTCGAACCCGATTGATCATGCGGCAATGCAAAGGTCTTAATTTGTGGGAAAAAGACTTGAGAATTTCCGTCCGCATCAAGCACGTGAGCGGGTTGAATTCCTGCTTTGGCAAGAGCGCGGTGATGCGCGTTACGCGCAATGACCTTGGCGTTTTCAAAGGGCCAGCGCCGAGCCCACCCGCCATGCAAATGGTCCGCATCAGCGTGCGTGATTAGAATGGCGGCAATTTCATGTGGCTTGATATTTTCTACCGCGAGCGCGCCGCATAATTTGCGCGGTGACAAACCCAAATCAATAATCAAATGCGTTGGCGCATCATCGCGTGGACGCAGTGAAACAATGGCGGCATTACCTTGGCTGCCGCTGGCCAAAATACGAATGCGAATTGGTGGATGCATTTATTCCACAGTGGTCGTGATGGAAGTTCCGCGCAGCGCGCTTCCAGTGCTCGGAGTAATGGGGCGCTTCGCGGTCTCAATAAAGCGAATGTATTCCTGCACGATCGGATTTTCTTTGCGCTCCGCCAACGCGATCAGCACATTGGGTCTTGACAGTTTTCTTCTTTGAACAACTTCATAGACCCAGCGAACGGTATCAATGTCGCTTCGTTGCATTCCGCTGCGGCGCATGCCAATCAAATTCAAACTGCCGGCGACATTGATGGCGGTCAGCATGAAAAACGCGGGTAAATCCGTGCTTAAACCGGTCAAGCCACCAAGAAAGGCCCCGCGACCTACGCGCGCAAATTGGTGCACTGTGGACACGCCGCCAAAAATAACTCCATCGCCAATTTCAACATGTCCACCAAGAGAAACATTGTTGGCAAAAATGCATTTGCTTCCAACCAAGCAATCATGGGCGATATGGCTGTTGGCCATGAGATAATTTTTATCACCAATGCGCGTGGGCAATTCCATTTTTGCGCGGTGAATGCTCACCGATTCACGGAAGGTGTTGTCGTCGCCAATCACGCAACCCGCGCCAGCCTTGTCGGGATCAAAACCCAAATCTTGCGGCGGGTATCCAATACTCGACGCAGGATAAATGCGATTGCGTTCGCCAATCGTCAACGGTCCTTGCATGGAAACTTGGTGCATCAACCGCGTGCCTGCGCCAATGGTGATGGGACCAATCGTTCCATCAAGCACACAGTACGGACCAACCTCCGCACCTTTGGAAATTTGAACATCGCCAGTTAAAATTGCTGAAGGATGCACCTTGGACATGTGTGGGATTGTATTGAGAGTCGCGGGCGCGGGCAGCGTAAACTGAAGATTCAATGCAATTGCTGCAAATTATAGATCTTGGAAAAATGTCCTACACGCAGGCGCTTGAGTTGCAGCGCGCCGCGCATGCGCACGTGCTGGCGGCGCGTGCAAATCGTGGGCAAATGCAGCTGCTTTTAGTGGAGCATGATCCGCAAGTCATCACGATTAGTCGGCGACCAGATGCGACGAAAAATGTTTTGGTATCACCGCAGCGGCTCGCCGATCTGGGTGTTGAGTGCGTGGAAACCGACCGCGGTGGTGATGTCACTTGGCATGGACCGGGTCAATTGGTGGTGTATCCCATTCTTGATTTGGAGCGCATGGGTTTGCGGATTCATGGCTACATGCGCTTGCTTGAGGAAACCGTGATTCAAGTGTTGGCGGACTTTGGAGTTCAAGGCCAGCGCGACAAAGCGGCGACAGGAGTGTGGGTGCGTGCCAAGGATCAGTCGCGCGATTTAAAAATATGCGCCATGGGTGTGCGCGTGAGTCGATGGGTGTGCATGCACGGACTTGCCTTGAATGTGAATCCAGATCTTGCCGCGTTCAATTTGATCGTGCCGTGCGGATTGGCTGAGCGCGGCGTGACCAGTTTGCACGAGTGCTTGGGTGAACAGTGTCCGTCCATGGACGCAGTAAAGGAAAATATTGCGCGCAAATTTCACCAAGCCGTTGCCGCCCATGTCGCCGCGATCACTGATCCTTCAGACCAAGTTCCTTCATGACATCGGCGGTGATGTCCAGTGATTCTGGCGCGCGCAAGAATGTGCGCGCTTGCACTTGCACCATGGCGTCGCCCAATTGTGCGGATTCAAATGGCGCCGCGGCTGGAATAAATCTGTACACAACATCTATTTTTTGGCGGTCGGCGACCACATCGACCGCGGTCACCAACTCGCGATACGCGGACTCCACTTGGCCAGCCATGAGTTTGCTTTGGGAAGCGCTGATTCCCTCATTCCATTTTTGATACTGCCCATACAGCGCTTGCATTTCTTCCTTGCCCTTGGCGAGATCCGGATTGTCTTTTGCCATCTCGCCGTACTTGGCTTTGATCGCCTCCATTTGGCGTTCAAAATCACCGCTCTGTTTTTTTGCCGCCTCTTCAAATTGACTTCGCTCGTCCGTGAAGCGGGTGCTGGCCAGTAATTTCTTCAGCACTTTGTCGAGATGCACCGCCGCACAACTCCAGACGCGTGAGGTTGGTTGATCGCCCCATGCAAGATGATTCGCTTCGTTGCGCAGTGTGAGCACGCCATCTTTGCCTTCAAGCAAAATATTTTGCGCAGGTCCAAGATCCGCCATGTTCACGGCGCGCGCATTGGCTGTTGTGTCTGGCGAGGGACGACCAATCAGAAGCCATGCGACTGTGAGAATGGTCAGGCAAAGCGCGATGCGTTCAATTTTTTTCATCGGGTCAGTTTAACGCAGTGGCGTGAAAGCGTGGGGTTGATGTTCACAGGCACTATGCAAGGGGAGATTGCGCGTGAAAATGCTCAGGAGTTTCAGTCAGAATGTAAAATCGCACAGACGCCGGCTCAATCGCCTTGGTCAAGAATGGCCATGAAAGCCTCTTGCGGAATGCTGACCATTCCGATGGTTTTCATGCGCTTTTTACCCTTTTTCTGCTTTTCCAACAGTTTACGTTTGCGGCTAATGTCGCCGCCATAGCACTTGGCCAACACATTTTTACGCAGCGCCTTGATGGACTCGCGCGCGATGATGCGGCCACCAATGGCGGCTTGAAGCGGAATCTCAAATTGATGTCGATCGATTTGCTTTTTGAGTTTTTCCAAAATGATTCGGCTGCGATGCTCCGCGGTGGATTTGTGTGTGATCAAGCTCAACGCTTCGACCACCTCGCCGTTGACAAGAACATTGACCTTCACCAAATCGTCCGCGCGGAAACCAATGATCTCGTAGTCCATGGTTCCGTAGCCGCGCGTGATGCTTTTCAGTTTGTCGTAGAAGTCGTAAATAATTTCGGCCAGCGGCAACTCGTAGTCAAGAATTTGGCGCGTGTCGCTCAGGAAGCGCTGCGTCTTGAACACGCCGCGGCGCGAGTCACTGAGCTTCATCAGGTCGCCGATATTTTCATTGGGGCAAATGATTTCAATCTTGACGATGGGTTCCTCAAGCGCCAAGACATGGCTCATATCGGGAAGATCGGCTGGATTATGGATTTCAACTTTGCTGCCGTCATGCATGACAACCATGTACGTCACGGTGGGAGCGGTCTGCACAACTTCAACTCCGCCTTCACGCTCAAGTCGTTCCTGCACAATGTCCATGTGCAAAAGACCAAGGAATCCGCAGCGAAAACCAAATCCAAGCGCCTCCGAATGTTGGACTTCAAAGGTGAAACTGGCATCGTTCAAATGCAATTTTTCAATCGCCTCGCGCAACGCTTCAAACTCGCCTTTCTTTCCGCTGCTTCCATCTTCATTGCTTGAGGATGGATAGAAATCACAGAACACCATTTGCTTGGGCTCTTGATATCCAGGCAGGGGTTCATCGGCGGGATCCAAATCAAGCGTAATCGTGTCGCCAACTCGCACGTCGGCAAGCGTTTTGATGCTGGCCGCGAGGTAGCCCACTTCCGAGTGTTCAAAGCGCTGCATCTTTTGTGGGAACGGCGTGTTGCGACCAAGTTCCGAAACCGCGAAGGTGCGTCCCGTGCTCATCATGCGAATCTTGTCGCCCGTCTTGATGGCTCCGTCGAACACGCGGAAGTACACCACCACGCCTTTGTAGTCGTCATAGATGCTGTCGAAAATAAGCGCGCGCAATTTGTTGGTCTTAGGCGGCGGCGGCGGCGGAAGTTTTTCACAGATCGCATCGAGCAATTCTTGAATGCCTTGGCCAGTTTTTGCGCTGACAAGAATGCACGTTTCGGCGCGGATTCCAAGCACTTGTTCCATTTCCATGGCGACACCATCGGGATCCGCCGCGGGCAAATCTATTTTATTGATGACCGGAATCAACTCTAAATTGTTGGCAGTGGCCAAGTACGCGTTGGCAACGGTTTGCGCTTGCACGCCTTGGGTGGAATCAACCACCAACACCGCGCCTTCACACGCCGTCAACGCGCGGCTGACTTCGTATGCAAAATCAACATGGCCCGGCGTGTCAATGAAATTCAGGAGATACGTTTCGCCCTTGAAAATATGCGTGACCGTGACGGCGCTGGCTTTAATGGTGATGCCGCGCTCGCGTTCAAGATCCATGGAGTCCAAAATTTGATCGCGCGCTTGTCGACTGCTGACCGCGTGCGTGGCTTGCAACAAACGATCCGCGAGCGTGCTTTTGCCGTGGTCAATGTGCGCAATGATTGAAAAGTTTCGGATGGGCATTGGAGGGAATAACTTGAGCACAGCATTCTAGTCGACGGCGGCGTTGAAGTTGCGCAGGAAATCAAAAATTGTTGGGTTGCAATTCAGTTCCACATTCGGGGCATCGTTTCACGTGCATGCTGGCAAGACAATGGCCGCATGCATGACACATAGGCATGCCCAAAAGAGCGATTTCGCGGCGCACAAATGGGGCGTAATAGCGGTTCATGGTGAAAACAAAGACGAGATGTTGCGCGATCAGCCAGATCAAAAGAATGCCGCCAACGATACCGACCAAGAGCATTAGATCCATGGGGTGTGCTTCAAATCTTCGCGGATTGAAAGGATCAAAAATCCACAGCAGCAATGCAAACAACAGAGATGGTGCGACGGCAATCAGGGATGAAAGCGCGAGAATTTTTCTAGCTTTACACATTCGCCAGTTGGCGCGCCAGTGAACCAAGAACCGCGTGCGCATGGACAGTGGGACATGTTCGTGCATGTGAAACCACAAGCCCCAATCAGAGCGCTTATGGTTCGAAGTGCTCAAGTGATTCTCTTCAACACTTTGCGACATACGCGTCAATGTTTGTGGCGAGCATTGGCAAGCGGCAAAGAAATGCTTCGACCAGTCTCATCGTCAGGCTTGACCACAAGGTCGTACTCGGCGCTGTCAACCGCTTCACACATGACCAACTCGCCAGGAGAAAGCTCGCGCTTGGAGCGAATGATGGTGGAGCTGTCCACTTGAGGCGCTTGAAACCACGCGCGACCTGTGTAGAGATGCTCGCCCTTTTTGGCGCGCGCTTCGATTGGCGCGTCCACCAAGACTTCAAGCCGACGATTGGCTTTGGCCATGGCGGCCACGTGTTCAAAGGCTATTTCCTGCTGTAAAAGCATCAATGCCTCTTCGCGACGCGCGGCTTCTTCGGGTGGCACACGCAACTTTGGATCAAGATTCATGGTGCCGCTTGGAGTTCCATCTTCGTGGCTGTACTTGAAGCAGCCCGCCATTTCAAAGCGTTGCTCGCGCACAAATTCAAGCAGCTGCTCGAAATCTTTTTCCGTCTCGCCCGGGTGGCCAACAATAAAAGTTGTGCGCAACGCCAAGTTCGGAATTTTCTTGCGCAGCCGCGCCAACAAGTCGCGCGTTTGATCGCTGGTGATGTGACGGCGCATGAGCGTCAACATGGAATCGCTGGCGTGCTGCAATGGCATGTCCAAATATTTCACAACGCTTGGAAGCGTGGCGATGGCGTCAATCATGGCGTCTGTGAATTTGCTTGGATAGGCGTACATCAGACGAATCCAACCGCCGCCGCGCTCTTGCGCCACGCGATCAAGACCAGCAAGCAAACCAGGAAGTCCGCGCTCGTCGCCAATGTCAAAGCCCCAACTTGTGGTGTCTTGACCAATGATGTTCAACTCAAAGGCGCCGTCGTCCATGAGCGCACCGGCTTCAGCCACCACATCGTCAAGTGATTTTGAGCGCATTTTCCCACGAATTGATGGAATTGTGCAGAAGGCGCAGCGTTGATTGCAGCCTTCGCTGGCGCGCAGATAGGCCCAGTGGCGCGGCGTGAGTCGAAAGCGATTGGCGTCGGATTCAAAGTAGCCAACGCCTTTGCCATCCGCGCCGTTGACAGTGAGGCCAATAGTTTTCATGCCGCGCTCTTTGGCGGCTTGCAACGCGTTGGCGGCGATCCAGTAGGGGGGATGATCCGCGTCGCTTGCAAGATTGGTGCGCGATGGTGTGATGCCAGTCACGGCTTCAACAACGCGATCGCGATCAAACACGCCGATCATAGAGTCCACGCCTGGCGCCCACTCCAAGATTTTTGCGCGGTGTCGTTGCACCAAACATCCAGCCACCACAACGCGCTTCAACTCGCCGCGCTCTTTGCGCTCCAGCGCTTCGCGGATCACATCCAAACTTTCTTCCTTGCTGGCCTCTAGAAATCCGCACGTGTTCACCACGATTGCGTCGGGTGACTCACTTTCATTCACAGGCGTCAATCCGCCTTCGCGCAACATGGACAACATTTTTTCGCTGTCCACTAAATTCTTAGGGCACCCTAGGCTGACAAACGCAACGCGTTCAATGGACTTGTTTTTTGTGGCGCGGGGCATTGGGTCATCTTAGACCAAGGACGACTTGAATTCACTTGGAATTGTGGGAAATCATGGCGAATCCTTGACGTCATATTCCAGCGCATGCGTGGATGTGTGTCACGGCTTCAAGGGGAAAATGTCTTGTTCTTGCGCGGAAAATGCGCCAAGAAGTCGTCGCCATTCGTCGTAGCGATAGGCAATATCAAGCTCCGTGTGCAATGAACGAATGCGACCCAGCGACGATTCCATCATGGCCTCTTGCCAACCGTCGCCCGCTTGATCGCAGAAATAGGCGCGACAACCAAGTGGCCGCGCTTGATGAATTCCACACATGCCCTGCGCAAGAAATGGGCAATTACCTTGACGCACTGAAGCGGCCACTTCACTGGACGTTGGCGCGGATGGAAGTTGCGAAAGGGTCCACGCCACTTCCAAACCGGTCAGCCACATGGAGTGGCCGTGTTGCTCAAAGTTGCAGCACTTACCACTGGCCAAACACACTGGCCGATGAATGCGAAGTTGTTCTTGCGCTTGTGATTCAAGTTCGCGCATGAGGGCGCCCACTCGTGGGTCACGCGCCGCGTCGCGCCACGCTGGAATGTGTTGATACAGTTCCGCCGCTCCGTTTACCAAGCAGCGTCCTTGCTTGAGGCGCGCTCCGCCAAAAGCGCTTCAAGAATTTTCTCCGCTGGAATAAGCGGACCGCTTCCCATGCCAGGGCACGGCGCGGCTTTCTTGGCTTGATCCCAGGCTTTTTTGGAGCTGATGTTTTGATCCCAAAAAGGCCATGTTTTGCACTGATTTGGACGGTCTTGATAGACCTTGCACAACGCTTTGCCAGGAACGCTTTGGCGATCAAGCAAAATGCAATCATGTCCGCGATGCAAATCCGCCGGACCGGTGACTTCTTTCAGCGACCACTTGGTGCCAATTTTTCTGGCGTAGTCGCGCAAGAAATCTGATTCGCTTAAGCCAAGTCGCGTGGCCATTTGTTGGCCTTCTTCTTTTGCGAACCACACTGCGCCGGGCTCGCCGCTGCAGCAGTTGCCGCAGCATGTGCATTCAAAGCGAAGTCCGTCGCGCCACCATGGCGTGCCACCACCTGGCCCTTTGGAGGCAGGTGGTGGGTTTTTATTTTCTGAAGCGCTCACTCAGAATCCGAGTCGTTGCCGGCTTCGGACTCTTCGATCGCGATCAATGAACCTTGTTCAGAACTTTCGTTCAGCGCCGCAACGCGGTCGCCAACGGTTGGGCCAGACCCTTGTCGCTCAGCGCCCAAGGATTCCGCTTCCTCAGCGGCGGCTTCAAGTTCAGTCAAGTCATTGTCTTCATCGCCCATTGGTTCTTCAACCAACTTCTGAATACGAATCGCTTGGTACGCCTTGTAACCGGTTCCCGCTGGAATTAAATGTCCAAGAAGAACATTTTCCTTCAGGCCGACAAGCGTGTCGATTGCGCCCTTGAGAGCCGCTTCGGTGAGAACCTTGGTGGTCTCTTGGAAGCTGGCGCCCGAAAGGAAGCTTTCGCTTTGCAAACTGGCCTTGGTAATTCCAAGCAGAAGTGTTCGAGCCGTGGCGCGCTTGGGCTTGCGGGTTTTGGCTTTCGCCTTGTCTTGACCTTCAGCGGTTGTGTTGGCTTCCTTGACTTCATCCTTGGTGAACATCTTGCCGCGTGCAAGAGTTGTTCCACCCGAATCCTCGACGACAAGCATGTCATCAAGAGCCGCGTTGACATTCTTCAAGTTGAAGCGATCCATGACGTCGTTCAGAAGAACGCCCGTGTCACCCGAACTGGTGATCTTCATCTTGGAAAGCATTTGACGCAGAATGACTTCAATGTGCTTGTCAGAAATGGGCACGCCTTGAGCGCGGTACACATTCTGAACTTCATCAAGCATGTACACATACAACGCGTCTTCACCGTTAATGCGAAGAATGTCGGCTGGATCACGTGGACCTTCCACAAGTGGATCGCCGGCTGTGACATTGTCACCCGCATGCACAAGCAAATGCGTTCCCTGCGGAACGTGGTGCTCCATGAATGTTTCGGCTTCGCCCAGAACGCGAATGGTCATCTTGCCCTTGCGCTTGTCGGAAAGCAGTTCGACCTTGCCGGAAATTTCGGCGAGAACGGCTGGCTCCTTCGGCTTGCGGGCTTCGAACACTTCGGTCACGCGTGGCAAACCACCGACGATGTCCGCGGAACGAGCCGCTTCTTTCGGGGTGTGCGCCAACATCTGTCCAGCCACAACTTTCGAGCCGTTTTGCACTTCAATACGCGCCTTGGCTGGTAAATGGTGGAAGTCAAGAATTTGGCCGTTGGTATCTCGCACTTCAATGCGTGGATGTCGCTCGCCCTTGTGCTCAATGACGATGGTCTCAAGCGTTCCACCAGATTTCTTTTCAATCTTGATGGTTTCGCCGTCGATGATGTCCTCGAACTGAATCGTTCCAGACTTTTCAGCAAGAATCGGCATTCTGTGCGGATCCCATTGCATGAGCAATTGACCCTTCTTCACGGTTTCGCCATTCTTGGTCATGACAAACGCGCCGTAAGGAACCTTGAAACTTTCAAGTTCACGATCCTTGTTGTCGCGCATGCGAAGCAAACCAGTCTTCTTCAACACAACGCGGCGGGTATTGCCGTCGGCGTCGGTGACATCAACATCGTTGCAATCAACCAATTCAACGCGACCAGCATTGAGCGCTTTGTATTCACTCTCGGCGGCCGTGGTGTACGCAATACCACCGGTGTGGAATGTGCGCATGGTGAGCTGAGTACCAGGCTCGCCAATGCTTTGCGCCGCGATGATGCCGACGGCCATGCCTTCTTCAACGGCCTTGCCGGTTGAGAGATCCATGCCGTAGCACGTGCGACAAATTCCGTGTTGCGATTCACAGGCCAATGGACTGCGAACTTGGAACACGCCGTCTTCGCCCAGGAAATTCTCAACTTCAAGAGCAATTTCAGGATCGATGATTTGTCCAGCATCGACAATCAACTTGTCGGTGCGTGGATCGATCAACGCCAAGAGGGCGGTACGACCACGAAGCACATCGCGGAGTGGAACTTCAACATCCTCACCCTTCATAACGGCCTTCTTCGGAATGCCGCGTTTGGTGCCGCAATTTTCCTCACAAATCGTCACGCTTTGGGCCACATCGCACAACTTGCGCGTGAGGTAACCGGAGTCGGCGGTCTTGAGGGCGGTGTCGGCCAGACCCTTGCGGGCGCCGTGGGTTGAACTGAAATATTCAAGAACTTTCAAGCCTTCGCGGAAGTTGGAAATAATTGGTGTTTCAATAATTTCTCCACTTGGCTTGGCCATAAGTCCACGCATACCCGCGAGCTGTTGCATCTGACTCTTGTTACCGCGGGCGCCGGAGTCGGCGAACAGGTACACAGGATTGAGATAGCGACGTTTCGCGTTGGCCTTGGTGGCCTCTGATGAATTCTCGCGGCCTTCTTGATCGCGTCGATCGTTCTTGAGCGTCTCCATGAGGCGCTCGGAAACTTCGTTGCGGCACTTGGCCCACGCTTCAAGAACTTGATTCTTACGTTCTTGATCGGTGATGGCGCCAGATTCATAATTGCGTTGAATCTTGGTCACGCGCTTCTGCGCATCATCAATGAGCTTTGTCTTTTCCGCGGGAACGCGAAGATCGGCGATGCCGAATGACAAACCACTGCGGGTGCTGTAGCGGAAACCAGTTTCCTTCATGCGGTCAAGCAGAATAATGGTGTGCGACTTGCCCAGTTGACGGAACGTGTCATCGATGACGCGCGCCGAACCCTTCTTGCCCAGGGAGCAGTTGTAGAACGGCATTCCATCAGGAAGAATTTCACTGAACAACAAACGACCAACCGTGGTCATCATGCGCTTGTTGGCGCGCATTTTCTGCGCTGGCTTTGATTGATCCATCACGACTTCGCTGAAGCGATCCAAGCGCACTTCAATCCAAGTGTGGTAATCCAACGCGCCAGTTTCCCAAGCCAAAATAGCTTCATTTGGGCTGAGGAAGTGGGGGATCTTGGCCAATCGCTTGCGCTCTTCATCGCCAATGGCGCCGTCGCCTTCGACAAATCGATCAAGCGATGCTGGCGCTTCTTCCAGCGTGCATGTGAGGAAGTACACACCCATGACAATGTCCTGCGAAGGACTGACGATTGGGTTTCCGTTGGCTGGACTGAAGATGTTGTGCGTTGACATCATCAACACATGCGCTTCAGTTTGCGCTTCCACCGACAGTGGAAGATGCACGGCCATTTGATCGCCGTCAAAGTCGGCGTTGTAACCGGTGCAGACCAGTGGATGGATTTTGATTGCGTTGCCTTCAACAAGAACAGGCTCGAACGCTTGAATACCCATGCGATGGAGAGTTGGCGCGCGATTCAAAAGCACTGGATGATTCTTGATGACTTCTTCAAGCACATCCCACACTTCTGGGTCGCGGCGATCAAGCATGCGCTTGGCGCTCTTGATGGTGTCGGCAAGTCCACGATCCTTGAGCTTGCGAATGATGAACGGTTGGAACAATTCCAACGCGATCTTCTTTGGCAAACCGCATTGATGCAGTTTGAGTTCTGGACCAACCACGATGACTGAACGCGCCGAATAATCAACGCGCTTGCCGAGCAAATTCTCGCGGAAGCGGCCTTGCTTGCCCTTGATCATGTCGGTGAGCGACTTGAGCGGACGATTGCTTGAACCAAGCACTGGGCGACGGCAACGGCCGTTGTCGAATAGCGCATCGACCGCCTGTTGCAACATGCGCTTTTCATTGCGCACAATGACTTCTGGCGCGTTGAGATCCATCAACTTCTTCAAACGATTATTGCGGTTGATGATGCGGCGATACAGATCATTCAAATCGCTGGTGGCGAAATTTCCGCTTTCCAACATGACAAGCGGACGAAGATCCGGTGGAATCACTGGAACAACATCAAGCACCATCCACTGTGGATCATTTTGGCTGCCGCGGATTTGCTCAACAAGCTTAAGGCGCTTGGACAAATCTTTTTGGCGTTGCTTGCTCTTGGTTTCATCAAGCTTCTGGCGAAGCTCAACGCTGAGCTCATCCAGGTCCAACTTGCCATCGGAAAGCAATTCACGAACGGCGTCGGCGCCCATCATGGCGGAGAAACTGCTGGAGCCGTGCTTGTCTTGCTCGCTGCGGCACTCATCTTCCGTGAGCACTTGCTTGAATTCAAGATCGGTCGAGCCTGGATCGGTGATGACGTAATCCTGGAAGTACACAACCTTCTCAAGATCGCTGGTCTTCATTTCAAGAAGATTGCCAAGTCGGCTTGGCATGGCCTTGAAGAACCAAATGTGAACAACTGGCGCGGCCAAATTAATGTGGCCCATGCGCTTGCGACGAACGCGGCTGTGCGTGACCTTCACGCCGCAACGATCGCAAATAATTCCCTTGTACTTGGTGCCCTTGTACTTGCCGCATGCGCATTCATAATCGCGCTCTGGCCCGAAGATGCGCTCACAAAACAGACCGTCGCGCTCGGGGCGGTAGGTGCGGTAGTTGATGGTCTCGGGTTTCTTGACTTCACCAAAGCTCCACGAACGAATGTCGTTGGGGCTGGCAAGGCTGATGCGTACGGCGCCGTAATCATTCACACGGTCATAAATGCTGTCGTTGGCAATGGTCATGGATTCAATTCCAGTTCTTTAGGGTGCGTGATCAGAACAGGCGCGTGCAATCTGTTTTATTGTTCCGCCGCCGCGCCGCGACGGAACACATCAATTACTTTTTAAAGCAGCGAATCAATGTCAGTGGTTTTCTTCTCAAGTTGGATGTTCATTCCAAGTCCCTTGATTTCATGGCAGAGCACGTCGAACACAACCGGCATGCCGGCGTCGAGCGTGTTTGTTCCCTTGACCATGGAGTCGTAGATCTTGGTGCGGCCTTCCACATCGTCACTCTTGACGGTGAGAAGTTCCTGCAACATGAACGCCGCGCCGTAGGCTTCAAGCGCCCACACTTCCATTTCACCGAATCGCTGACCACCGGTGCGGGCTTTACCGCCAAGTGGTTGCTGGGTGATGAGGCTGTATGGACCCGTGCTTCGGGCGTGAATCTTGTCGTCCACCAAGTGATGGAGCTTGAGCAAGTACATGTAGCCAACAGTGGTGCGTTGATGGAACGGCTCGCCGGAGCGACCGTCGTACAACTGCACCTTGCCGCCGAATGGAATTTCGGCAAGCAATTCGCGCGCATGTCCAGGATCCTTGCCCGTTGTTTCGAAATTCGAAACGCGGGTGCGGACATGGTCATTGGCGCTCTTCATGGCTTCAAGAATTTCGGCTTCTGTTGCGCCGTCAAACACTGGAGTCAACGCTTGGAAACCAAGAACCTTGGCGGCCCATCCAAGATGGGTCTCAAGAATCTGGCCCACGTTCATGCGGCTTGGTACGCCGAGTGGATTCAACAACACTTCCACTGGAGTTCCGTCGTTCATGAACGGCATGTCTTCTTCCGGCACGATTCGAGCGATAACGCCCTTGTTTCCGTGACGGCCGGCCATTTTGTCGCCGACTGAAAGTTGACGCTTGGTGGCAAGGTAGACCTTGACCATTTCAAGCACGCCGCTTGGCAATTCATCGCCACGCTTCATGTGACCAAGTTTGCGTTCCTTCTCTTCACGTAGACCAGTGATGCGCGGCCAGAATTGGCCGTACACGGTTTCCGCTTCCGCTTTCGCGTCGGCGGAGGCCTTGATCCACTTGGTTGAGAAACCATCGATCTGCTCCAAGATGACTTCAGCGATATCGCTGGCGCCAACCTTCTGGCGCGTGCTTGGATCGACCATTTCAGTTCCAGTGATGCGAACAATTTCGCGTGTCATCTGGCGGAACAGGTCGATGCGCTTTTGATCGATCTCGGTCTCGAAGGCTTCCATGTCCTTCTTGAGTTGCTTCTTTTGCTCATCATTGAGATGCATGCGGCGACTGAATCGACGCGCGCCAATGACAATGCCTTCGGTTCCGGCTGGAACTTCAAGCGAATCGTTCTTCACGTCTTCACCGGCGCGGCCGAAGATGGCGTGCAACAACTTTTCTTCAGGCGAGAGTTCGCTCTTGCTCTTTGGGCTGACCTTGCCGACAAGAATGTCGCCAGGACCAACCTTGGAACCAATGCAAATCACGCCCTTTTCGTCAAGATTGCGCAGAAGACGCTCGGACACGTTTGGAATGTCGCGCGTGAATTCCTCGCGACCCAACTTGGTCTCACGCAGTTCAACATCAAAATTCTCAATATGAATGCTGGTGAAGGCGTCGTCTTTCACAAGACGCTCGCTGATCACAATGGCGTCTTCAAAGTTGTAGCCGTCGAAGGTGTTGAACGCCACAAGAACATTGCGACCAATCGAAAGTTCACCGTTGGACGTGCTGGCGCCGTCGGCCAGAATGTCGCCGGTCTTGATCTTTTGATTCATCTTGACCAGTGGCTTTTGATTTTGGCACGTTCGCTCGTTCAAACCAACAAACTTGCGAAGGACATATTCATCGGCGTTGTCAATAATGATGCGCTCGGCGTCAACTTGTGTCACCACGCCTCCACGGCGCGCGCGCACAATCATGCCGCTGTTCATACCAACTGATTTTTCCATGCCCGTCGCCACCACTGGCGGGTCGACGCGGATCAACGGCACAGCTTGACGCTGCATGTTGGAACCCATCAACGCGCGATTGGCATCGTCATGCTCAAGGAACGGAATAAGACTGGCGCTGACACCCACGATTTGCTTGGGCGAAATGTCGACAAACTCAACATCTTCCGAAGGAACAGGGGTGAGATCACCGTCGCGCCTGGCGACAACATTTTCACCGCTGAGTCGACCTTCGCGATCAAGGCTGTCGCTTGGTGCGAGCACCTTGCGAAGTTCCTCATCGGCGCGAAGCTTGCGGATCTTTCCAGTTGCCTTGCCATCCTTCACTTCTCGATATGGCGTGAGCAAGAAACCGTAGGCGTCGACTTCGCTGTAAATACCCAAGCTGGCGATCAGACCAATGTTGGCGCCTTCAGGCGTTTCAATTGGGCAAATACGGCCGTAATGGGAAATATGCACGTCGCGCACTTCGAATGTGGCGCGCTTTCGGTTGAGACCTCCAGGCCCAAGGGCCGAGAGACGTCGTTCATGCACAAGCATGGACAGCGGATTGGTTTGATCCACCACCTGGCTGAGTTCACTACGACCAAAGAAGAATTCAATGGCGCTTGAGATGCTCTTGGAGTTCACAAGATCGGCGATCTTGCCGAGCTCGCTTGGATCCTTCACGCTCATGCGTTCTTGCACGGTGCGTCGCAACTTCAGGAAGCCCTTGCGGATTTCCTCAACAGCCAACTCATCCAGCGTTCGCAACCGGCGATTGCCAAGATGATCGATGTCATCGGGATGCGCGCGCGGATTGCGTGAGCGCAGATCCAAAATGTATTGCACAACGGCCAAGAAATCTTCGGCGCGCAGGCTTTGCGTTTTGGAATCAGCTTCGGTCCATTTCCAATTGCGACCTTCGGCCTTGTCGCGATCCTTGTAGATCTCGAACTTGCGGTTAATTCGGAAACGACCAACGCGGCCCAATCGGTAGCGGTTGTCGTCGAAGAATTTTTCCTTGAACAGCGCGCGCGCCTTATCCACTTGCGGTGGATTGCCTGGTCGCAGACGGCCGTAAATCTTCAAGTTGGCGGCGTCGTACTCGGTGACTTCGGCGAGGAAGTCAAGCTTCTCCTCGGCGATGGTGTTGAGAATGAGCGAGTCAACTGGATTGGTGATCACGCGCGCAGTCTTGAGACTGGATTGCATGATGACTTCAAGACCCTTGGTTCCAAGTTGCTGGCCAGGATTGCAAATCACTTCGCCGGTGTCGCTGTCAACAATCAATTCCGCGGAGTGATGCTCTGGCTTGAGCTTCTCAATCTTCACGTCTTCAATTTCATAGAACAACTTCAGCAGCGATTCGGTGCTGGAAAAACGCTCATCAAGAGCGCGCAGGAATGTGGTGGCGGCGATCTTGGTGCTTTGATCGATGCGCATTGCCAGCACATCTTTCTTGGTCACTTCAAGCTCGATCCAACTTCCACGCTCTGGACTAATGCGCGCGCTGTGCAGCGGACGATCACCGATGCGGCTGGCGATGGAGAAATCCACGCCAGGGCTGCGATGCAACTGACTCACAATGACGCGCTCGGAACCGTTCACAATGAACTCGCCGCCGCCCATCATGACTGGAATTTCACCAAGATAAATATCTTCTTCGCTGATGGTCTGCGTTCCATTGCGCGACAGGCGAACCTTGACGCGGAAGGGGAGGCCATAGGTCAAACGAAGTTCACGACACTCGTCAGGTGTGTAGCGTGGTTGCTCGAGTTTGTACTCGAGATATTCCAGCTTCACCGTGCTGTCGTAACTTTCAATTGGAAAAACTTCACGCAACAAAGATTCGATACCGATTGTGGTATCGCGTTCGTTGGGCGCTTTTTCTTTTTGAAGGAAACGCTCGTAGGCGTCTCGTTGAACTTGTGTAAGGTTTGGGACGGAAGTTGCATCGCCGCGTTTTGAGAAGTCGCGGATGGTCTGAATGGGCATAGAATGCGTCGTCCTTGATTCTTTGCAACACTAACTGGAGCCGTGTTCCCGCCAGCCGGGGACACTTCGAAACTGTTTCAAACAAAATTGATTCAGCTTTGGATCTTTGCGTAGCGTGCACCGCCGAGCCCCAAAGACTAGCAATAGCCAAGCCAAAACTCAATATGTGATTCAGGTAAGAACTTGAAAAATTTTAAATATTGTAAAAGTTATTTGGACGTTGATAGATCAGCAGATTTGGTAATGAAAGTAAACGCCGCCTTTTTTCCTGCAAATTTGTAAAAAATCCAAGGCGAAATAAAAACCCGCTCCCCTTGTGGGGAACGGGCTTTTTTAGCCAAATAAATCTTCGAAATCTTCTGATTTCGATTACTTGATGACGACTTTGCCGCCGGCAGCTTCGATCAAGCCCTTGAGCTTGTCCGCATCTTCCTTGGAGATCTTTTCCTTGATCGCCTTCGGTGCTGCATCAACAATGTCCTTGGCTTCCTTCAAGCCAAGACCAGTGGCTTCACGCACAACCTTGATCACTTGGATCTTGTTGGCGCCAGCGTTGTCAAGAATCACATCGAATTCACTTTGCTCAGTAGCGGCTGCGGCGCCCGCGGCAGGAGCGGCGGCCATCATCATGCCTCCACCAGCAGCAGCTTCGATGCCGTACTTATCTTTCATGTACTCGGCAAGATCGACCGCTTCCTTCAAGGTGAGGGATGCGATTTCGTCTCCGATTTTGGTGACCTTAGCTTCAAACGATTTAGTATCAGACATGTCTCAAACTCCTATACGCCTTTCCTGTGAGGCGCCGGAACATCCGGCGTTTGACCCGAGAGGGCCTGACAGAAATCGGCAAAAAGACTGGTTAAAGTAACGTTTCAACAACACTCAAAACTCAAACACGCAATCATGCAAACACATCAAACTTTGGCGGCGATGGTTTCGCCAGCTTCAAGTTTGCGTTGAATTTCTTTCACAAGACCAACGGCCTTGCGTCCTGGACCAACAACCGCGCCAACAACATTGCGCGCTGGGCTCAAGTACAACGTGACCACAGTGGCCAAGGCTTCGACGCGGGTTGGGAACTTGCTCAGTCGTTCTACGCCAACCTTGCCTTCGAAGACTTCGCCGTCAATGCACGCGCCCTTGAATTGCAAACTTTCCTTGTCCTTGGCCCACGCGACAATTTCGCGCGCAATGTCAACGGCGCTTTCGGCGCCAGTCAACACAGCGGTTGGACCGACAAGATATTTGGCCAAGCCTTCAAGCTTGGTGCCTTCAAAAGCCTTGCGCGCCAGGGTGTTCTTCACAACGCTGACACGGATGTGCTTCTCCTGCAGGGTGGTTCGCATGTTGTTGTTCATGCTTGCGTCCATGCCACGAATCTCAACCAAGACGGCGCCAGTGGCTCCGTGGAAGCGATTCTTATATTCCTTCACAATCATTTCTTTGATGGTTTTGCTCATTGGAGTGTTCTTTCTTTTCTTATGCGTTCACTTGCACGCTTGGGCTCATGCTTCCCGCAACAACGCACTTCTTGAGATACACACCCTTCACACTTGAGGGCTTGACCTTGTGAATGATTGCGATGAAGTGCTTCAAGTTGTCGATCAGTTGATCGTCCTTGAAACTCATCTTGCCAATGACGCATTGCACATTGCCGCTGTCATCGTTGCGATATTCCTGCTTGCCTGCGCCGTATTCCTTCACAGCCGCCGCGACATCTGGGGCAACTGTTCCAGCCTTTGGACTTGGCATGAGACCCTTTGGACCAAGAACTTTTCCAAGCTTGGAAACAATTCTCATCATGTCGGGGCTTGCAACCGCGACATCGAAATCCATCCAGCCTTGCTCAATCTTTGCGACCAAGTCATCGGAACCAGCTTCGATGGCGCCAGCCGCTTTGGCCGCCGCAACCTTGTCTGAACCGCAGAAACAAATCACGCGCGAGGTGCGACCAATTCCGTGAGGCATGCTCATGGAACCGCGAAGCGCTTGATCGGCGGCCTTTGGATCGATGCCAAGATTCACGACCACGTTGACCGTTTGATCAAACTTTGGGGCCTTGAACTTGCGCAATGCTGAAATGGCTTCCTCAGGGGAAACCGCTGTGTTTGGACGTGTTTCAAGACTTGCGCGCATGCGCTTGCCGCCGTGTAATTTTACTTTTGGTGTTGCGATTGCCATGATTTTATCCTTCCACCGTCACGCCCATGCTGCGGGCTGTGCCTTCAACGACCCGCATAGCGGATTCGACATTGCGTGTGTTTAAGTCCTTCAACTTTTCCTCGGCGATCTTTCGGACTTGCGCCTTGGAGATCTTGCCCACCTTCACGGTGTTTGGAGTGCCGGAACCTTTTTCAATTTTCAACGCGGCTTGAATCATCACGCTCACGGGACTTGATTTGATTTCAAGATCAAATGTTCGGTCGCCGTAGACGGTGACAATGCAACCGACCACGCGGCCGTTGAGCTCGCGAGTCATTTCATTGAATTTGGTGATGAATTGTCCGGGATTGACGCCGTTGGCGCCAAGTACTGGACCGAGTGGTGGCGCAGGAGTTGCTTTCCCGCCGGGCGCCATGATCTTAAAAACTTTTGTGATTTTCTTGGCCATTGAATCCTACCTCCTACGCAGCGTGCTTCAACAAGAAGCGAATTTGATCAGCCAGACCAAATTATTCACGGCGTAGTTCGAACGGTGTGCGAAAGTGAGCCGAACACTGTAACCGAAGTTGGCGAAGGCTTCAATGGCTTGCGCGATGATTTTGGCGGGAATGTGCTGCGAATCTTTTGAATGGCGAAGGAGTTGCAACAAGTGACGCCGCTTTGGCATTGACACATATATTGATTGGTGGGCAGATGCCCCGTTGAATGCGTGATTTATGCGTTATCAAGGGCCAAATGGCAGAAAAGTTCCACGCCCGTGGTTATGGAATCGTCATTGAAATCAAATGCGGGGTGATGCAGGGGCGGAAAATGTTCATGGGGGCGCTTTTGACCCAAGGCGAAAAAGCAGGCTGGAGCCACGTGGCCGTAATGTGAAAAGTCTTCGCCGCCCATGACTGGATGATGAAGCGGTTGAACTTTGTCGTTGCCAAGCGCGCCTTTGGCCACGCGTTCAAAGCGCGCGAATGTTTCTGGACAATTGTTTGTGGCGGGAGTGCCCGGAAGAAAATGTACGGTGGCGATGGCGCCAAGCGCTGCGGCCACGCTTTCGCAAATTTGTGTGACGCGCGCGTTCACATGATCGCGCACGGAATTTTTAAACGCGCGCGTGGTGCCGCGCATGGAGACTGTTGGTGGAATCACATTGAAGGCGTCGCCAGCGTGAATGGCGGTGATGGTGACAACGGCGGAATCAAGCGGATCAATTTCGCGCGACACAATTGTTTGCAGCGCTTGCACAATTGCGGCCGATGCCAAGATTGGATCGGCGGCAAGATGCGGCCACGCCGCGTGACCGCCGCGGCCGTTGATGGTGACTTCAAATGCGTGCGCGCTTGCAAGCATGGGACCAGGTCGCGAAGCCACGCAACCAACTTCAAGCGATGGCCACGCGTGCAATCCATACACGCGCTTCACGGCTGGACCAATGCGCGAGCCATTGAGCGCGCCATCTTGAATCATTTGCGCGGCGCCCATGCCAGTTTCTTCGGCGGGTTGGAATACAAATGTCACGGGGTTTGGGAGAGGATTTTTTATTGCAATCTGCTGCAAAACGCGTGCCGCGCCAAGCAACATCACGGTGTGGCCATCATGGCCGCAGGCGTGCGCGCGGCCGGCAATTTGGCTGCGCCACGCGCAAGTTGATTCATCGGGCATGGGCAACGCGTCAATGTCGGCGCGCAGGGCGATGGCTTTTGCATCATGTTGCGCGGCACCAGCGATATGCGCCACGGTTCCTGTTCCACCAGCAAATCCGCCTTCAAATGCAACGCCAAGGCGTGAAAGTTCAGAGCGAATAAGCGCGGCCGTGTTGACTTCTTCAAATGCCGACTCTGGATATTGATGCAGTTGATGGCGCAGACGAGTGAGGTCTTCACGGGCTTCTTGAACTAGCGCGCGAATGTCTGCGGAAGAAACCATGCGCTCAGTTTAGCAAGCAACGCGTTTGTTTCACGGGCTCGATTCAAGCGCCGCATTCTTGGCGGAATATTCTTGGCAGAACATTCTTGACTCCGCGTGATTAGCGCGGATTTTCTCTGTTGTTCTGAGTGCGTGTGAAGGCATTGCCAACATTATTTACGAATAGGCGGCAGACCAACTTCAACGCGGCCTTCATTCACGCGCGCAAACGCGGCCTTATCGTGGTGGATCAAGCGGCTCAGTTGACTCATGGTGATGCCAAGAATTCCCGCCGCGCCCGCCAAATCAAATCTTCGCGCCACCACAACATCAAGCGCTTCGGCGAGAAGGCCTGGGTAATCCTCATGATCCGGGTTCACGCACATCTTGTCGCCTTGACGGCGCGTGCGCCACAATTCGGACGCCCGGTGTCGATCGCGGTTGGTGGCCACGCGCAATTGAATGGCCAATCGACGGCGCAAACGTTTCATGGCCATGTGTTTATTTTGCGATTGACTGCGGCGCTCAGTGGCCTGCGCCTCCACGCCAGTTGGCGTGTGGATCATCCATACAGCGGTATCGCGGCGATTTCTATTTTGTCCACCAGGACCCGACACGCGGCCGCATTCAATTTGGCATTGCTTGAGCAATTCAATTTCATCAATGGTGGCTGGATGTGGCGCGGGCACCATTTGAAATCGGTCAGAGACATAAGGTGGTCGATAGGTCATGAGATTCGCAATTGTGAAAGTGGTTCTGCTGCGAGCGACAGATCATCATGCTCGCCCGCGGCAAGTCGTAGCAACGCCAGTCCGCCAATCATGACGGCGTTGTCGGTGCAGAATTCTTTGGGTGAGAGGAACAATGGAACATTCATCCTATGTGCGAATGCTTGCAGCATGTCGCGCACGCTTTCATTGCGAATCACGCCGCCGCCGGCGCACAAGGAAAGACATGGATGTGTTTCCCACGCGGCGAGCAAACTTTTTTCCAGGCCGCGCACCACGCCACGCTGAAATGACGCGGCCAAATCCGCTTTTCTTGTGGGCGTGAGTTCCGGCGGCGCGGCGCGCGCGGGACGATTTGGAGCGTTGGGAGTTCCGCGCACTTCATACAAAAACGCTGTCTTTAAGCCGCTAAACGACATGTCTGCGCTGCCGGCGAAATGGCCGGCGCGAAAGTCAAATGCTTTTGCGTTGCCGTCGCGCGCCAGTTTTTCCAGCAGTGGTCCACCTGGCCAACCCAGTTGCAAAATAGAAGCGGCTTTGTCAAAAGCTTCGCCCGCGGCGTCGTCACGCGTGCGCGCAACAACGCGCGCGCGCAGCGGTGATTCCATAAGCACAAAGTGCGTGTGGCCGCCGCTGGCCACAAGACCAAGCGCGGGATATTCCGGCGTGGTGTCAAGAAAATGACATGCAACTAAATGCGCCAGAACATGATCGACGCCCAAGAATGGTTTTCCAAGCGACCACGCCAACGCTTTGGCGGCGCTCACTCCAACAAGTAGTGAACCGATTAAGCCAGGGCGAATTCCAACAGCGACCGCGTCAAGTTGCGGGAAAGATATTTTTGCGTCGCTCATGGCGGCGCGAATGGCGGGCAGAAGTTTTTCCAAGTGCGCTCGACTGGCAAGTTCAGGCACAACACCTCCGTACATTGCGTGCACGTGGTCTTGATTGATGACCGCGTTGGACAGCGCGACAAGTTTGCCCGCGCGCAATTGCACCACGGCGGCGGCGGTTTCATCGCAACTAGTTTCAAGCGCCAAAATGGTCAACGGTGCGTTCACGCTCAACATCCTAGAATCGTTTTGTGGAAACAGATCTTCATCGCAGTTCGGTGCTGAGCGAATCAGCGGTTTTGGTGCAGGTTCATTTACCCGACTCCGAGTTCGATCACCACGATCCGCTGGGCGAATTGCGGGCTTTGGTGGAAAGCGCGGGCGTGAAAGTGGCGGGGGAATTGGAGCAAAATATGAAGCAGCCGCGCGGCGCCACCTACTTGGGCAAGGGCAAAGTGGAGGAGCTTGGCTTCATGGTGAAGCAACTCAAGGCGGGCGTGGTGATTTTTGACAACGATCTTTCGCCGAGTCAATTGAAGGGATTGGAAGAGGCTCTGGGTTGCAAGGTGATCGATCGCAGCGAACTTATTTTGGACATCTTCGCCAACCGCGCCACCACGCGTCAAGCGCAGTTGCAAGTGGAGATTGCGCAATTGCAATACACCGCGCCGCGCTTGCGCGCCATGTGGCAACACTTGGGACAAGTCACCGGCGGTGCGCCCATGGGCGTTGGCACGCGCGGACCAGGCGAGCAGCAAATTGAAATCGATCGACGCATTGTGAAGGAGCGGCTTGATCGCTTGCGCGGCGAGTTGGTTGAAATCGCCGGACGCAAGGAGCGCGAGGTGGCGAGCCGTCGTGAAAGTCATTTCACGGTTGGTCTGGTGGGCTACACCAATTCCGGCAAGAGCACGCTCTTCAATGCGCTCACTCGTGGCGGTGCGTTCGCCAACGACCAGTTGTTCGCCACGCTTGGCACGCGAGTGGAGGAATGGAATTTGGGCGGAGGCAACGCTTGCATGCTTTCCGATACTGTTGGTTTTATCCGTGATTTACCGCATCATTTGGTGGCTAGCTTTCGCAGCACGCTGGAGGACGCCATTCACGCGCATGTCTTGTTGCTCTTGATCGATGTCTCCGATCGCCGCGCGCCGCAGCAGTTGGAGGTGGTGGAAAAAACATTGACCGAAATTGGCGCAACAGATCAGCCGCGCATTTTATTGTTGAACAAGTGTGATCGTCTGGCCACCATTCGCGGCATCGCGGCCAAAGGTGTTCGCGCGCTTGATGAGTGGCGCGAGTTGAAGCCCGATGCGATTGTGATGAGCGCGCAAGATGGAACTGGCCTTGATGAGTTGCGTCAGCGCGTCATGGACACCATGAGCGGCGAGTTGCGCACCGTGGCCATCACCTTGTCATTGAAGGAGGCGCGCACAATTGATTTTCTTGAAAAGCGTTGCCGCGTGATTGATCGCGACTATGGCGACGGCGTGGTGACATTGACTGTTGAAGCGGGGCGGCGCCACATTGATTTAATGTTGGCGCGCGGAACGCAATTTCAAATTGATGGCATTCCCGCGGCCGCCTATGTGAAAAATCGTTGGGACGCGATTGTTCCCGAAGCCTCGCGTGGCAAGCCGCCGCACGAGCGTTAATCTAGTTTTCAAGGGGATTTGATTTGTAAATAGAGCACGCAATTGGCGAGTGCATTTCAATAAAGGGGATTGCCCTCAATACGCTGCCGCGCCAGAAGTGGTGGTTGGTCCATGAAAAATTTCAGGCATGGGACCAAGCGCTTTCAGTGTGGATGGCTGCGCAACAAGCCACGGCGGGCCAATTGAATGGCGGCGTCGGGGCGCGCATCTTCTTCGCGCGTGAGCAAAATGCCCTGCGAAAGGTACGCGTCGCTGTCGTTGGCGTGCACCGTGAGCGACACCGCAAGTTCGCACCACGGCGCGCGGTGTCGCGTCCATAAACCATTGTCGTCTCGTCCATAGGCGCGGCGTTCGCCTTGATTGGGCACGCGATCCCAACGTTCCACGAATGTTCCATGCAATGCGACATCGAACAGTTCCCAATCAGTGGCGTGGTCGCCAACAAGCGCGATCACATTTGAACTACGCGGCATGCATTGTTCAAACGCGCGCAACGTGAGGCGCTCAATGCGATCAAGCGTGCGCACGCGATCCGCGCGCTCCACGCGCAATTCCATTTGCCGCGTGGTGGGACGGTGAATTCGAATGCGGCCAATTTCAATGTTGGGCGCGTCGCGCACGGACAGAGATTCGCCAATGGCCGCCTCGCGCAGAAACGCATTGAACGAGCGACCCAGTCGCGCCAAAGCAGATGTTTCCAAATTCGGCGACCACCACAGTTCCGCGCGCACTTTGCGCCGACACACAATCGCCGATCGGATTCGATTTGGAATGGCGAGCGTGTCGACAGCGCTCGTGCTGAGGCGCTTCACATGCACGCACATGCTTTCACCGCGGCGCGAGGCGCGAAAGTCGCAGCTTTTCCCGTTGGGGGTTGGCACATCGGCTTCAACGGAAAAACCCGCACGAATAAGCCGAAGCGCGATCAAGGATTCCGCAATGGCTGAAGGCAAGCGCTCCGTGCCCGCGCGTTCAAGCAACGCCAGCAAGCCGGAAAGAGTGCGGAACGAATGCCAATCATGGGTCAATCGAATTTGACGCGTGAGTTGCTCTTGCAGCGGTTGCGGTTTGTGGGAACTCATGCGGCGAGCACCCTGATATACGGAATCTTTATGAAATTCATCAACCGCAAGTGAAGTTGCCCGGAGAATGTTCCGAAGAATCGAGCATGGATCATCGCGCTTCGAACATGGGTGTTGTCACAAGTCGTCAAGCCTGGCAATTTGCCATGGTGCCCGTTGAAATCAAGGGCGATGAATTGCATTTGCTTTCCACCGCGGAATTCGCGCCGCGCGCCATGCGATTTGTCCATCGCGTTCTGCGCATGCGGCCATGCGTGAGGCTGGTCAGTGAAATGGCGCTGCGTGATCGGTTGATTCAAGAGTATGGTTCGGATGGCTGGTCGCTTGGAATGCGTCCAAGCGTGGCGCGGTTGCCGAAGAAAAAAAATTCCGACAATGGCAGCTCCCGGATTTGAACCGGGGACACCCGCATTTTCAATGCGATGCTCTACCAGGCTGAGCTAAGCGGCCGTTGCGATGGAAGAACAAATTCCTCACATCACATCAGCAAGCGTATGAGGGTTCGCCCGTGTGTCAAGTCGTGCGCGAGTTTGTGATTCGCTGATCGCCTCAAGTCCGCCAAATAGTCTGTCCGCAAGCCAATGACGCAAAGGACGCAACCCCGCGTACCACTGCAGGCGTGGCAGCGGCCAACCATCTTTGCGACAAGCGTCACGCGCGCCGTTTGTTCCATTTCGAAGTTCGCTCCAAAAGCGGTGGGCCGCAAGGGCGCCATCAACGCTGAATGTTTCCATGGCGGCTCGTTCCAAGCACCATCCATGTTGATTGACCAATTCAACCCAGCCACGTGAATCGCCGCGGATACACGCCACAGCGTGCACAATGCCATCCAAATTTTCCAACACGCGCTCTGGTCGCGAGGCCACCGCAAGGCCGGCATGCGCAAGATGCACAATGATTTCGTGTGGAGTCACGCTGAATTCACGCATGGATTTGGTGGCAGCACCAAAGCAACATCTTCGAATTTGATTTTCTAAATCAAGATCAAGAGGGACAACCCGGGGTACAACTGGTTGAGTTGGATTCATTCTTGGAAATACCAATCAAATTGTAAATCACCACACACGATGAGTGCAGTCTAAAGCCATATGGTGGCGAGTCAACAAAACATGCGGAATTCTTAGCAATCTTTTATGGTGCAATGTCCAAGTAACTCGCGGCGCATGTCCCGTAACGCCGGAAATTTGGCGCGCCAAGCATGGACTTGCGTCATATCAATTGTGGCGGAGATGATTTCTGATTCGCCGCCAGCCTGCGCCAATATTTCGCCGGTGTGCGAAATGATGAAGGATTCGCCCGCATAGTTCACGTTTGGCTCGCTGCCAACTCGGTTGCACGCCACCACAACGGCCTGATTTTCTATGGCGCGCGCGACGCACAGCGCGCGCCTGTGATCGGCTCTTGGCGCGGGCCAACAGGCGGATAGCGTGAACACATTCGCGCCAGCCAGCGCCGCGTGACGCCACAATTCTGGAAAGCGCAGGTCGTAGCAAATCATGGGCGCGACTGAAATATCGGAATTTATTTCCTTGGAGCGCGTCGGATGTGCCTTGGCCATTTCATCTTTGGAGTTTTGAATCGGCGCCGCATGGGTGGCGGCTGAATCGAAACTCAACTTCGCAACGGTCACAGAGTCGCCAGCCTGATAGTGCGCATGCTCGTTTGTGGGGGAAAACAAATGGGTTTTTGAATAGCGGGCAATCACTGTTCCTTGCGGACACGCAATGGCGACCATGTTCACAAATGAATCGCCGCACGCCTGCGCGAAACCATGTTGCAAATAGCAGCCGTATTTTTTCGATTGCGCGCACGCGAACAATTCAGATTTTCCATCGGCAACGCGCGCGGGATTGTTGGTGAAACCGCTCTCGGCCATCTCTGGCAACACCACAAGCGCGTTTGATAAATCGCCGGCGCTCGCAAGCATGTCCACAATGCGCCCGCGCGATTCAGTCGGGTTCTCCCAAACGGGATCAAATTGAATCGCGACACATTTCACAAGAAAGGGCGATCGACGGGATTTGAACCCGCGACCCTCAGGATCACAACCCGATGCTCTACCTACTGAGCTACGACCGCCATACGAAGCGGGGCACTTTAGGGCATTTGGAACGCTTTTGTGAAGTGGCTTTGTTCTTTTTCAAATGAACGAGAATTTGTGCGGGATTCTTAGTCCTTGGCGCGATGTACGGTCGGGTCCATAAAGAGAAAGTTCCCGATTGGATTTGCCTTGGTTTCACCTTTAGGATCGTGGTAGAGTTCATCGTTTCGACTTTGTCTAACAGGAGCCACAACATGCCAACCGCAACCGATCGCAAAATTGATTTTGGAACCGCCGCCATTCACGCGAATTTGCCAGTGCCGCGTTTGGTGGAGTTGGCTCTTGCGCGTGGCGAAGGTGTGCTGGCTGCGAACGGCGCCATCACATGCGACACAGGCGACCGAACTGGCCGCAGTCCCAACGATAAATTTCTAGAGGACACCGCCGGCATTCACGGCAACATTGATTGGGGCAAAGTCAATCAAGCAATCTCACCTGAGAATTTTGACGCGCTTGAAGCGCTGGCCATGGATCACTTGCGTCAGCGCCGCGATGTGTTTCGCTTTGACGGCTACGCCGGCGCCGACAGCAAGTATCGCTGCAAAGTCAGCGTGTTCACGGAAGAGGCGTGGCACTCGCTCTTTGCCAAAACACTTTTCATCAACGCCGAAGCCAGTGAGCTTGCAGGGTGGCAGCAAGATTGGACCATCATCAACGCGGGCTCCATGAAATTGACTGATCCAACCAAGTACGGCGTGACCGGTGGCGTGGCCATTATTCAAAGCCTTGAGCGCAAGAAAGTGGTGATCATTGGCACGCGCTACGCAGGCGAAATGAAGAAGAGCATTTTCTACGCCATGAATTACGACCTGCCTGAGCGCGGCGTGTTTCCAATGCATTGCTCCGCCAATGTGGATCGCAATGATCCAAAGAATGTGGCTATTTTCTTCGGTCTTTCTGGCACTGGCAAGACAACTCTCAGCGCGGATCCAAATCGCGATTTAGTGGGCGATGACGAGCATGGTTGGAGCGACCGCGGCGTGTTCAACATCGAAGGCGGCTGCTACGCCAAGTGCATCAAACTTTCTTTGGCCACCGAGCCGGAAATTTTCAAGGCGATTCGCTTTGGAAGCGTGTTGGAAAATACCACCGTTGATCCGGTCACTCGCGTGCCTGATTACGACAGCACCAAGCGCACGGAAAATACGCGCGCCACATATCCGCTCAGTCACATCGCCAACGCGGTCATGCCAAGTGTTGCGGGTCAGCCAACCAATTGCATCTTTCTTTCCGCGGATGCGTTTGGCGTGTTGCCACCACTTTCAAAATTGACTCCTGAGCAAGCGCAGTACTACTTCTTGAATGGATACACATCCAAGTTGGCGGGCACCGAGGCTGGCGTGACCGAGCCGCAGCCAAATTTCAGCGCGTGCTTTGGCGGTCCATTCATGCCGCGGCCACCAATGGTGTATGCCACCATGTTGGCGGATCGCATTCGCAAAAACTCAACCGATGTGTGGTTGTTGAACACGGGTTGGACCGGTGGCGCATATGGCGTTGGCAGCCGTTTTAAGCTGGCTTACACGCGCGCCATGGTGACCGCAATATTGAACGGCTCGCTGAAAAATGTGAAGACCACCACGCATCCGATTTTTGGTTTGCACATGCCAGTGGAAGTGCCAGGCGTTCCAAGCGAAGTGCTTGATCCGCGCAAGACATGGAAGGATGGCGCCGCCTACGACGCAAGTGCGAAGCAGTTGGCTGCCAAATTCCGCGCCAATGACACAAAGTTCGCCATCAGCGACGCGGTGCGCGCGGCGGGTCCAAAAGTTTGACATACGTGTTGAACTGGACTCGCATGTCGCACTTCACGCGAAAGGTGATTTTGTGAGCGTGTCAATCGCAAGCGATGTGAGCTACGCCGATATTGTGGCGGCGCATGCGCGCATTGAAAGCGGAATTATTCGCACATCGTGCCAAGAGAGCGCGGCGTTGAGTGAGTTGTGCGGCGCCACTATTTTTTGCAAGACGGAATATTTACAGCGCACTGGAAGTTTCAAAGAGCGTGGCGCGCGCAACGCATTGCTTTTGCTTGATCCTGCAACGCGCAAGCGTGGCGTGATTGCCGCAAGCGCTGGCAACCATGCGTTGGCGCTTGCGTACCACGGTCGCGAACTTGGAATTCCAATCACCGTGGTCATGCCCAAGGGCGCACCGCTGGTGAAGCAGACTCGCTGCCACGCCTTCGGCGCGAAAGTTTTGTTGCATGGGCAAAATATCGCCGAGGCAAAGGTGAAAGCCGACGAGATTGCCACGGCGGAAAAATTAACCTACATCCACGGCTTTAATGACGCCGCGATCATCGCTGGCGCGGGCTCAATTGGGCTTGAAATCATTGAACAAGTGAAAAACCTGGACGCGATTGTTGTTCCAGTTGGCGGCGCCGGTTTGATCGCCGGCCTGGCCATTGCGGTGAAGGAAAAAAATCCGCGCGTGAAGGTGATTGGCGTGGAGCCCGAGCGCTGTCCAAGTTTGCACAACGCCATGCAGGCGGGCCAACCGGTTGACGCGTGGCACGGCGCAACATTGGCGGATGGTTTGGCGGTTCCGCAGGTTGGGGACCGCGCATTCGCATTGGCGCGCGAGCGCGTTGATGAAGTTGTGACGGTGCGCGAGGAACATATCGCGTTGGCTATTTTGCGAATTTTGGAATTGGAGAAGGGCGTGGTCGAGGGCGCGGGCGCGGTTGGTCTGGCCGCTTTCTTGGCGGGCAAACTGAATTCACTTCATGGCAAGCGCGTGGCCATTGTGTTGTGCGGCGGCAACATTGATCCCATGATGTTGACGCGCGTGATCGAGCGCGGCGTTGTGCTTGATGAGCGCATGGCGCAATTCACCGCCGTGATTTCCGATCGGCCAGGTGGATTGGCGGAACTTGCCGCAACCATTGCGCAGGTTGGCGCAAGCGTGAAACAAATCGAGCACGACCGAGCATTTGGTGGCGCCGATGTGAGCACCGTCATGGTGAAGTGCACGCTTGAAGTGCGCGACGGCGATCACTTGTCGCAACTGCGCGCTGCGTTGGTGGCCAAAGGCATTCGCATTATTTCCGAGTCCAGACCGCTGGAAGATTGACCAGCGGGCGTTGGCGTGCCGGTGTAGCTGGCGAAGGCGCATACGATTTCTGTCGGAGTTCAAACCGCTGAAAGATTGTGCCGCGGATGAAGTGGGGCAGTTTATGAAAGTGGACGCGGCGCGTT
>SESA01000059.1_pt1 | contig 74305 bp, 43 predicted proteins | sample 3171451 | NCBI WGS metagenome assembly SESA01 (sample SAMN06051862, study PRJNA518727) | freshwater metagenome | biome: subpolar coniferous forest; feature: holomictic lake; material: water; isolation source: holomictic Lake 227, 8 m depth | place: Canada: near Kenora, Ontario | collected...
CAGCATCAGCCGCACGCACCGCGCCGTGTGCTTGTGCTGGAAGAAGTCGGTGCACAGGTTGCGCTCCCACCAGGCGCGCACGGGGTCCTTGCTGGACGCGATGTCCAGCACCCACCGCGGCGTCGCGTACGGGTTGTACATGCCCGTGGTGGGGCAGGTCCGCAGCAGCGCGGTCTGCATGCGCTTCTGGCGCCGGAGGTCCGGGTTCTTGGTCGGCGCCATCAGGTATAGGAGGTAGCTGTCGAGCGGGAGCATCGTGGTCCCGTCGCCCGGCCGCTTCAGGCACGTGGCGCAGCACGTCGAGATGGGCTCCTCGTGCGCCATGACGGCGCAGTAGACGATGGGGCCCTCCTTCCACTGCTTCCGGATGCGCGCCTGGAGCACCAGCGTGCCGATGCGGCGGATCCCCTTGCCCTTGGAGAAGATCCAGCCGCACATGATGCAGAAGGACGGCTGCGCCTGTTGGTTGGGCGCCTGGTCGTTTGAGAGCGTTTGCATGTTGGGCGGGCGGGCGGGCGGCTGTTGCGCTAGGCGTAGATTGTGTTTGGTCTTTTTTTTAGTATGGCCCCCGCCAGGCGTGGCCGAGATCGAACGAATTCGTCGGTGGTTGGTCCTCTGGGGGTGGTGATGGAGATGGAGGTGGAGGTGGAAAACAACAACAACAATAACACGGTAAACGACATCGATGCGGGGTGGCACCACATCGTGCCCGAGATCCACAACGTGGTGGCGACGATCCAGATCGAGTGCGACCCCATCGACATCCAGCGGCTCAGCGTGCTCATGCCCTACAGCACCTACGACAAGGCCAAGTTCGCGGCCATCACGATCCGGCTGCTGGACCCCACGTGCACGTGCCTGCTGTTCACGTCGGGCAAGCTCGTGGTCACCGGGGCGTCGTCGTGGGAGGAGGCGCTCCTGACGGCGCACCACATCTGCGACATCCTGAGGGAGCTGCACCCGGGTCAGCAGTTCCGCATCATAGGCTACGAGGTGCAGAACATCGTCGCGCACGTGGAGCTGCCCCTGTCGGAGGGCCAGACCATGGAGCTCGACGCCTTCTACCGCGACCACTGCGAGGAGTGCACGTACCAGCGGTCCATGTTCCCGGGCCTGATCTACCGCCCGCTGCGCGCGTCCGTCGTGCTCCTGTGCTTCTCGTCGGCCAAGATCGTCATCACCGGCGGCAAGAGCGTCGGCCAGATCTTCTCCGAGTGGGAGAAGCTCTGCCCAGTCGTGATGCGCTACGTGCGCTGACGCCGGGTGCGCGCTGGGGGGATGTACATAATTGTGGACGGGCCCGCCCCCCTCACGCGCTGAAGCGATGGAGACCAAGGAGCACGAGGGCGCGCCGCGCCTCACGCTGTACCGCGAGCGCCTGTTTATCCTGGCCGACGACTGGCCCGGCCGCGGCCCGCGCACTCGCGAGCTCGCGCTGCACCAGATCGTCAACCGCGTGGCCGCGTCCATGGAGAACGCGCTCGGCAGGGGCCCGACCTTCTTCGAGGATTTCGACGGCGGTGGAGGCGGCAGCCGGCTCCCGCTCACGCCCGGCGGGCTGCGGCTGTGGCTGTCGCTGGTGTCGGGGGAGGGGTGCATCCTCCTCCCGAAGCTGCTGTGCATCGGGGACGCCGCAGGCAAGAGGCCCGCCATGTACTCGGCGCGCATGCACCTGGAGTGGACGGGCCGCAGGCACTGGCGGCTCGTGCCCACGGTGGCCCTGTTCGAGCGCACGCGGTGGTCCGTGGCGCAGAAGGAGCGGACCCTTTTGGCGCCTGCGCAGCAGGAGGGAGGGGAGCACGGCTACTCCGGCCCAGAGGAGGAGGACAGCGACAATCCGATGGTGCACCTCTTTCTGTCGAACTGGGTGCGCGTGCGGGCGCTGACCCCCGAGGAGGCCAGCGGCGTCAGCCGGCCCGTGGTGGCCGACGTGGCGGTGCCCGAACCCGCGCCTGTTCAACGCGAGGGCTTCCTGTCGGCCCTGGCCGGCGGACCGGTGCGCCTCGCCGTGTACCTGTCGTGGCGCGTGCCCAAGGCGATCGAGGACCTCACCGAGGCGCTCGACGACGCGGAGGCCGCCAGTGACGGGCGGAGGGAGCCGCCGCGGCCCTGCCACAACTCGCCCATCTCGTCGTCGCTGCTGGACCCGCACCCGTTCTTCTAGGAGGAAACGCCGCTCTGCGCGAGCCGCTGCAGCCGCTTCTCGGGGATGTGGATGAACTCCCGCCCGTACTCCTTGAGCATGCGGTAGAGGGCCGACGGCGTCGTGCACGCCGGGTCGTGGGCCGCGAACTCGGGCCGCCCGGTCTGCTGCAGCGCCTCCAGTATGTATCGGCTGCAGAAGGTCCGGCCCAGGGGCGCCTCCCTCAGCCGGGCCGCCCGCGGCACGACGCAGAGGGCCATGCCCAGCGGGTCGAACACGACCTGGTCGCGGTGCGCGCGCGTGCAGAAGTCTCGGATCCGCTCGTGCTCGCCCTCGTCGATGGCGATCGACACGCGCTCGTAGTTGTCGCGGCTGAGGGATTTCGTCTCCATGTACACGGACTCGCGCTGGTACACGGACGTGGCGAGGCCGTCGTCGAACTGGAGGTCGCAGTGGCTGAAGGGGGGTGCCACGGTCGTCACGAGGCGGTTCAGCCAGTGGTCGTCGGCGCACGGCCGGTAGAACAGCACATGCAGCGCGCGCATTCAACGCTCGGCATGGCGCGTGTGAGGGGGGCAAGATATATTATCCCGTCATCTCCGACCCGCGGTGCTGCATGTGCACGAGGGCACGGACGCGTCGCAGAACGAGTTCTGCGGGCACGCGGCGCACGAGGCCGTGGCCGGGCCGGTCGTGCTGCCGAAGGTCCCCGGCGCGCACACGCAGTCGACGTAGGACCCCGCCCCCGTGGCGCCCAGCGTGGTGGTGCCCGCGGGGCACGGGACCGTCGTCGAGTTGGGGCAGAAGAAGTCGGCCGGGCACGCCGAGCACAGGGGCAGCTGGTACCCCGCGATGCAGAGGAACGGGCAGTCGGAGCCGGTGGTTATGGAGATGCCGGAGTAGTATGCGTACTGAGACGGAAGGGATGCGCATGTGCCTGGCGCAGAGGAGCCCGCAGGACACACTGTGCCGGCGGCGCACGCAAGGCAGGCTGTGGAGCTTGTCGATAGGGAATAGGTACCCGCTGGACATGTTGTGCATGCGGAAGAATTGGTGACGTTGGAAAAAAGCCCTGGGGCACATGGGATCGAGACCCCGAGGTTGCAGTATCTTCCGATTGCACATCCTGCGCAGGGCTGTGTGATGGATATGACGTACTTCCCTGGACCGCACGACGCGCAGGGAGATGTCGCTCCAGACCCAGTGGAATATGTCAGGTTTGAGCACGTGGTGCACGCGGCGCTCGATGTCGCTCCGGAGGAGTTAAGAAAAGTTCCTGGAACGCATAGGGTGCAGACAGTGGAAGTCGTCGACGTAGAGTAAGAGCCGGCCGCACAGGAGCTGCATACGGATGCGCCTGGTGGTGAAGAGGTTCCGGCCGCACAGGATGTGCACGCCGTTTGTGACGCGTTGGCGGAATACGTCGAGGCGGCGCAGGGCGCTTGCGTCGTCATGGAGGCGTTGGGGCAGTTGAAGCCGGGGGCACATGGGGTCGGGATCAGGAGCCCTGTGGTGGGGCAGTAGGCGCCAAATGGGCATGGCGTCGATGCTGAAAGGGAGGTCGTGGGGCAGTAAGCACCTGCGGAACATGGGGTGGGAGGGTTTATGGAGCCTAGGCAATAGTATCCTGCCATACAGACCTGGCATACGCCTGGGTTTGGTGAGGAGCATGCTACGCTATAGTACCGGCCTCCAGTGCATACGGTGCATGGGAGACAGCCGGTCGACTGGGTTGACGTGGTGTACGTTAGGAATGGGCAGTTGTTGCATGGCTGATATCCGCTAGCACTGTACGTCCCTATGGAGCAGGGTATTGGGGCGCATAGAGCGGATGTCGTGGATCCAGCTGGTGACGTTGTGTACGCAGGACATGAGTAACACCAGGCGCTCAATGAGCCATCGTTATACATGTTGGCTGGGCATCTGGTACACGTGGTGGCACTGGTTGCGTAATATCCGGCAGGGCAGATGTAAGTAATCAGGTATTGGTTTTGTATGTAAACACCATTGTCTGAATATGCCAATTTCCAGTTAGTTGCAGCCAAGGTATTCCATTGGGCAAATGGTGTAGTTACCTGTGCTTGAGAATTAGTAGATGGGTTGATGAATGATATCATACTACTGGAGGTCACGGTATATGACCCTCCGGATGTATTGGACCCGGCAAAGTCATACGGATGAATATTAAGGTAATCAAAGCTATTGCCGTTTGCATAAACGGACATTCCGTTGGGAACCACTGGGGTTGCAAACTGAAAGTCATACGTCCCACCGCTACAATGTGCATGCCAATAGTCCATAGTATTGCTTGTGATAGAGCGAGATGGGGAATACAAATTAGAGCATGTAGGTTGAGCCGTACCGTAGACCCATGTTACGTATGATGAACCACCACAGAGCATGGAACTGCATGACCACTGGGTTATGGCCAAGGTATTCAGTTTGGTAGGGGTTGGTGCTTGGGCCTGTATCATATTATTGCAATGGGATATTAGGAATATCAGGACTGCGCCTAGACGTGACGATTTATGTGCATGTTGGACCATATTCTGGACAGCCATGTTGGATCGGTGTGTCTCGTGTGCCCCGGGAGTTGAGGCTTTTCATATACAAGTCTTTTTATAGGGGATGGCAATGCATATGATGTGTGTGCCTACACAATGGGTGATCATAATATGAGAAGAGGGGCGATCGCTGGTGGAACACACCTGTTGGACATTGGATGGGAGCCGTAGAAAAAGTGTTGGGGCAGTAGTAGCCGGCGACGCATGGGGTGACGGTCGTCAGGTTCGACACCGGGCAGTAGGCGCCCGCCGGGCACGGGGCGGGCCCCGTCAGGGACGCGTTGGGGCAGTAGGTTCCAGGCGGGCAGGGGGTCGGGGCTGACAGGGACGCGCCGGGGCAGTACGAGCCCGCGGGGCATGGGACGGGGGCCGTCATGTTGGTCGTCGGGCAGTAGGCGCCCGCTGGGCATGCCGTGCACGCCGTGGCGCCGCCTCCGGTCCCGTCGTAGGAGCCGATGGGGCATGCGATCGCGGCCGTCAGGTTGATCGTCGGGCAGTAGAAGCCGGCGGTGCACAGTCTTGCCGCTGACAGGGAAGGGGCGGGGCAGTAGCTGCCCGCGGGGCAGTTAGTCGAGGCGTTGCGCCCGTTCGAGGGGCAGTAGGCTCCAGCCGGGCAGGGGACGGGGGCGGAGAGGAGGGTTGTGGGGCAGTATGTGCCAACGGGGCAGGTGGTCGGGGAGAGCTGCGACGGGGAGGGACAGTATGCCCCTGCGACACAGGGAGTCGGGGCCGAAAGCGAAGCGGTGGAGCAGTAGTAGCTCGTTGGGCACGGGGTGTAGTTCGTCATCGAAGTTAAGGGACAATAGGCGCCGGCGAGGCACGGCGTGGGCACCGTCATGGACGCGTTGGGGCAGAAGGCGCCCGTGGGGCACACGGCGCACGCGGTGGCGCCTCCCCCTGTCGCGTCGTAGGAGCCGGCGGGGCATGCGATGGTCCCCGTCATGTTGGCCGCGGGGCAGTAGTAGCCGGCAGGGCACAGGGTCGCGGCGGGGAGGGAGGAGGTGGGGCAGTAGGACCCGGCGGGGCACGGCGTCGGCGCCGTCTGGGAGGTCCCGGGGCAGTAGGACGCGGCGGGGCATGGCACAGGGGCCGTCATGTTGGTCGTCGGGCAGTAGGCGCCCGCGGGACATGGGATCGGCGCAGACATGTTGGTCCCGGGGCAGTAGGAGCCGACCGGGCATTTCGTTGGGCTTAGCAGTCCCCCCGAGGGGCAGTAGTTACCGGCGCCGCAGAGGATGAACGCCGACATCGAGGTGGACGGGCAGTAGGTACCTGCGGGGCATGTTACATAGTAGGAGGTGTTGACGGGGCAGTAGGCCCCGGCATAGCACGCGGCGCAGACGCCGTTGTAAGTGGAGCTGCACAGGGCCTGGTAATACTGCCCGGCAACGCACACCGTGCAGGCGAGGCAGGCGGTGGCCTGCGTAAACGGGTTGTATGTGTTGGCCGCACAGGCCGTGCAGGGGGCGTAGCCGGTGGCGCTGTACGTCCCTATGGCGCACGGGGTGGCGGACACACAGGCGGACGCGTTCCGGGATCCGGCGGGCGACGTCGTCCCGGACGGGCACGAGTAACACCATGCGCTCAGCGTGCCGTTGTTGTACGTGCCGGCCGCGCACTGGGCGCAGGCCGTGAAGCTGGTCGCATAGTAGCCGGACGGGCATAGATACGAGAGAAAGTATTGGTTCGAAAAGTACACCCCGGCAGTGGAGAAGGTGAACTTCCAGTTGGTCGCGTACACGGTGTTCCAGTTTGCGAATGCAAACGTCTCCTGTGCCGGAGGGGTGGGCGTTGTTGGCATGGTGTAAGGCCCCCCGGATAGGGCCGTGTATGTCCCTCCCGAGGTGTTGCTGTATGAGAGCATTATGTTGCCCGGCACGCCGTACGTGAGCGTGTATTGGGAGTATCCGTTGGGCGTGACTGGAGTTGTGTACTGTAGGTCGAACGACTGGGTTCCGGAGCAGTAGACCCCCCACTGGTCGGTGATGCTGCCGGTGACTGACATGTTTGGGGAGTTGAGGGCGTTGCATTGCTGCGCTGGTGCAAAGGCCGTGCCATACACCCATGAAACATACCCGGTAGGATTCGTGCAATACATTTGATCACAGGTCCACCGCGTGACAGTGGCGCCGGGGATGGCGGTCGGGACCGGGGTCTGGGCGTCAACGACGCCCGTTACGATGAGGAGAATAAATGAGGACGATAGGAACACGGCTGGGGAAAGGGCGGTGCGTGGTCGCATGGTCCGGGAGGCTCCCCCGGTCATCGGCCGCCCTAGGGTACGCCGGTCTTTTATAATGGGGTATTATGTATAGGGGGGATGGAGGCATGCGGGGCGGGCGGGCGCGCACCTGTGGTGCAGATGGAGCACGCTGTGAGGCCCGAGGACGGGCCGTAGGTCCCGAGGTCGCATGGTATGCAGGCGCTTAGACCAGCCATGTACGAGTAGGTCCCGGCGGGGCATGGTTGGCATACGAGGTCCGATTTGGCCGTGCAGTTGGCCACTACATAATTTCCTGGTGCGCAGGCCGTGCCCAACACAGTGGTGCACGCCATGCATGATATGGAGTTATTGGCCGCTGAGTAGAAGCTGGATGGGCACGCGCTGCAATTGGCGTCGACATAAGCGGAACAGTTTGTAGACACATAGGATCCCGGAGCGCACACCGTACATTTTGCGCAAGTTCCGTTGGGTAACGTGTACGACGTGTTGGAACACGGTGTGGCACATTTGGTCGTGTCTGGGCTGAGCTTGTACCCAGTGTTGCAGGACCATGAGCAATTGGTGGCGCTGGTCGCACCCACACCGGAGTAGGAGGCAAATAACGGGTACGTATTGGTGCAGGAGGAGCACACCGTTGCGCCCGATGCACTCCAGGTGCCTGCTGCACAGTAGGGGCATAACGCACCGGAGGAATAGGAGCCGCTCGTGCACGCGAATGGACAGGAGGTGTAGTAACCGGGAAGATACTTTGCACCAGATGGGATCGTGTTGGTGCAGGGGACACATTGGCTGGATGAATAACAATTTCCGCCCACTATGTTTGTGCCGTATCCAACGGGGCATGGAAATAATACGTCGCTGAGAGTGGTCCCTATTATGTTTGGGCAATAGTACCCGTCTGGGCAAGTAATACATTGTCCGTCTTGTAGACTGTACTGACCACTGGTGCACATGTATAGTACACCAGTAAACCATGGATTACCTGTGACTGGCCATGAATTATATGGCAAAGTACTAGGAGAGGTGCATGCAGTGGAGTTCCAGTACGTCGGAGGCGACTGGGAACAATTGGAACAATATTTTCCGGCAGCTGTTATCTGGCATACATAATTTACGCCGTCGGGTTTCCAACAGATCCCTGTGGACGAACACCAGCTCCCTGCTACCTGACATTGTGAACTAGATGTACAGCTCTGATATAAGTAAGTTGTTGAAATTGCGTAGGCGCTGAAGCAAGGGAAATTGACACATAGCAGCAATACCAAAAACAGACGAGGGTGCTTGATGGAAAACCACCCTGATAACTCACAGACAAATTTCCCAGGCAATGGGGTATTATACATCACGCCTGACTCACATCTTATGGACAATTTTCATTTATATCCCACCCACCCCGCCCCCCGCCCCTCCCCCGACCATCACCCGGTCGCGCGCGCGCCGCAGCTGCTCGAGCCGCACGCGCTCGGCCATCCACTCGTCGATGCGGTCCCTGCGCAACGCGTTCGAGGCGGCGCCCCGCCCCGCGTCCTCCTCCTCCTCCCGGAGGTTGGTGGCGTCCAGGTCGTCGTCCGCCTTATGGTCCCTCGCCGCGCTTCGTCCCAGCGCGGGCAGCGCGCTCGTCTCGAGCCGCCCGATCTTGTGCATGACCTCCTGGGACCGGGCCTGGTTGTAGTGGGCAGCGGCCGCGTTGGCCATCATGGCGTGCGGGTACGACGACTGCGCCGCCACGTTGGACGACGACGACGCGGTGCTGATCTTCTTCTCGAGGTCCTTGGTGCGGACCGACAGCCTGCGCTCGAGGTCCTCGTTCTGGCGCTGGATCTCCTCCACTCTGGACGCCATCTCGTGCAGCTTGCGCGCGGTGTCCGCGTCCGGCGAAACGGCCACGACATGTGGGCAGTCGATGAGCGCGCCCTCGCGGAAGTCGATCATCGGCACGTTGCCCGTGGGCTGCGCCGACGCGGATGCGTTGTTGTTGTTGTTGTTGCCACGGCTGAAGAAGCGCATCGACATATGGGCGTATGTGGTGTTCAATGTGCGGCTGGGCGCTTCGACCGCCGCGCCTGGGCCATAGGCTTTTATATCTGACAGTTGTCCGCCCGGACCACATAGAGGCGCACCACGAGCACCACGGCCGCGAACACGCACGCCGCGAGGCCCGCGACGTGGTCGTCGCGCGCGCCGTACCGGGTTGCGAAATAATACGTGCTTGGCGCGGGCGGTGGGGCGGTCGGTGTACCCTGCTGCATACGGATCTATCCGCCAAATGCCGAAAAAGTTAAATACTATATGCCATGAGCAGGAGGAACCCAAGCCACGCCATGTACACCAGCCGGCAGTTGCCCACCAGCAGCATCGACGGCTGGTGGTCGTACGTGTGTCCCATGACGAGCAGCAGGTCCGCGCACGCCACCAGCGAGAACGCCACGGCGTGCGTCCCGTGGCGCACACGCATCGCGTCCCACACCAGCGCCAGGCCCGCCGCGTACCCGATGAAGTGGAACGCCGGGCTCGAGGCGCCGTGCGGGCCGCGCGGGACGCACAGCCGCGCCAGGCAGAGGAGCGGGAGCGCGATCGCCACGACCAGCTGGAACAGGTCGACGGGCGACATCAGGCGGACGAAGATGGCCGCGTGAGCGAACCCGGACGTCAGCCACAGGAACGGCGTCCAGATCCCGGCCTGCGACTCGGACTCCTCCGAGTACTCGAGCGCGTTGTCCAGGAGCTTCAGGTCGTGGAGCTGGTGCGTCACGGACGCGAAGATGACGATGAGTAGCGACGGGATCAGGAACAGCGGACTCAGGCCGTACTCCTGGATCGACAGCGAGATGGGCGGCGTGAGGGCGGCGGGCTGCAGGATGGTGGCGGGCAGCGGCGCCGATGGGGATAATAAGGAGGATGCGTTGTATACTCCGTTGGCACGCGGCGCGAGGCTCGTGACAGGGGGGGCTGGCGGGGATGGGGGCTGCTCCAGCCGGGCCGTGTACAGGGCGCCCACCGGCTCCGAGTGCATCAGGAGCACCGCCAGCATCACCGGGGCCTGCACGGCCGCGATCCCGAACGCGAGCTTCTGCTCCATGGTGAGATGCTCCATGGTCCAATCCTGCCGATGGGTCGGCTGATTGCCCAGCATTTCACACACAGTTTGAGGGGGCGCGTGGCATATATCTGGTCCCCTCTACATAAGCCTGGAGCACCGCTTTTGCGCGGTATGCCGCCGTTCCGCCCCCGCCGCCGCAATCGCGAGATGACCACCGTGCTGCGGGGCCAGGTCCTCAAGTGCCAGTGGGTTGAGCCCCCCTCGCCCGTGCCCAACGTCGATGGCGCGCTGCCGACATTAGGCGGGGCCGGGGGAGGAGAAGGCCGCGGAGGGACGCTCCGCGTCAAGCTCGTGCGCCCGCCGCGCCCAGCCATCGTGGATATCGAGCTGGGGGACGCCCTGTACATGTTCGAGACCCGCCAGACGTGGCGCGTGGCGCTGTTCGTTCCGGATGTGTACCGGCTTGCCAGGGGCGGGCTGGTGCATGTGGAGTTCTAGGTTTCGAATGCCAGGCCTATTCGGGACGGTATATAAACATTTGCGGGGGGTAAAGGAGCGGCAACTGCCTCGGACACTTTGATATCGAACTGTCCCGTCTGTGAAACATGTCCAACCCAGCCGCCCAGGCCTTTTTGCAACGCCAAATGGAGAAGGGTATTAACCCTAAACAACCCGCAGCCGCCGTGTCGGTCCCTAGTGCCGTTGGCGTACGCGTCGTTAACGGCGCAGTCCTGGCCAAAGCCGGGGCTCCTCGTCCGCAGAGCAAGATGGAACTGCTCATTGCTAGAACGAGACAGAAAGAGGCCGATGCAAAGAGGAAGGCGAGGGAAGAGGAGGAGCAAGCTGCCGCCGCTGTCGATGAGGATGAGGAGGTGTCTGATGACGACGACGGCGAAGATCCAGATTATTGCCCTTCTGCCCCTCGGGAGGACGAGCCAGTTGATGCCCATGAAGAGCCTCAGGATGGCATTGTCATTTCAGTCACAGACATGCTTAGTGCTGATACCATAATTGGCGAACGGGCCTCTTTTTGTCCATATGGTGCAAGCTATTTGGCAATGTATGAGCATGACCTTGAAAGCGACGTGAGGATCGTCCACAATCTCTTTTCCAAGCACAGTAGTCCTGCTCATCCGGCTAATCTCATCAGCATCAACCATCTCCTTACGCTTTTGCGCAGTGGACATACCGAGTTGATGGATCCCGCTCTTTTGCGCATGGCACGGGAGCTCATAGTCGAGAAGCGCAAGGGGTTTATCCCCGAGACCGTGCGTGGCGTTTACAGTAAGCACAACATCCACCCTCCTGCTGTATTCCCCGTCTATAATGTGGACGAATTGAAGGCCTACTTCAAGTCGGGTGGGGGCTACCATTGGAAACGGAATGTTGAGGATCAGTTTGACAAATTGTCACAATGTGACGCTTTGCTCCGCAACCTCGATGAGCGTCTGTTCCAATCTCAGGCGGTACCACGCGACCTCTTGTTTGGTGGACACGTGAAAAAGTTTGCCAAAATAAAACAAAATTGGCTCCGCGAAGTTGGAACCTCCTTTCTCAAGGAGAGGGGTTACTACGACCTTCCCCATGTCAAGGCCTATGAACAAAGGGATCAAGATTCCGATGACATCGGATTCACTGTGTATTTCCCTAGCAGTGTCCCGGACGAGGAAGCCACGGCAGAGGCACGCAAGAGGGACCTTCCTGGAGCAAACAGGCGCAAGAGAGCCACGACTTCAAAGCGTGCCGTTACTGGCAAAAAGCAACGCGACAACGACACGGAGGACGAGTAATCAGCATTTATTCCATTCGCGTCGCTCAAAGGAGCGATCGAGCTGATACGCTCGTCATCTTTCACCTTTCCCCCACCCCGCCCCCGCCTCTTGGCGCGTGTGCCCCATCGATGGGTTTGCACACCCCACGCCAATAAATCACATCTCATTTGCCGTCCGCGCGCGGCGCCGATGCCGCCGTCGCCGGGCGTCTGTGCATCTTGACGACGAGCGACTTCATCACAAAGGCGCGCACGCGCTTCACGTTGCAGTGGATCCAGTACTTGTTGAACAGCGCCTCGTTGGGCTCCGCGAGGTCCTCATGCGTGGGCATGCGGACGCCCTTGGAGGGGGCGTTCGGCTTGACGCCCCTGAAGGTGAAGTCCATAGCGTACAGGGCGGCCGCCAGAGGGTCGATCGGGGGAAGCTCGCCGTACCCCATCTTCAGGCTCATGTTCCGGAACACCCTCTGCAGCGTCGTGACGTTCCATCCCTTGAAGAGGAACACGGGGCCCTGGTCCCCGTCGCGGACGCTCTCGAAGCGAATAAGGCGGGGCTTGGCGAGGGGGTTCGGGCGGATCTGCATGAGGATAGCCTCGGCCATGTTCTTGGCGTCGAACTCGGCCGTAACGGCCCTGCGGAACTCGGCCACGTCCTCGATCGTCTCGTCGTACTTGTCGCAGAGCGCGCGCACCGCGGCGAAGGGGTCGCCCTTGGGCCCATCATCGGCCGCCAGCAGCTGGTCGCACCAGTGCGTCAGGACGAGGTGCGACGCGCGCGTGCGCATCATGAACCACACCAGGACGCCTGCGGCGCGGAGCGCGATCCGCTCGGCGGACCACGGGCCGTCCTCGCGGCCTTTCATCGTCGTCGTATTCTTCGTCTTCTTTGGGGGCACCATCGACATCAGCATGGCGAGCACGAGCTGCGACGGGTTGTGCATGTTGGTCGAGGGGGTCGGGGAGAACCCGATGGCCGTGCGGAACGCGCTGTCGTCCTGTACGCGCTTCAGGTATGTCCGCCACCACCACACCTCCGTGGCGAGGGTGCCGCTGGCGTCGTCGGCGAAGGCGGCGGCCGCGGCCTGGACCTCGCTGCGCACAAAGTCCGGGAATGCCCCCTGCTTCAGGTAGAACACGGCCCTGGCCGCGGTGATGCCCAGTGGCGAGTGGGGGATCAGCGTGAAGCTGCGGGCGTCCATGTGACGCATCAGCGCGTCGCTGCACAGGAAGGTGAAGAGCGGCGACGCGTACAGGTCCGGGTCGCCCGTGTACGGCAGGGCGGCCACGAGGTACTTTTGGCGCATCGCCGCCATGCCGGCCGCGTTGTCCCTCAGCTGGGCGCCCTGCTCGTCGCACAGCCGCGTCCGGCCCAGAAGCTCCCTCTCGACAAAGTCCATCATCCGTGAGATCTGCGACGAGGCGATGCACTGGATCGACGGCGGCCTCTCGCTGATCCGGAGCGCAAACGCCGTGTACCGGATCGTTCCGCTGTAGTCCTTGCGCGGCACGGCCGCAAAGGTGTAGAGCGGCCCGAGCTCCGACATGAGCAGCGTACTCGCGTACTGGAACTTCGTGTTCAGGCTTTCGATGCAACTGCTCCTGACCTCGTTCTGAATCGCGTCCCGGATCTCGCGCTCCGTGATGCCGGTGACGACGCATGTGCACCCATCCCCATCCTCCCCGTCCTCGTCGCCTGGCGCGTCCTTTGGCCAAGTGTTCAGGAGCGTGGCGAGACTGTCGTACCAATCGTGCGGACGGGTCCACGTGTTGCTCCGGATGAGGGCGAGGTTGCGGCTGAGCTTCGCGGCGTACCCCGCGTACTCGGCCACCAGCCTCGCGCTGCAGAATGGCTCCGACGGGGGGTGCGCGTGCACCGTCTGGATCAGCTCGGTGAGGACCTCCGACAGGAGCTCGCCGTAGCTCTGGGCGAGCCTCGGGGGCAGTGACATCGGGTGGACGCTCATGTCCATCAGGTGCTTCAGGTATCTCCCGACGCGCCCCAGCTTCGCGAGGCATGCCTCCGTGTTGTATGGGGTCTCCGGGCACGCCAGCTGCGCGATCGTGCCGTCGAACAGGGCGCGCGTCTGCTCCATGCATGCGCCGTAGGTGTCGGGGAACACGGGCCGCACCACGTAGTCGGCGCGCGCCCAGTGCGGCACAGACGACAGCACGAGGGCAAGCGACTCAACCCTCGGCGGGAGGAGGGCCGTCATCAGCCGGTAGCACCATCGCACGTGCCCGGTCGGCCCGGCGGGGCCTGCCGGAAACACGGGCACGTGCCAGTCCAGGCGCGGCGGCTCGGGGTGGTTGAAGTAGGGCATGATCAGGTCGCGCACCTCGCGCGGAAACTCCGGCCTGCCGTCCACCGACAGTAGCACGAACTGCATCGACTTGTCCATCACCCCGGGTTCGGAACCCAGCCACTTGCGCCACTGGTTGACCTGCACGCTCGAGGGGCGGTCGTGGGGGTTGAGCCCCGCGATGTTTCCGTCCGATATCATCAGCACCATCACATGCCTCCGCTGCGGCCTGAGCTCCGAGGCCGAGGGGTCGTTGACGGCCTCCCTGATGGCCTCCATGGTCGACACGATCGACGACCGGGCGGTGCTCGGGCTGTGGACCGAGACGTAGGGCGCGGACTTGGACAGCGAGTAATTGCCGAAGCACGCCTCCGTCCGGACAATGAGCTCTTCCCCCTCCGTGGGTTCCCCATCCTCCCCCACCTTATTCTCCCCCAGCGAGGTGCGGAGCTCCTTCACGACCTTTTCGAGGCCGCGCATGATGCTGTCAAAGATCGGCTGCGGGTACATGGTGTTCAGCCAGATGATCAGTACCGTCTTCTGGCATGTCGCCCCGACTGGCGCGCTCTGGGGTTCCCCTCCCTCTTGCATGGAAGTCGTGATCACACCCGTAAGGCGCTGGAGCAGCGTGCCGGGGTCTGCCATCGGGCCTTTTCGGTTTTTGTGTCGATTCGCGATTTCGTCCGCCTCGAAAGGGGGGTCTAATTTTTTTTTATTTTTTTTCTGTGGAACCGCCACGTGGTGGCGCGCTCGCGCCTTTCCCCCCGCCACCGTCGTCCTCCTTCCCGGCCGTCTTCGCCTTCTTGAGCCCCTCGTCGTCCTTGGCCGCCGCGGCGTTCGGCCTGAACTTGTCGGCGCTGGTGCCCGAGTCGTCGACGGCGCCCTCCCCCAGCACGCTGTCGGGGCGCTTGCGGGCCTTCTTGAAGTTGCCCAGGAGGATCGACGCCAGCTCCAGGGTGTGCTCGGGCTGGACCACGCCGATCTCGAACAGCACCTTGAGGTCCTCGACGTCCCTGACCTCGAGCCGCGGCATGGGGATGAGGCTGAATACGGCCTCCTGCTCGTAGATGGCCTTGTACACCTCGCGGCAGAGCTCGCGCAGGAACCCGCACACGCGCTGCATCTTGGCCTGGAAGATCCGGCTCACGCCCTGGGTGCGGTTGTTGCTGCGGCTGTTGCCCTCGAGCTTGGCGACCGCGGTCATGAGCATATCCGCGGGGATCCCCAGCAGCGAGCACACGTCGTACTTGTACTTGTTCTGGAGGAACGCGATGTCCATGACCGGCTGCAGCACGGGGCTGGGCTCCAGCCTCCGGTACGTGGGGAGCGCGTACACGGCCGGGACGTGGTTCATGGACCGGCCCGCGAACGCGTCCTCGACCTGCTCCTGCGACGCCTCGAACGGCAGACGCTGTGCGCCCCCGCCCCCGCCCAGGCCCGCAAACCCGCCCAGGTCCTGCTGCTCGGGGATCACCCCGTGCGCGCCCACGATCTCCTTGCGGTGCTGGTCGTGCTGGAACTCCTTGGGCTCGTGGCTGACGGTGATGCGCGCCGTGCAGTTCCAGGCGTCGGCGTGCGCCTGGCGCTTGATGGCCGCCTGCAGGTGCTTGTAGCTCTCGATCACGTAGGCCATGGGCGACGGCACCGTCGCGTACATGATGGACGACTCGTTGACCCGGAAGTTGGGCTTCACCCACTCGGTGATGCGCACCCCCTTCTCGTCGCGCTGCCCGGGGTTCAGGTCCACCTTGTACCGCAGCATGGCGTCGGACTCCTCTGCCTTGGGCACCTCGACGCTCCAGCGGAACGACCCGGGCGGGAGCACCTCGGGGATGCGCGCCCCCGAGTCGTCGTCCAGCCGCCGGATCCGCCACGGCACGAACCCGTACACGTGGGACGCGTGGATGGACGCCGCCAGGAACGGGAGCCAGTGCATATTGAGGTGCGCCTGGAACTCGTCCGAGATCTTGCGCCCGGCCTCGGTGGCCGTCACCCCGTGCGACAGGCACGTGTTCTCTATGATGCTGAAGCCCTGCCGGATGATGGGCTCGCAGCAGCACAGCTCCAGCAGCAGGTAGTAGCTCTCGTCGACGTCGTGCTGCCGCAGCCGCGCGCGCGACTGGCCGTACTGGTTCGACATCGGCACGGATGACGGACGGGCGCGCGCGCACGCGATGGGGCATGCGATGCATTTTTATTTCCAAGCAGATGGGGCGCACGGCGTGCCGCAGCAGCGGTATCCTAAACAGGGATAGGGCGGCGGTGGGTGCACAAATGGGAAGAAGGGGTGAGAGGAGGCGCAGAGGGAGGGGCGCGGGACATGTAAGGGGCGCCATTTAGGCGTTCTTGAACCCGCACTCTTCGACGTTGGCGAAGAGGGTTTGGGCCTTCCTGTACTCTGCAGAGTTGCGATCGAGTTCGTATCTCCAATGCTGTAGGACGGTCACACTCGCCTCGAGCTGGTGCTGCTCGTCGACAGTAAGCTGTTCCATAATGCTTTTGCCCAAAGCTTGAATGCTTTGTTCGAGTAGAGTGTTTTTGAACCTGAGCTCCTCCTCCTGTGCCATGCACTCTTCGAATTTCTTCAGTCCAATGCCTGCAATCGTGTTGTGGATCTGCTGCAGGGCAAGAAGCGCCCCGTGTGCTTTCTGCAGTTGGCCCGTGAGAGTGCCGACCTTCTGTGTGGCCTCTTGGATCTTATCATCTGCATCCCTCTTCTTAATCTCGCTCGCATTGTGTAACTCTTTGCGCTCGCGAGCGAGCCGCTCCTCGGCGCGCCTCAGCTGTTCAGCCGCTGCGTCCGATGCGGACGTATTGGACTGATTGAGTCTTGCAATAGTTTCGCGAAGCTTGGCCACCAGCGCTCTGTTCGCTTCTAATGCGCTGGTGGCATCCTGCGTGAGCTGGAGACGAGTGGCCTCGGAGTTTTCCAACGCCCTGGTCTTGGTCCTGAGTTCCGACTCCCTTTCTGTGATCGTTTTGGCCATTTCGGCATTATCCTTTTCCAGTTCGTCGCGAGCATTAGTGATGGAGCCGATTCTCGCTTTGAGACCTGTGATCTCCCGCTCCTTACTCGGCAGCGCCCCCTCCGCCCTGTCTGCGCGGTCAATGGCACCCTGCTCACTGACAGTGAGCTCCTCAATCCTCTGAGTCAGAGAAACGATGCGGGTATCCAAAAATGCCACCCTGTGCTGCGCCGTGCTTAATTCCACGGTAAGGCGATGGCTTTCTGTGACCAGATCATGATTCTCGGCTCTCAGATCAGGGTACGCAGGGGCAGCTGGTGCAGCCGGCAAAACCGGGGCAGCAGGGGCAGCCGGCAGAGCAGGAGCAGCCGGCTGGGGCGGGGCAACCCCCTGGAGCCTGGCCTTCAGCTCAGCGTTATCTTGCTTGAGTTCAGCGTTCCTCTCCTTGAGTTCCAGGATCTCATCGTACATCGCCTGCTTGCTCATATTCTTGTACCGTTCATCAGACTGAAAGATTGGCATCTTTGCTAGCGGACGGGCGAGAGACGAATGTGATAGTTCGGGTTCCGGCGCGGTGCCGGCGCGGCCCTCCCCATCCTTAAATATCCAGCTGTGTCCAGTGATTTGCCAGCCCTAGGACGGGCCAGGCCCAGCGGTGCATCTGGATCTGCGCGTACGCGTTCGCGGCGTCGTCGATGCCGCACTCCCGGAAGCACCACACGGGGTCGGTCTGGGGCGCCATGATCACGCGCAGCTCCCCGACCATGGCCATCATCTCCTCGATGTGGACAAAGGCCAGCCGCTGGCCCAGCGGTATCGGCACCTGGATCAGGACGCCGAAGTCGGTGCTCGTGCACGCGCGGTCCACGATGTCGCCCAGCGTGCGTATCCGGTCCCCGTCGTCGCTCTTGTCGTCCTCTTCGTATCCACCCCTCCTCGCCTCCATGAGCATTATGCGGTACACGATCGAGGCGGTGCCCGTGAGGATCGCCATCGTCTCGATGATGTTCATCTGGTAGTCGTGGTTGAGGATGGTCTCGAACAGCAGCACCCGTCGCGCGAGGAGCCGCTTGCACTGTTCAAGCTTGTGCAAAAAGTCGAGGTCCAGCGAGTCCCGCCGCGCCCCGTACGCGGACTGGGCCCAGCGGTTGGCCGCGCGCGACACGGGGCGCAGCTTGTACCACACCGGCTCGAAGTAGGGCATCAGCGGCTCCAGCGACAGGATGTCCAGCAGGTGCGTGCGTTCGGACATGTTCCGGGGCGACGCGCGCGTGCACAACTAAAAGGGCGCGTCGACGGATACGCCCCCAGAGCCGCTACGGCGCCGTATTTTTAAACGCCGCTGGCAATGCAGGGCTTCAGCATGCACCCCCTCCACTCCGACGAGACCGCCACGCTCGCGGTGCTCGAGCCGCACGCGCGGTCCATCCGCACGCTCCCGACCCACTGCATCAACGAGGCCGCCGAGCTCGAGGGCTTCAGCATGGGCGTCGACGACCGGTCGCCCGGGGCCGTGCTTCCCGTCAACAGGTCCATGTTTTTCGGGCACTCGCTCTTCGAGTGCTTCCCCTCCCCCTCGCTCTGCATGCCGCTGAGCCGACGCCCCTCCTTCCACCAGGGCCTGTGCTCGTCGGCCTCGTCGTGCATCTCGTCCACGTCGACCACGCAGCGGTCGGGGGTCGCCGCGGCCCAGACCATCAACCGCGACGTGGTGCGGCTGATGGACGCGAGCGAGCTGGCCAACGGCGCATGCCTCACGAGGGTGATGCGGCGCATCCAGGAGCGCGCGCAGGGCCACGAGGCGAGCTTCGAGTGCGCGCCCGACAACGCCGACGCGGTCGTGGGCATGCACGGGTCGCGCATGAGCATCTCGCGGTCCATCGGGAAGCGCGCCGTGGACTCGGCGCGGTGGTTCCCGGAGCCGCCCCAGCTGGCCGGCCTGTACCATGCCATGGTCCGCGGCTACCAGAAGGACATCCGCCAGCACAAGCTCTTCATCGGCGTGAGCGGCGGGTGCCCCAAGTGCTGCGACTCGTTCTACAACCTGATGCTGGACGTGGGGTCCGAGTGGGCCGCCAAGGACGTGGTCCAGTCCGAGGAGGTGTGGTGGCTGCGCAAGGCGTGCCAGCGCGCGCGGTGCATGGTGGCCAAGGAGATCGCCGACGAGTTCGGGCTCCAGATCGACACCCAGCGCGACGTCCACGGCTACGACAGCATGCAGATCGGAGTGCCCACCGTCGACACGGTCGAGTTCGACCTCGCCCAGACCGACGGCGACATTGTGACCCTGTACAACGCCTGCTGCGACACCACGACCATCCGCAACGGCATCCTCTGCCATATGAACCCGTCCGAGGGGTACTGGCTGTTCAAGGGCACGCCCAGGCCCTCGTCGCGCGGGACCAGCTTCGGGTCCATGTTCGGCAGCTCCAGCGTGTGCGGGGTCTTCCCCACGCGCGCCCCGTGCTACATGCCGGGCTTCGGGTCGCCGACCCACGTCCTGGGCTTCGACACCCCGCTCGTGAGCCGCCTCGCGTCCGCGCCCAGGGCCCGCGGGTCCACACCCACCGTGTACCAGTGCTTCGACGAGGCGTTCATGCGCAACCTCGAGACAATGGGCTGGAACCGTGATCACGGCGTCGTGGAGCTCGTGCCCATAACCGTGTGCGCCCTGTAGCCCAGGGGGTGAAAAAAATCGGCGCGAATGGGGCACACGCGTGCCGCCCTGGGCCCTGCTCTTTGCGATGATGGCCGTATGCGCCCAGCAGGACTGGGCCAACACCGACTCGGTTATGGTCGCGGTGCGCGAGCTCTGCCGCACGTCCGAGGCCCTGCAGGAGACGTTCGCGGTCGTCCACCGCTACGAGGACGAGATGCGTAGCCTGCAGGAGAGCGTCGCGCGCCTGAACGCGTCCAACCAGGAGCTGCGCGCGCAGATCGAGACCAAGGACCGCGACCTGTTTGTGGCGCAGGGCGAGCGCGACGTGCTGCGCCTGCTCATGACATCGTCCCTGTCGGGCTGCCTGCCGGAGCCCTCGGCCCCGTGCCCCAAAAAAGAGCAGGCCGCGACCCTGCATGCGGGGTTCGGCGACACGGGGACCGGGGAGTACTCCCCCTGATGTTCGCCCTCCGCCTCAACGAGATCCTCAAATGGATCGACAACGACAGCGCCAGGCTCGACGACCCCTCCGCGCTGCGCGACGGGTTCCGCGCCCACATCGTGCGCCTCACGCGGGACTTTCTGGCGTTCCCGCACTGCGAGAACTTTGCGCTCATGCCAGACCACGAGCAGACGGGCGATAAGGGCGACGCACACCTCAAGAAGCGCAGGCCCGTCGAAACGGGCGCCAAGCGCGCGAGGGGTGCGCCCGCGTCGGATGTGGTCGATCATGAGGAGGAGGAGGAGGAGGGGGGAGGGGTGTAGGATGAAATTGCCAGATCTTCATTATGACAATCCGACGGTCTCAGATATCATGGCCGCGCCGTGCCTCAGTGCGTACGCGCCGCCGCGCGCCTTCTTCTTATCGTCGTTGTCGTCGTCGTCCGCCTCCTCCTGATCGGACTCGTCGCTATCCTTCCTGTTCCCATCGTGCTTTGCGCCGCGGTCGGCATGGATCGACGATACGGACGCTGGTATGCGCGAGATGGTGGTGTCCCTCGTGAGGCGTCGGTTCCGCGTGCCGAGGCTGTCGGGCTCGCGCGCGTCGTGTGCGGCGTCCGAGTCATCCATCAGCAGCTGCTCCAGCTCAGCGTCCAGGTCCTCCGTCGTGTACGTCGTCGAGTCCACGAGCGACGCCATGGGCGTCCCAAGCACCGACGTGAGCTCCTGCACCTGCATCATGGACGCCTCCACATCGTGGACCACGGCCTCGGCCTGGCGGACGCCGTCCACCACCCCGAGGTCCCGCAGCGTGCGGCTGGATTCCTGAAGGGTCTGAATGAGCGACTTGTTCAGCTCCGTGTTCTTTAGCGCGTCCATGTGCTGCAGCACGGTCTCGCGATACGACGAGATGCGGTTCAGCTCCGCGTTCGCGCGCTTGTAGTCCATGAGCTTGTTGCGCGCGCGGATCCGGTCGTGCCGCAGCGACAGGGCCTCGGCCTTATGCCGCGCCCTCAGATCGCTCAGGGACTCCTCCCTGCGGTCCAGCTGCCGCAGCAGCCGCTCGAGCTTGTCCTCGGCCTCGATCGCGCGGTCCTCGTACGTGAGGCGGAACCGCCCCGTCACCCCTAGGTACAGCGCCGAGAGGGCCTCCTCCCAGCACGTAGGCATCTCGCGCGCGGTCACTGGGGTGTGCGTTTATTCCACAACGGATATACGCCTTACGCCACGGCCTCACCGCGCCGCACGTGGAGGGATGATCCCCTGTTCCGTGGCCATTCTGCTGAGGAGCTCCACCATCCGGGAGAGCTGTTTGCTGGACCCCGACTCCAAGGCAGGCGGGGCCGTGGGGGGGCGGTATGATGCGGTGGCGGCGGAGAACGACGGCGGCGCCTGGGCGAACGACGCGTTCACCACGCACTTGAGCACCTTGCCAGACACCGAGAGCGGAAGCTCCACGATGCCCCGCCCGGCCACGGCCCCCTTGGGCTGCTCGTCTGCTTTGTCGTCGTCGTCCACCGCCAGCTGTCCGCCGCTGAGGAACGCGAGGTTGAACTCGCGCATCGACGTCGCTTCCTGGAGGAAGGACGAGCGCTCTGCCGCAAACTTCTGGCTCAGTGTGCCCTCCTCCTCGTCTCTGCCTTCACCCCCTGCCATAAACATGTCGCCCCCCTCCTCCTGCAGCTGTCGCTCGGCCGACTGCGCCCTGTGGTGCTGTATCATGAGCTGGCGCAATCCCGCGTGCGCGTGCCTGTGCAGCGCGTCGTTGAGCGCGTGCAACGGGTCCGAGCACTCCCCCGTGGCGCAGCAGTCGTTGGTGGTCCAGTCGCGGCCGCCCTTGGCCGCCGGCCTCTCGGCGTGGAACGGCCGCAGATCCTCCTCGCTGAGGCCGAAGCATAGGCCGGACGGAAGGTACTTGGCCTGGAGCCCGCCCCAGTACGGCAGGAGCCGGCCCATGGTCCGCCCGAGGTCGAACCGCACGCTCACCGACTTGAGCGACACGGGGAGCTGCAGCCGCGCCGAGCGGATGTCCCCGGTCGCGTCGGTGCACACCAGGTCGTGGATCCCCAGGAAGTCTAGCGGGTCTCTGCGCCTGCCCTTGCCCTCGTTGAACTGGGGCTTGCCCACCTTCATCTCGCCCACGACCTTGGCCCGGATGAACTTGACCTTCTCCTCGTCGCCGCACACGCGCCGGTCGACCTCCTCCCGGATCGCGTCCGAGATCTGGGTGATGGTGGCCTTCGGCCGGGCGTATTGGTGGCCGTGCTCGTGCGCCAACAGGTAGTGCAGCTTCACGAGCGCGTCCAGCAGCGACTCGAGCCCGAACACGGTCTTGTAGTAGTCCTCGGCCGTGCAGAACTTCTGGTTGGATCCCCCGAACGGGAACGTGCCCAGCGCTGTGTGCCACATGTGCATCACGCTCTGGACCATCCGGCCCCAGTGCTTGCGCATCGAGTCCTCGAACCCGATGCCGCCGCCCGCCTTGTCGTCCTTGTCGTTCACGGTCAGCACGTACAGCGCCTGGGCGAACACGCTCTTGGGGTCGTGCTCCCTGTGGCCGCGCTGCGCTTGCGCCCCGAACACCCCCGACAGCCGCATGCAGTCCATCGTCAGCACGTACACCGACAGCTTCAGCAGGTGCGCGTGGTACATGAGCTTGATCTGCTGCATGAGGAACGGGCCCACCGACGGCATGCTGGCGAGCACCGGCCACTCGTCCCCTCGCCCGGCGCCCCGGCCCGTCCGGGCGTACATCCGGAAGAGGCCCGCGCGGATGTCCGCGGGCACCTTGAACATGAAGATCTTGGCCGCGAGCTCCACCATCGGCAGCCGCTTCAGCATCGCCTGCATCTTGGACTGGATGGTGTGGCCTGCCTCGTACTGGAGGACGCCCCCGCCTAGGGTTCCGTCGTCCTGGCTCCAGTTGAACGGCTCCCCGTCGCGCGAGAACACCGAGCCGTAGGCGAACCGCTCGCCGCCGCTGTCCACGGGCATGCGGAACGTGATGGCGCGGCTGGGGGCCGGCGTGTACTGGGTGATGTGGCCCCAGTCCACCTGCACCGACCCCAGCTGCGCCGGGGTGAACACCGCCTGCAGCTTCAGCGTGGTGCGATACCGCCCGTTGTGCGGGTGCAGCTCGAACACGTTGAGGCCCACGGCCGCGCGGAACGGCACGAACTCGGCGTTGACCGAGTTGACCGGCGCCACGTATCCCATGCCGACGCCTAGCCACTGCTGCGCGGCCCCGGCGCCTTTCTCGTGGACCTTGGTCAGGAGGAACGCGCCCTTGTCCTGCTTCCCGGGGAGGAACCGCCACTCGTTGATGGGGCCCACCGCGTGGATGGTGGCGGGCTGGAACACGAACGCGTCGTTGAGCACGAAGGCGGGCTTCAGCTCCGCGGCCGTCCATCCCTTGAACACGTCGTGCAGCACGATCCGCATCGAGTCGCGCTCGGCGCGGCCCTCGTCGTGCTGCATCGACTGGGCCAGGATCCGGCGCGCCACGGGCCACTCGCGCAGGTCCAGGTCCAGGCCCGTGCTGGTCCCCGTCCACCGGCATCGGTCCATGTCCGTGCCCCTGTTCACCACGGCCTGCTTGTCTGAAAACAGCTTCACGAACCGCCGCACCTCGACGGTGCCTCTGGGGTTGGCCCTCGGGAACTTGAGGGCGCGCTCGCCCGCCGGCTGCTTCCCCATGAGGCGCGCGATGTGGCGCTCCATCATGTCCTCCTCGTCGGCCCCCTCCTCCGTCACCCGCTGCCCTCCCTTCCTCCCCGTGTGGTTGCCATTGCCGCCACCGTCGCCGGCCCTCCTCCAATCCATGCGCGGCCGCGGAAACTTGGCCGCCTGGTTACACAGGTCTACGAACGCCTCCTTGGCCCTATTCCCTTCCGTCTGCATGTGGAGCATCTCCTGCTCCTGGACCTTACGGAAATCGCTGAACGCCTTGCGCACCGGTGCCTGCTCGCCGTCGAAACTCTCACGACTCATTTTTCGTGCGTACGGCTGGTGTAGAGTGATATTCCGTTCGCCGGGCCGCGCGTTATGGATTTATATACGACCATCTCAATCATCATATGCGCACGAGAGCCGCGACAGATGGAGCACGTCCGTCATGTCGAGCGGGTCGTAGTCGGAGTACTGGGTCTGGGGCGTGGCGGCACGGGCCTCCTCGGGCTGGGCCGCGCTGCCGAAGGTGGTTGCGCCCGCCAGGAACGGCCGCGCCAGCGCGTTCAGCGGCCCCTCGCCCTCGGCGCGGAGCAGGTGGTCGCGGTAGAAGATGCGCTGGAACGGCGGGTCCCACACATTGCGGGCCTCGGGGAGCGATGGGCCCACCGGCACGAACGTCAGGTGCAGCGACGACCGGTCCAGGTCCATGCCCGACGACTGGAAGCCGATGGAGATGACCCCGCCGTCCACATGGCTCGAGGTGTGGGTGGCCGAGACCCCCTTCATGAGCGTGTCCATGTTCAGCGGGAGCGAGTTGTCGAGCACCATGCGCAGGAGGTGGGCGGCCTCGGCGCTGTGCGCGGCCACGTACGGGAGCGCCTTCAGCGCCTCGTAGAACTCCTTGGGCAGCCCATGCTCGGCCTCCGCCCCGTCCGCGCCGTGGGTCCGCGCGCGCAGGTTCGGCTGGTTCCCTTTGGCCTCCTGGTACGCCCGGAGTTGCTCCATCGCGGCCTCGGAGTGGGCGGAGGCGTGGAACCCTTCGGTGGCGTCGACGTCCCGCTCCAGCACCGTCAGCAGGTCGTGCGCGGCCATCGCCAGGAACGTCGGGTTGCGCTGGAGCTCCTCCAGCAGCCGCATCACGCGCAGCGCCAGCCCGAACGACACGATCTCGGTCGGGAACAGCGCACCCTCCGAGTGGGTGAAGAAGGGGTCGGGCCCATCGCCAACCCGGCCATCGCGGTCCACCACGATGGTCGCGGGCATCCCCTTGCCCAGCACGTGCACCACGAGCCCGGCCTTTTCCAGGTGGGCCTGGGCGGAGCCCATGTTGGCCGTGGCGATCTTGAACGCGATCGGGAGCCCCTTGAGGTCTTCGAGCGAGGGCTCGCGGCCCACCCCGTACGCCACCTTAACCATCGCGTGCTGCGACAGGAGGTGGTACCGGCGGGGCGCGTCCCGCTTGTCGGCGAAGAGCCCGTACCCTCCTCCGTCCCCCGACGAGGACGGGGGGCGTGACAGGAACCGCCGCGACTGGAGGTCGACCACCACCTTGAGGTGGCGGCACTCCTTGTTGATGCCCTCGATCTTGACCCCGTCCTGGCCCATCTCCACAGTGAGGACGATGCGCTCAAAGGTCGTGAACACCGTCCCGTGCGCCGTCTCCGTGGAGATGGGCGCCGCCGGGTGTGAGCGGTGGATGAGGCGCTTCGTCGCCGATCCCCACTTCCACTCCCCGAGGGGCGACGTGTCGCCGTCCCTGCTCGGGACCTCAAACTCCCCGAGGTCCTCCTCCTCCTTGGGCCCTCCCAGCACCACATTGCGCGTGTCGTCGGCCACCGCGCGCGACCGCTTCCGGATGCGGAGCGCCCACAGCGCGTCCAGCACGTAGTCCTGGGCGAACCCCGAGTACTTCCCCCAGATCGCGACGATGTCCTCGTCCGTGAGCAGCTCGCCGGGGGTCGAGACGTACGCCTGGCCCGTGACCCGGCCGATATTCTGCATGGGGTGGGCGATCGAGCCCCACTGCGACGCCGACGTGTACCGCTCGGCCTCCTGGGCCCCCTCCCATTGCGCTCGGAACGCCTCGGTGCTGGTCCCGGAGTAGAACGCCGGCGTCGGGATCAGGGAGAACGAGTGCACCGTCGTGGTGGGCATGGTCTCGCCCTCGACCCGTCTGAACGCGGCCTGGTCGTCACGGGACCGCGCCCTCAGATCGCGCGCCAGTTGCGACAGGGCGGGGCTGTGGCCCATCAGGCGGGCGGCGCGCTCCTGGGCCACGTCCGCCCACAGGCCCGTGTCCCAGAGGAGCGGCGTCAGGTGCACGTGGTGCGCATTCAGCGTCAGCGCGTGGGTGACGGGGTCGAACCCCGTAGGCCCGGACGTGCTCGACACGGCGCTCTGGGACGCGACGCCCACCGACTGGAGCGCCCCGGCCCGGAACGCCCTGCTCTTGGATCGCCCCAGCCGTCGCTCGTCGTCGGTCAGCCGCAGCCGGGCGTTGTGGAACTGCTGCCGCAGCCCGCGCGCGACCTCGGGGCTGCGCATCGTCGCCATGACGCCGCCGGCCACAGGGCCCCTAGGAGGAAGCCGGGCGTGGCGGGGGCGGCCGGGGGCGGGGTGTTGAAATTGATGGGGGACTAACATATGCTCAATTGGGCCGCTATCGCTGCTTCCCAATGCGTCTGGCATGTGTGTGAAGGGGCTTATATATTTCGGTGTTGACCCCTGTTTCGTTTCCGTTTTTTTCTTTGTTTTTTTTTCTCCGTTCACATACCCAGTCGTGTTTCACACAGACGTCGTCAAGCGATGCTCCCTCCCCACCTGCTGTGCCTGCCCCTCATCCAGACCTTTGCCATGCCTGTGCCGCTGCCGGTCGGCAAGCGCTGCCTCACGTGCATGCCCCATGTGCTGGACCACTTCCCCGGGATCCACCTCACCAAGGTGCTGCAGCCGGTCCTCAGGGACAACTTCGCCATCGTCGGAGGGGAGCTCCGCGTGCTGAACTCGACGCACCAGATCCGGATGTACACGGAGCGCGAGGACTCGTGCACGCTCTTCTGCATGACCAAGGACGGCGTCCCGCTGCTGAACATGCACTTTTGGGTCCAGCCCTACACCCAGCCGACGCATCACGAGCTCACGGTATCGGTGCAGTTCTTCCGCTCGCGGCGGCTCGTGCGCGAGATCGCGGACCGCGTCATCGAGGTCGTACGTGCCGAGTTTCCGCGCTGGGCCTACGACGAGGGCGGAGTGATGGGCGCCCCCGAGCTGCGGCGGTATCGCGCACACGTGCTGCGTGAGCATAAGCCTATTTGTTAAGGGCCGCCCGCCGCGGCGGGCCCGCCGCCTCCTCCATCGCCACCCCCGTCGCCGTCGGCCGGGGCCCCGGGAACGAGCGCGGGGACGCGTCGGATGCGGCGGCGAATGGCCGCGCGGTCGGGCGGGCCCGCGATCTCGCCGTGGGGCGGAGGCGGAGGATGCCCGTCGCCGCCGCCGCCGCCTCCTCCTCCTCCATCCCCCCTTTGCGGCCCGTTGGCCGCCTGCGGGGGCGGAGGGCCCTGCCTGTGGTACGGCCCGCGGGGCTGGGCGAGCGCCAGGCGCTGCAGCCGCCGCATGCGAATAAAGACGGGCTCGAAGTTGACCTCGAGCAGCGACCCGCGCAGGAACCGCGAGTCGTCGTAGTAGCACGGCTGGACCTTTTGCGTGCGCTCGAGCTTGGACGTGTTCTCCCTGCCCTTCATGATCTGGGTGCGGCAGATGTGCCAGTACCCGTGCTGGCGCCAGTCGAAGTCCTCGACCGTTTGCTCGGGGGCGTAGGTGTTGTAGACGGCCGGCACCAGCTGCCAGCCGAAGTTGACCGGGTCGGTCCCGTTGACCGGGGCGTGCTCGAACTCGAACCGCTGGCGCACGATGCCCTTGTGCCAGTGATTCAGCACATACTCGAGCGAGTTGTCGGGCTTGGAGATGGGGCGCCACGCCAGGTGCAGGATGAGGTCGTCGCCCGCCGACACGTCGAAGTCGCGCCAGTAGTTGATGAGGTTGTCGATCTTGCCGCTCACGGCCAGCGACGTCATGAAGTTGACGGGAAACACCACCGGGTGGTGCGACCCCTCGTGCTGGCCGCCCTGCTTCTCGGATCCGTGGGCCACGCCAAAGGGCCGCGCGATCTCCTGGATGAAATGCAGCGCGTTCCGCACCGTGAAGGCGCCGTGGGCCTGGATGGACGGCGGCATGAAGTCCGTGTCCACGATGAACTGGTGCCACTTGATCTGGTCCGGGCGGTTCCAGTTGCGCTGGACCCCGGCCAGGAGGTAGTTGACCGTCGTCAGGTTGATGCACGGGTCGACCATGTTGCTCACCCCGAGCCGCTCGAACGTGTGCATGCCCTCGATGGTCCCGGCGTTGCGGGCCACGCGCAGCGAGAACGAGATGTCCCCGTCATCCACGGCGTGCGACAGGGAGAAGGTCTGGGTGCCGATACGGGCCTCAGGCAGCCGGAGCAGCGGCACGAGCTTCTGCACCTTGTGCGGGACGTTCATGTAGGCGGTCTGGTTGGCGAGCCGGTTCGGCGGGCCGTATTCGTACGGGGAGATGTCGCCCAGCAGCGCCGAGCCGTAGTTGATCTTGGCGTCGGTGGTGCCATTGAACCCGTTGGGCAGGCTGTTGGTTCCCGGGAGCGGCCCGGAGTTCATGATCACATCCGGCTTGCGGATCCCGGTCTGGAGGTTGCTGAAGATGTCGGGCATGGGCGGGATACACACCGACGGGCCTCTCAGCGCATGCACTGAACTGGCAATCTGGGTTTATATAATGCTTTTTGGGGCCATCGCGTAAGCTCGTCGTCGGCCGCGGCCTGGACTGCCGGGTTGGCGCCAAAAAAAACAAAAAAGAAACTAATTTCCGCACACGCAAAAACTTTATTGCCAAAAACAGTTCCACAGTCGAAACAAAATGCCCAAGAAGATGCTTGCGAGCAAGGCCCTCAGAATGGGAAAGGACGATCTGAGGAAGGAGTTCCTCGGGTATGCGAACGCGGGGGATATCAAGTGCGACGTCCTCGACAGCGAGCTCGGCATCCGCATCTTTGAGTCGGTGCACGACCCGGACGAGGGCAAGGAGCTCGTCTACATCAAGCTCCACAAGAAGAGGTCTTTCGCCGAGGCGCTTTTCCTGGCCAATAACCACACGTCCCCGGGGGTGTTCAAGTTCTTCAGCAACTTCAGGGGCACGACGAAGCCGGAGGGCTTCAAGGAGATGCTCGACTTCATTGCGAGGGCTAGGCGGGGCAACGACAGCACCTACGTGCTGAACATCAACCCGCCCCGGCGCGCCTAGCGCTGCGCCCTGGGGGAGGGGGTGTGCCGGCAATAAATCGTTTGTTGCCATTACACGATGTCGTGCACCGCGCGCCCGATGCGCTCCGTGACGTAGAGCAGCGACTGGTTGCTGGTCCACGGGGCGTTGGTCCATGTGAGGCGCACGGTCATGATGCCCCGGCGCGTGAGGGAGACGGTGGCCGTGACGGGGCGCGCCCGAAGCGCCGAGCGGTGCGCCTCGGGGATGCCCAGGGTCTTCAGCATCATGTCCCAGTTGATGATGGAGAAGGACACCGTGTTGCACAGCTCCTCGCACCGGCTGCATACAACGGCCCACATGAGGGCGCCGGCGGCGATCTGGCGCTCCAGCAGGCAGTTGACGTTGACGCAGAGGCTGCGGCCGATGGACGCCTGGAGCACCATGAGCTGGAGCGACGGCTCGAGCGGGTCCTGCGTGATGTCGTGGAACAGCACCCGCTCGAGGCGGCGCACCTCGGAGGGGTCGACGGCGCCCTTGAACATGACGTGCTGCGCCTGCAGGGCGAAGTTGGCCGCCACCGTATAGGCGTGCCACTCGGCGCCGAAGAGCGTGCGGACCTTCTTCCACGCGTCGTGCGTGGGTCTGCGCACGTCCAGCACGCCGTACAGCTCGCCGCACGCGTTGAGGATGCGCACGCCCTTGCGGGCGTCGGGCACCATGCCCTTGATGTCGCGCGCGATGACCGCCGCGGCCGCGGGGTGGGCCGCCGCGTCGGGGGCGTCCTTGTCCTGCGGCTGGATCTCGTGCTCCTCGCGCACCGCCACCCCGCGTGCAAACCGGATCATTACGCTGCTCATATTGATATTTAAGCGATGGGAGCCGCGGGACGGGCGCTTCGGCTCCAACTTGTGGTTCTTTTTTCGCCTTCTGTAGAGTCCTTTTTTTAATCAAGTCCACGTGTCTCCTATGTCCGGAAAACTCGAAGCCCCCGCGACCTTTCACATCGACAACGGAGAGACGATGCCGGCCATCTGCGGACTGCTCGCATGCTATGATAATACCAAGGGGACGATCTCTACGATCTTGAAGAAAAAGATTTCGTCGATGGGTGGTCCGGCCGTCGACGACGACGAGGTGCGCGCGTTGATTATGGCGTGCGCTGGCCTTGCCTACACTGACAACAGTGGCAGGGGGTTCGACTACCGAAAATATGTCAGGGGTCTGATTCGATTCATCCAGGTCAAATCAAGTGAGAGCGGTTACAAATTCAAGCGTGTCGAACCGGCTGTATCTGTGGGGAGTCCGTTTCCGGCGGCCGCAAATCTATGCAAGTTCAACGTCATACACTACATGTTCAAGGCGGCGACCGTGGCCTCTGATAGTAGTGTAGCACCATTTGTTGCCGCGCAAATGATAGAGGCTGAGTTCAACGCTGCATACCGAAACTACACCGAGGACGATCTGAAGGATATTTTCCCCGAGGCGCCACAGGCGGCGCCCGCTGCGGCGCCACAGGCGGCGCCCGCATTGGATCCCATTGCACACATCGCGACGGCTGGCGTCCAGGCCGATATGCGCCGAGCGGCTCCCCAAGGGCACATGGATCCGCAAGTGAATCATAGCCCAGCGTATCCCTTTGGATGGGCACACGGTTCTGATGCATCGTTCGGGAGGCCGGCACCCTTTCCGAACTACCAGTCATTTGGGGCTTACTTCGGGGGGCCTTCGGTTCCCTTTGCGATGGGATGTCCTCCACCTATGTTTGGGACCTATGGTTACCCCAATGGGCCGTATCCAATGCCAACTGCCGTCTGTAGATTGCCAACTGTTACCACGGAAGTGACAACGCCAGCGCGGCTTGTGCCACAGCAGATAACGGAGCCAGCATCCAGGAAACGTGAAGTCACTGGGTGCGAGGAAGTTCATAATCCAGTGATTAGAACAGTGCGCCGCAAGCACGAGGATGCGAACAAATTATCTACACAAACCAGCTATGCTGCACGTTCAAACAATCCAGCACGATCGAATGTCAAACAGGGTATCATGCTTACCGATCACACGCATCAGCAACCGTTCGTTCCGTCTGTTCCGGATATTCAGCAGCAGACATCGCTACCGCAGCAATCGTTCTTTCCGATGATTCCGTCGCAGCAACCGCAACAGATATCTGCTTCCTCGGAGATAGGCAATAGGTTATCCAATTTCGTTTTGAATCCCAATAAAGGAGCTTCAAAGCGTAGCGGCGACGACATGCTGGCGAGTGTACCTTCAACCACTGCGAACAGCTGGAGTATGAGGAATCGTCGGGGAAATGTCAAGCCCCCGAAATCCGATTCGGTTTCAGACAATACGGATGAGGAGGTGATCGAACCCTTCGCAGATCCTATTGGCGATGGATGGCGTGACCCCTTCTCCACGCCTGGACACGACGATGACAATACCGACAAAACCGATCAATCCGTTCGGTTCTGTATTGCCGTTGTCGCCGTTTTTGGGTCCTGCTCTGGAACGTTCACCGGGGCAATGTTTATCCTAATGGTTTGCCTCGGGGTCTTGTGTGACTGCGTCGTATTGCTCTGTTGGGTTATAGAGTTTTTGGGATTGGTGTTCTACTATTCGACCTATGGAGATCCCAATGCGCCTCGTAATATCAATCCGAAAGACAAAAAGCTCCTGATCGATGCAAGGCTCAAAGAAGCCACCCAAAACTTCCAACTCAAGCAGGAGGCTACGATGGCCCGATTCGGGCGCAGGTTCCTATCCAATCCTCTACCGCCGACGCGCCGGACCCTGTGCGATTAGCACACGGCCTCACACCCACACTTCATTCATGCAGGTGGTGCCCAATCGGTGCTCGCGTTTCCGCGGCCTGGGCGCATTGAACCTTTTCATATCCACGACGCGACGAGCGCGAACCCGCCGCTGAGATAGAACGCGGATCCCGCGACCGCGACCGCCGCGGCCACGCCGACCGCGATCCCCGCGACCGCACCCGGGGAAATGGGGGGCGTGGCGTCGGTCGCGTTGACGGCTGCAGGGGGTGTCGTCGTCCTCGTGGTGGTGTTGGTCCTTGTCATCGAGGTAATCCGTGTGGAGGAATAAGAGGAGGAGGAGGAGGAGGAGACGGGAGCAGAAGAGGTGAGCTGGCGCTGTGACGATGTGGCGCGAGTAAAAGACGTAGTGGTCGCTAACAAGGTTATGTTTGGGACAGACGCGGCGATTGTGGATGAGGACACTATGGCGGTGGACGAGGACTCTACGGCGGTGGACGAGGACTCTACGGCGGTGGTGGTCCATGCGTTCGACGTTGTCGTGATGGCCGCCGGTTGCAAGACCTGATAGTAACAATTGGATGAGGGCAGGAACTCGTATGCGCAGGCCCCTGGCTGCCTTGCAACCCAGCACCAGGGTGGGCTAATCGGGGGGGTGTTTGCGCACGGCGCGCAACCCCAGTAAGTCGAGTCACAGCTTGGCGATAGGGTCTCGTACACCTTGCACTGGGTCGCACTCGTGGCGCACGCCTGGCACGTGGTTGTTAGGGTGTTATAGGCGAAGTCGGCGCTGCACTGCGGCACGCATTCGGGGCCCACGATCCCGGATCCGTACACGACGTTGGAGCACGTAAGGCACTGCCGGTCCGAGGCGGCGTCACATGCCGACGCGGTGTATGTCCCCGCGGCACATGACAGGGAGCAGGGTGTACACGCCGTGTCAGTCGTCTGGGCACATTCCTGCATGAAGTAGCCTGTGCCGCAACTCCTTTGGGTGCATGGTAGGCATGCTCCTCCGAAATAATAGTACCCTGCATTGCATAAAAAGGCACATGATCCTGTGGTATAGAATCGGCCGTTGATATCGATGGCGGAACAGTTTTGGCAAATGGGACATGCTGCCGTGTATTTGGGATATTGCCCCAAGGGGCAGGTCACAGGAGGGCACGGGGCGCACTGAAGGTTCGCGAGGTCCACCGTGCCTGCGCTGTTCTTGATGGTGAAAAGATAGGTATTCTGTGGGCATATCACACCACACCCCCCTGCCAACGATCCACCGACGAGTTTGCTGGGCCCTCCAACATAGAGGAAGACGGAATTGCTCCCAAGATAGTCCCCTGGAGCGTAGCCGATGGCATTGGATGGTAGGGGCGCGCAGGCAACACATGCGGTTCCGTCTGCGTTAGGGTAATACCCCATGTTGCATGTCCATGAGCATGGCGAATCGGCGTTGTCCCCGAAGTAATAGGGTGCCACCGGTCCAACCCATTGCGCATTGGTTGGCCGTGTTCCACGACATGCCACACAGATCGAGTCAGTGGTGACAGAGCAGGCGGATATGTTACCGTACATCCCCCAGCCGCACATCGGTTGCGTGGCGGAGACAGTGCACGGAGCACAGGAGACCCCGTCCGGTGCTGTGTAGTATCCACCCGCAATGTACCCGTTCACTTTGACACCCCCGATGCATTGTGAGGAGGACTTCAAGTCGCACACTGCGGAGGGTGGGCAAGATTGTGAGGTTGTACATGATACAGCGGTGACAGGGGGCGACCAGGGCATGAAGCTCCGTCCCACTGCCAGAGATGGGCATTCATACAGCACCCGAATAGAGTATGGCGTTGTCAGCGTGGAGTACTGCGGCGTGTACCCGGAAGTGGCCACATTGATGGCCGCGGAAGGCGTCACAAAGCTCGGGGTAAATGAGGTGAAAGTCAGGGTATAAGGGACAGTGCCCAGTAGCTTGTCTGACGTGGCTGGCGTGTAGCTGATGGCAAGATTGGTGGAGATACGGAGAAAATACGGGGCGCTGATGAGTCCACACACCGCCTGCGCGGAGGTGGTGCATGAGGAGACCATGTATGCACCCGGGAAACACGTGGCGCATGTGCCACATGCACCAGCCTGGGACGTCTGGCCAGTGGCGATGCTGTAAGTTCCCGCCGGGCACGCGCCGGGACAACCAGTGGTCTTGGAGGCGGCAGCGACGGTGGTGCCCCATGTTCCCATCGGACAGGCGATGCACGCGAGCGCAAATGTGTTCTGCCCCGCGCTAAGGCCGTAATACCCAGCGTTGCATTGATAAGGGCAGGCGGCGATCTGCGAAGTGCCACCCAGCGTCTGCCCGTACGTTCCAGCGACGCAGAGGGTGCAGACCGTGGACGATACCACCGACGCGTAAGTCCCACCAGAGCACGATGTGCATGAAATTGATGGACCAGACGAGTATGTTCCAGTGGGACACGTGGTGCAGCTGCTCAGCCCGGTGGTCGTAGCCGTGGAGCCAGTCGCGCATGCCTTGCACAGGGCACTGGATGTCCCCCCAGCGGATGTGCTGAAGGTTCCAATCTGGCAGCTCGTACACGTGGAGGCGAGGGTCTGGCCTGTCCCTGAACTCCACGTACCTGCGCTGCACAGGGTGCACACAGAACCCGTGACAGCCCCTGTCGCGGTGCCGAATGTGCCAGCGGGACAGGATGAAGTATACGCAAAGGGGGCCGATGCCAAAAAATAGATATCGGGGAGAGCGGTAGAAGGCTGCAACTGCACCAGGCTTGCGCTCGTTTTGGGCATCGTGGGCATCGTGGGCATCGCCGTGTTCCCACATGACACCGTTGTGAGGGACCAAACCGATGCCCAGTACCACAGATAGGTCCCAGCTGAATTGTTGTAGCAGGGAACGTTGTTGAGCAACGAGGAAAAAATAAACGGTCCTGCTATGTTCAATCCAATGGATGTTCCTGTGGGATGAAAGCTAGTGTCCGAGATGAAAAGAGACACAGGCCAGTAAGGATTCGAAAATGGTCTGTACGTCCCGGCCACGGCCATGGCCACAGGACACAATGCGGACGTGCCACTAGTGCCGTAGTAGTACTGCGAGAGGCCGGCGTTGGCACACCATTGGCATGTTCCTTGTGTGGACCCACCACATCCGCTCCAGAACCCTGGGTTGCAGTTTAGAGTACAGGCCTGGCATGCACTGGCACCGGCTTGGGTTGAATATGTTCCGGATAAACAGGACGTACACGGGGCTTGTTGGCCAGTGACAGACGAATACGATCCAGCAGCGCACAGGGTGCACACCGATGCGCCTACGCCCGACGAATATGAGCCTGCTGGGCACCGCAAGCACGACGCACTGCTGTCCGCTAATGATTGGGCACTGTACGTTCCGACGGGGCAGCCTGCGGACGGACACGCATTGGACAGCCCCCCATTGGACGTGTAGTAGGATCCAACGGCCAGCCCTGTGCATTGTAGGCACGAGCCTGGCGACCCCGCTGCGCATCCGCCCTTGTAATACCCCACAGACGCGCAAGTTTGACACGAGATGCATGCAGTGGCTCCAGAAACGGGACCGAAGGTGCCTGTGGGACAGGAGATGCATACTGTGGCGCCCGTTGTCTGTGCATATGTTCCAGTAGGACACGATTGGCATGTACTGGAGTCCGGTGCGTTTACTGTCGAGCTGTATGTCCCAGCTTGGCAGGCTGTCAGGGTGCATGCATTTGAAAGCCCACCGTTCCCTGAAAAGTAATACCCGGCCTGCCCGTTCGTGCAGGCAATGCAGGAGCCGGTAGAGGCACTGCCACCGCAACCCTGTCTGTACTGACCCGTGGCGCACGGGATGCTGATACAGGCCTGGGTAGGGCATCCGCCAACAATATTTGCAAACCCGCTAATCCAGAAATAGTTTGCTGGAGGGCTTGTGCACTGTGCATAGGGACATTGTGTTGCATCGCCTGGGCTACAGGCAGTAAAATAGTTTCCTACCGGTGGATCATTGCATGGGGAAAAGGAAAATTTAGATGGAGATGAGCATTGTGATAAGTAGAATCCATGCGTAGTACAATAGTTCTGCATGATGTAGTAACACGATTGACAGTATCCCTGCTCCAAGTATGATACAAACAACCCAGCCACACAAATCAAAACACGAAGGGTCTTCATGTGTATCAATGCATCGCCTAATCTTCGCATAAATACCACTAAACAACCACACCCTACGTGGACGCTCGATCACCAGAAAAGCTTTATTAGTTGCCCGCTAAACAGCAGGCCACTCCCCACGACCGCGATCACCCCGGCACCGCTGGCAATGCCCACGACCGCAGTGGTTGTGAGCGCGGCAGGCGCAGAGGGGGGTGGGGCGATGGTGGTGTTGCTGTTCTCTGAAGTGGCGGTGACGGCGATGATGGCTTGAGTGATGGAAGCGGTTGTGGGTATTGTGCCACTGGCGGTGTATTGGGTGCTCGTCGTCTTCAAGGGCGTAGACACTGAGGTGGACGTATGAGCGATTGTCGAGCTGTGCGATGGCACCAGAACAGAGTCGCTGCCAGTGGTTGCTGTGACTGAGGTGGTGGAAACGAAGGCGCTTGTCTGTACAGGGTCCTGGCCATTCGTTGTTGTTGTTGATGTAGAAAACAGCGACGTGTCGTAAGAAGAGGCAGTGGAGGCAGTGGATGTACCTGTCACGGTTGTTGCACTACTACTACTGGTCAAGCTGGTGCTGGTCAAGCTGGCGCTTGCACCGGTCGTCGTAGTGGTTGCATTTCCTGCATAATAAGAATATGAAGAAGAGTAAGGCGTCGAAACGGACGACGATGAAAAAATAGTTGTGGATTCACCCCCTGTTGTGGCCGCGGACAGTGCTGTGGGAGCAGTCGTTGCTGCGGATGTCGCCGGCGTGGACGATGATGAATCTGCCAACAACATCGTCGTGGTCATCTGAGCCCCCGCCTCTGTCGTGGCTGTTGGTGTTGCTGGCGCTGCTGTTGTTACTGTCGTTCCTGTCATTACTGCTGGCGTCGTGGTTGGCACAGCCGTTGTTGTGACGGAGGTGGCAGGTATTGGCGATGGGGTGTTTGTAAGGGCGGTGGTGGTGACAAGGGTCGTGGTTGGGGCCACAATGGTGCTGGTGGTGACAAGTGTTGTGGTTGGGGTGATGCTGGCGGTGACAAGGGTCGTGGTTGGGGCCATAATGGTGCTGGTGGGGACAAAGGTTGTGGTTGGGGCCGCAGTGGTGCTGGTCGTAACAGCCGTCGTGTTTGGTGCCGTGGTGGTCCTGGTCGTAACAACCGTCGTGGTCGGCGTCGCGGTGGTGGTGGTTATCAACATCGTCGTCGTGGTCCTTGGAGACGTGGTGGTGGTGGTCGGCGGGACCAAGGTGCACGTCACGCCGACGCCCTGGTAGCTCCACGTGCATGATCCGGGCACCCCTGTCCAGCACCACGCCTTGGCAAGCGGCACCGTGATGTTGCACGGCGCGCACCCAAAGTTCACCCCGTCGCATGGAACGAACAGTGTGTCCGGGGAGCAGCTCTGGGGCGACGTCGCACAGGCCGTGCACGTGGACGTCGACGCCTTGTACGCGTACCCGAACGAGCAGTACGGACGGCACTCCGGGCCCACCGCGCCGCCGATCACCACGATGGAGCTGTTGCATGGCGCGCACTGGACGTCGTTGGTCCGGTTGCACGCGTACGCCGTGTACGTCCCGGCCCCGCACGCCGCCGAGCATGGGGTGCACGTGGGCCCGGCAGTGGGTGTGCATCCCTTCAGGTACTGGCCTGTGGTGCAGTTCTGGCCGGTGGTGGCGCACAGGGCGCAGGTCCCGTTGGCCGCCAGCGTGAACCCCGCGTTGCACTGGGTGGCGCACGAGCCGGGAAGGTAAAAGTTGGAGTTGGCGGTCACGTTGTTGGACGCGTTGCACGTGCCGCACGTGGGGCATGCGTTCAGCCTGTTCACCGGGATCTGTCCGACTGGGCAGGAGAGGGTCCCGCACGGCAGGCATGCCAGGGACTGGGGGTCGTACGCGCCCGCGCTGGTCAGGGAGTATCCCACGAACATCCCGGCCTGGCACGCGACCATGCACCCGTACAGGCGGGAGCCCCCGATCAGCCGCGACGGCCCACCCGCGTACTGGAACACAAAGTTCTGCGCGGTGGCGTCCCCGGGCAGAAACGTCGCGTACGCCGGCAGGTAACACGCCGCGCATGTGGTACCGCTCGCGTCCTTGTAGTACCCCTGGTTGCACTCCCACGTGCAGTTGGGCGCGCCGTAGTAGTAGTACGGCGGCATCGGGGCAACCCACTGCGCGTTCGCCGGCAGCGACGCGCCCCAGCACGGCGCGCACTGGGTGTTGCTGACGTTGGAGCACGCCGACGTATTGCCGTACTGCCCCCACCCGCACGGCGGGGTCGTGGATGAGTTTGAGCAGGGCAGGCACGTCACGTTGTCGGCGCCCAGGTAGTAGCCCATACTCAACACAGTGGCCCCACCAGACCGGGCGGTGATCCCGCCCATGCACTGTGTGGACGCCTTGAGGTCGCACTGGGGTACGAGGCCCACGCACGACGTGCAGGAGGACGACTGGATCGGCGGAAACCACGGGACGAACACGCGGCCGGTCGGGAGAGGCGTGGGGCACGGCAGCAGCGTGTTCAGCGTGTAGTAGGACGGGGGCGTGAGGATGTACTGCCAGCTGTAGGCGGTGGGGCTGAGGATCACCACCGTGTAGCTCGGGCCCACCGCCGTCACCTGCGGGAACGAGCTCGGCACCAGCAGCTGGAACGCCACGGTGCCCACGAGCGGGTTCGTCGGCGACAGGTACTTGGCGGTGGAGACGGGATTGGTGTAGCTGACGTAGTACGGGGCCTGCACGAAGCCGCATAGGACCTGCGCCGGGTTCCCGCAGGCCATGATCTGCATGGTGCCCGGCATGCAGGGCAGGCACAGGCTGCAGGCCCCGGCCTGCGCGGTCTGGCCACTGAGCGTGCTCGAGAACGTCCCGGAGGGGCATATGCCGGGGCACCCGCCCGCAAATGACGGCGCCCCGGACACGTTCCCCCAGGTCCCCCCGGGGCATGCCGTGCACGCGGCGGCGGCGCTCGTCGCCCCGGCCTGGGCGCCGTAGGTCCCCGGCGCACACAGGAGACCGCAGCCCGCCGCGGCGGACCCAGCCCCAGCCGCCGTGCCGTACGTCCCTGACCCACATTGGACGCACACGGAACTATCGGTGGCGCCGCTCGTCAGGCTGTAGGACCCCGCGGCGCATAGTCCGGCGCATCCCTGGGCCATCGAGGTCTGGCCTATGCCCGTGCCGTAGGTCCCTGCCGGGCAGGGGAGACATGCGGCAGCGGAGGTGGCCCCGACGACCGGGTTGTACGTCCCTGCCCCACAGGCCAGGACCATCGTGCCCAGGGGCTGGTTCCAGTTGATGATCATGGACATGTCCGTCTCCCCGGAGGGATACACTGCGTATGAGGTGTAGGTTCCCATAGCCGTGGGCGTGAAGTACCAGATGATGCCGCAGCCCCCCATCGCCAGGTTCCATCTCCAGTCCCGATACCAGAGGTATATTCCGGCCGAGTTTGTGAAACACGGCACCGAGTTGTACAGGCTGACGTACGCGAACGCGGGCGTCAGGGAGCTCGAGGCGATCTGGGTGTCGAACAGGGTCGGGTCGAGGACGAACGACAGGGGCCAGCGAGTGCTGGCGAAGGGCCGATAGTAGCCCACAGGGGTGTTGACGATCGGGCACAGCGACGTGGCGCTGCCCGCCGATCCATAGTACTGCCCCGAGACTGCGTTGGTGCACCACGAGCACTGCCCCGATGCGCACAGGGTGGCCCACTGGCCGTAGATGATGCACGGGCTCACGCACGTCGCGCATCCCGACGTCACGCTGAACTGGCCCGCCTGCGAAGCGACGGTGCCCGCCGGGCATGCGGTGCAGGCCCCCGCCGACGTGCCCGCGCACGCGCCGTTGTACTGGCCCAGTGCGCACGAGACGCACCCGCTGCAGTAGCCAGGGAACGCCCCGGCGCACGAGGCGACGTACGTGCCAGCGGCGCAGTTCATGTTGTTGCATGTTAGGCATCCAGTGGACACAGCAGTCGCCCCGGCCACGGTACCATACATCCCCGACGGACAGGATGAGCACGCGTGGGCGAGGTCGTACTGGCCGGGCACGGGGCCGTACATCCCCGCCGGGCACAGGAGGCAGACGCTCTGGCCCGTCGTCACGCTGTAGCTCCCGCTTCCGCACTGTAGGCAGCCCTGCAAGCCGGTGGACGGGGCGTACATGCCCGGTGCGCATTGCCGACAGACCGAGGCCGAGGTGGCCGCGGTCGAGAAGCTGGCGGTCCCCACCGGGCACCCGACGCAGACGCCGGCCGAGGTCCCCGCGCACCCGTCCAGGTACGTCCCGGCGCCGCACGCGGACACGCACGCCACGCAGGCGGCGCTCGCGCTGGTGTACCGCACCATCACGCCGTAGGTCCCGCTCGGGCAGTTGATGCACGCGGTGGCGCCGACCGCCGACGAGTAGGTCCCGGCCGTGCACGGCGTACACCCGCTGGCGCCGAGCGTGGCGGTGCTGAACGTCCCGAGATCGCACTGGAACGGGCACGCCGTCGATGGGGACGTCAGGCCGACGCCCGTGCCGTAGGTTCCGGCCACGCAGCCGTAGGAGCACGACGTGGAGCCCTGCACCGCGGTGTAGGTGCCCACGGCACAGGGCAGGGCCGACGCGCCCGCCGTCGCCACGTAGTACCCCGGGCCCACGGGCGTGCATGCCGTGGCGTGGATGTCGTTGGTGTATGTCCCCGCGGGGCACGCGGCAAAGGGGCAGCTGCTCGTCGTCACGCCGGGGGTGGTGTAGTACTGGTTCGCCGCCTTGTTGCTGCAGAAGTCGCAGTACCCCGGGGAGAGGGCGCCGCACCCGATCCGGTAGTAGCCCGTGGCGCACGAGGCGCACTGCGCGCACACGCCCGGCGTGGAGGCGGCCGACGAGCAGCCGTACAGGTACGAGTTGGCGGCACAGACCATGCCCTCGTACTGCAGGCAGGTGACACACGCGCTGTTAATCTGAAGGTACCCCGTCGGACAGGCGGGCGTGATGACGATCTGGCCGCCCGCGAGGACGGCCCACGAAAGGAGCATCAGAGGGAACAGCGCCGGGATCCTGGCGGCGGGTATGGGGGGCGAGGCGGCGCGGGCTTGGTCGCTGCCCAGACAGGAGCAGCCGAACATCTCAGAGAGAATCTGGCAGAGGGCGGTGCATGGAGGCGAGAACGAAGGCCGGTCACGGTGCCTCATGGTCGCAATTTGCTCTTGGCACTTATTAGGAATGAAGTGGTTACATGGTTTATATAAATCAATACTGGTCCGCGCAGCGCGATCACAAACGCGTGACCCTATTGCATGCCCATCGACCCAGCCGCCGCGCTGCCTGCGATGGACCCGCTCGCGCTCTTCGCATCCCTCCTGTGCGGGATGCTGCTCGTGGAGCGATTCGTCAACGCCTTCGTCCACACCGCGCTCTACGTCCTCCTCGGTGTGGACTTTCTCTTCTTCAACATGCTCCGCAGCGTCCAGTTTCAGCACCGCAAGGGCACCGCTGGGGTCTTGACGCTGCGCGGGGTCGCGTCGTCGCTCCTGTCGCTTCTCATGTCGCTGCTCTCGCTGCTCGTCGGCGTCGTCTCGACCCTCACCCACTACGCCCTGACGGGCCTCCTCTTGCTCACGGTAGTGGGCTTCTTCTTCATGTGGACCGCGTACGCGGGGGAGTTCATGCTGGCCTTCAGCGACACCTGGAACAGCGTCCTGGGCCCGTCCGCGCAGGTCCTGGTGGTCTGGCCGCTGCGTGTAATCGCGCTGGTCTTCGACAACGTGGTGCCCATCTGGAACGCCGTAATCTGGATCTGGAAGAAGGTCCCGCGCGAGATCCTCGTGCGCACCGTCACCTGGGACCTCGGCACGCTCATGGCCGCCGGCGAGGAGGTCGTGGGCCTCTGCAAGGCGCTTGCCGTCTCGCTGCTGGGGTGGATCGGCTCCTTCATCTGCTGCAACGGCGACGGGACCAACCCGGCCGCCTTCTTCTCCTCGGCCGCGTGCAACCCCCAGTGCCTCGACCCCGGGAACCGCGTCTTCGACCTGCTTGGGCCTATGGCATACCTTCGGCGTTTCGTCGTGTACCTGGCCATGTGGCTCAAGGACCTGTGCGCGTGCCTGTCGGGTCCCATCGACCTCCTCACATACCCGTTCATGGACATCAATTTCGCCGAGGGGCTGCACTTCACGACCAACTCGGTGCTTTTCACCGTTACGCAGCTCCCTGCGCTCACGGCCCACCGCTGCACCACCTACGGCGCCGAGAGCCTGGTCATGTGCATCCCCGACTTCCAGCCGCCCTTCCAGATGCTGGTCGCGGGGCTGCGCTCGATGGGCCACTTTATGGACAACTGGCTCGACGTGCTAGTGCTCATTGTGCAGGCGTCTCTGGGCGAGGCCCTGCCCGAGTGCCTATCGCTGCCCATTGCGGTCGCCGACGTCACATCCCAGGCGGCGCTATTCGGGGCCAACGCAACCGTCATCGCTGGCATGACCGATACCATGTTCGCGCGCACCGACGGGGTGTCGGTGCAGTACTTCTCGCTGGCGCGCGACTGGCAGGTCGTGCTCCACCCGGACGCGTTCCCATTCCCCGTCGACGTCGCGTACGGGGTGGCGGCCGTCGCGCACCTCGCGGACCTGCACCACGACGCCAAGGGCGACGACACCATGGCGCTGCTGGGGTGCGCGTGCGCCGACGCCGACTCCGGGCTGGTCATCACATGCGGCGCGGCGGTGTTCGACGACCAGCTGAACGCGTCCCAGCGCATCATCCCGGTCCAGTTCGAGCTCGCGTCCACCGCGCGGTACATGGCGTGCTCCAAGCTCGTGATCAAGGTCCAGTCGCTGCGGTGGCCCGCCTCCCGCACCACAACCAACAAGATCATGTCGATGGACGGCGCCGTGCCGCCGGACCCGACGTGCGTGAACAAAGGCACCTGCCTCCAGGCGGACGCGGCGGTCTGGATCCGGCCCATGTGCGCCGTGGACTCGATCGACCTCGTGTGCGTCCGGTCCTTCACGGCGTCGGGGTGCTTCCCCTACTGCATGGCGCTGCACGTGCGCGGGTCCGGGACCCAGCCGATGATCGTCCACAACGCCGGCGAGTGGGACGCCGGCGTCACCATGCTGGCGCGCGACTGCGGGTTGTACAACCTCGTGGACCCGTCCCTGGCCAACGCCACGACGTCGTTCCGGCCGTCCGCGTCCGAGTCCACGGTGCTGGTTCCCGCCTCCCCATACGGGTACAACGCGCGCTCCCTGCTGGGCAACTGCACCTACAACCCGGCGACCATCAGCATCCAGCCGCGGCCCGCGCGCTACGTGAGCTACAACTCGCTCACGCTCACGAGCCAGCCGTTTGCGTTCATCGGGGACCTGGCCCTCGTGGCGCTCCAGGGCTACGACGACCCCCGGACTGGCGAGCCCACGTGGTACATCGAGGTGCAGCGCCTGTTCGGGGACCAGGCCAACGAGTTCACCATCATCCCGCTCGCGCAGTACCTCCCTTCTGCGGGCCCGTGCACGACCCCGGCCGACTGTGGCAACGTCCTGGCCACGTGCGCGAGCGCCTCGGGGTGCCTGCCGGCGGTGCCCTACTCGTGGGACACGCACCCGCGCGCCTACATCCCCGGCACCGTCACGGACCGGCACGCCTTCTACATCACGAACCCAGACCTCCAGCCGTTCGAGGCCTTCTCCTACTACTGCGTGAGCGCGCGCACGGGGCGCCAGGCCACCAACAAGTTCCAGATCAGCGCCATCAGCAGCTACGGGGGCATCCGCCTCTGGCGTCTCGACCCGTACCTCTACTGCCCGGTGATCAACAACAGGCACACGTGCGCGGCCACCGGGACAGCGGGGTCCGTCCAGATCCAGGCGCTCGACTTCACTGAGTTCGACGTATCCTTGTGCACGCAGGAGTTCGCGGTCTTGGCCGTGGGCCTCGATTACGTGAACCAGGACAACCTCGCGCTGACGGTGATGCGGACCACGCTCGACAACCTCGACACCCGGACCCTGGAGCCGCTCGACCCCTCGCGCGCCACATACCCGGTGCTGTGGGTGAACCCCAACACGCTCCGGTGGCAGGAGGGCCGCATGTGGATGCCCGAGGCCGCCAGCCCCGCGCTGGTCCCCGGGCAGCTGTGCCCCAACCAGCGGCGCACGCCCAACGTCGGGTCCATGGCCATGGAGGCGGCGGCGTCCATGGTGCTGTTCGTGCGTCTGCCGTTCAACATCGTCCTGGGCATGCCCGTCATCATGTCGGTCATCAACCACAACTGCCCGCTGATCACGCGCGGCCACTGGATGCTCCAGACGTGCGGCGCCGAGCTGGTAAGCCTCGACGACTTCTTCAATTCCGTGTACCGGCTCAACGCGCTCTTCTTCCAGTCCTTCGCCATCGTCGCAGACGCGTTCGGCCCGGGCACGCCCCAGACCTTCATCAACGGGCTGGCCATGGCAGGGGAGAACAGCGCCTTCATGCCGCTGCTCCCCGGGATCGCGCGCCAGATGGCCCAGATCGGCAGCATCGACCCGCTGCAGGGCCTCAAGTCCATACAGAACAGCATGGGCATGCTCCCCGCCAGGATCCAGATGGCCAAGCAGCTCACGAGCAACCCGGTCGCACGCGCCCACTACACGTACACCATCCTCTCGCGCATGTTCATGAAGATCCTCCAGGTGGCCGGGGGCACGGCGACCATCGGCAACGTGTTCTGGACCACCTTCGCCGACTCGCTTGATTACCACCGGTCGGTGGTGCAGGTCCGCAATCGCAGGCTGTGCGCCGGGCTGGCCCTGTCCATGGGCTACACCTCGCCAGTGGCCATGGTCTTCGACCGGTGGTGCAACGCCTTCGTGTCGCTCGAGGGGGGCCTCCTCACGATGCTGTCGGTGTTCACGGTCGAGGTCCCGCTCATGGCGTGCATCTGCAAGCAGAGCCAGGGGTTCAACTTCCAGGCGCACGTCGTGGCCAACTGCTTCCCCGACTGCCCTGACCTGTACAAGCCCCTCGTGGTGCAGCTCCTCGCCCAGTACGGCGACGACCCTTCGGGGATATGCCCGTACCTAGTGGCGATGTCCGGCGCCCACTTCACCACCGCGCTCGATCCCATGTTCGCCGAGATCTCGGCGGGCACCCGGCAGCTGGCGTCGGTCGTGGACTCGTTCATTGTGGCCCTGGACTCCGAGGCCGGCGACTGCAACAACTTCCAGGACAACCCCTACGTCATCACGCTCGTGCCCGAACCAGTGGACTACTTTCGGGTATGTGGGCTGACCACCAACTGCCGGACCAAGTGCCTGAGCGAGTTCCAGGCGTTCGAGGCGCTCAGCGTCGGCCCTCCCGCCGCCGAGACCGTCCTCGAGACCGTCCAGAGCCCGCTGTTCACGGCCCTCAACGGCGACGCGTACAACCCGCTGGACACGGCGTTTGCGCTGCTGGAGCTCCCCTCATGCGCAGCCATGTGCGGGAACGGCTCGGTCGGGGACCGATGCTTCCTCCTGGCGGGCGAGGACCGCACCACGCAGCGGCCCACGGTCATGGGGTTCTGCGTGCCCATCGATGTCAGCGCGGGCGTGCGGCGCGCGGGCTCCGCTGTGCTGGAGAACTTCCCCCCGTCCACGCGCGCGGCCCCGATCCTCCAGGCTGCCTTCGTGTGGCGCCCGGACGTGGCCGACGACTTCTGGGCCCAGTACCGCCTCGTGGTCATGACCTCGGCCTCCATGTACCAGTGCGGGCACTACGGCCCGTGCTCCACCCTGTACGCCCTGTCGGACCTGGGCCCCGACGTGTCGGCGCTCGTGTCGTTCGTGGCCGTGGGCAACACCCTGGTCCAGCGCGCGCTCTACTACGACGGGGTGCTGCCGTCGTCCACGTCCACGCGCGTCTACAGCTACACCCTGATCGAGTTCTACGAGTGGGCCGGGCCCTTCGACGTCACCGGCACCCAGAACCTCTGGCCCGGATGGGACTACTCGTACGTGGTGTGCCTGGTCCACCCTCAGAACCTGTGCGCGTCGGTGCTGCTCGTGCCCTTCACGCGGACCCCCGGCGAGCGGCTCCCGCCCCCCGTCCAGATGTGCGCCCGCGGCGCGAGCGACCCCTTCGTGTTCGACTGCGTGTCGCACGACGTCGCGCAGAACTTCATCTACCAGGCCGAGATCCCGGCCCCGTCCAACCCGAGCGCGCGGTCGGCGGCGGTCTTCGCCCAGACGGGGGCACACGTCGAGGGCACCAGCACGTGGTCCGTCTTCATGACCCTCGGCCAGGCCTCGTTCTGGCTCAGGGTCGTGGGCATCGCGGGGTCCAGCGGCGCCGCTTCCCCGTCGCTCGCCACCACCATGCGTCTCACGATCCACCGGCCGTGCTCCATCCAGAACTGTGTGGGGTGCGCGACGCTGGCGATCCAGCAGGTGTGCTACGCGGCACAGCAGTGCCAGGTGGCGCGCTGCATCGGGACCATGGTGCACATGCGGAGGCCCCTGTGCGCCATCGGCATGACCATGCAGGCGCTCGTCGAGGAGGAGATGGCCCTCGTCCAGGGCGCGTGGCTGATCGTGTCCCAGACCATGGTCGAGGTGCTGGTGCTCAGCACCGGCGGCGTCCAGCTTCCCTCGTCCATCACCTGGCCCGACCAGGCCTTCTACGGGTTCGTGTGCAACGCCAAGGACGTCAGCGCCACGGCGCTGTCGATCCTCGTGTCGTCCATCAACGGCGTGGTCCTCAGCGTCGGCGAGTCCCCCGTCGTCGAGGCCTCGCTCCAGAGCCACAACATCGACAACCGCGTCTTCGCGCTCTTCACCATGACCAGCGCGGCCACCACCAACTTCCTCCACCAGATCGCGCTGGGTCCCCTCTACGCCATGCTCGCCGCCCAGAAGACAATGATCTGCACGGCCAACAGCGTGCTCTCGACGGTCGGGGTCAACAGCATCACCATCGGCGACCCTGCCATCCAGAGCGCGTCCGACAATGCCCTCGGGCGGTGCATGAGCCAGTACGCCACCGAGAACACACAGGGCGGCGCCACGGGTGTGCAGAACGCCCAGGCCCTGTCGGCAGCGGCCGTGGCCGCGCTCGCCATGTCGGCGGGCCTCGACTTCGTGATGCATCCGCTCGACGCCACCTTCACGTGGATTCAGGGGTGCGTGTCGGGGCTGCAGGACGTCGTGGAGACCCTCGCGCGCGGCAGGTGCGCGCGCCCTCCCGCCCTCGTCACGGTGTCATGGCGTTGATGCTGTGATCCCCCGCGGAGGCCGCCAGCACGCGCCCCTGCCACGCCTCGGCGCGGGATTTGGCGTAGTTGCCCTCGTAGATGTCCTCGGTGACCCCGCATAGGCACCACGCGCACATGGTCCAGGCGGCCATGCAGTCGTAGGGGTTGAAGTTCGCCACCAGTCCGCATCCCCCGCAGCAGCACTGCGTGCACAGGTTACCCGTATGCGCCATATTGAACGGGAAGTCGCGGTGGATGTAGGCGGGAAGATGGCTGCATGGGGTGAACATATCCACCTGTTGCACCAGAGGATGATGATATACCCCTCCCCCGGCAGTTGCAAGCTCCCGGACTCGTCGGTCGTCCACACGTTCCAGTGCGCCTGCAACGACACGGCGTACCAGATCGTGCCCGCCCGCTCCGCCGAGGGCCTCGACGGCCTGGCCTTCTGGTGCACGACCGTCATGTCGATGCTGGCCTACGACGGGTCCCAGATCTACGTGTACAACCCCTTCACGCTTGCGCAGCTGCGCGCCAAGCTCGAGGCGCCGCCCGTGGGCCTGTCGCTGGACGCCTACCTGGCGTGCGTGGCCGGCGGCGGCGCCCAGTGCGCGGGCCCGACCGATCCCTTCTTCGTCCAGCAGCAGGTGTCCATGGTCGCGGTGTACCAGCGGTGCCTCGCCAACTACCAGGCGCTCCAGTGGGACATCGGCACCCATGTCCTTTTCAATGCCACGCTGAAGGCCCGGCTGCCCGTGGCCGTCCCGGAGCCCGCCTGCGCGCCGGTCCCGGGGTACGCGTGCGTGGGCACCTGCACGCTGCTGGCGCGGGCCGCGGGCTCCTCCCCGGCCGCGTGCCTCGACGCGTTTCTGCAGGGCCAGGACGTCGCCGGCATCGACTACTTCCAGTACATCCCGCTTCCCGGGGCCACGCAGCCGCCCTCGTCCCAGATCGACGCGTGTGGCGCCTACACCGGCCCCGCGAAGCTGGCGTTCGCGGGCCAGGGCGACTTCCAGGCGTGCCTCAGCCAGTACGACAACACCAGCGTGTGCCAGCTCCCGCTCATGGTGTGGAGCGGGCGGTCCAACAACCGCGTGCCCGTGGCCTCGCCGCACGCGACGCGGCTGCTCACCGAGGCGGAGAAGGTCGACGCGGCGCGCCGCGTGTTCCGCGAGACCAGGGACACCCTAAACGCGCTGCTGACGAAGCTCAACCAGACCTGGAACGCCAACGACCTGGAGCTGGCCATCTTCAGCGCCGAGGGTGACCTGTTGCACCAGTACTTCGACTGTGTCGTTATGGGCGCGCTCGCCACCAAGATCGACCTGTGGCCCGCGCCCGACTCGCTGCACCGGCCCTTCTGGTCGCGCCGCACCGACGGCGCCGCGTCCCGGGACTTCGAGCTCCCGTGCTCCGGGGCGCAGCTGAATAGCCGCCTCGGGGTGCCCGACACCAAGACCCCCCTCACGTGCGGGTCCCACTCGCGGCGCAGTGCCATCAAGTACTTTCTGCGGCGGGCCATGTCCGGCGGCGGGCAGGACGCCGCGCGCCAGACCATCCTCAAGGTGGTGCGGGAGCTCATCGCCAACCTCATGGCCGCGTGGGTCACCGACGACAACTTCCTCAACTACCAGTGCCAGTGCGACAACGGGACCCACTCGTACGGATGCTGCGCCTTCGACTGCACCTTCCACTCCAAGTGCCTCTGCCCAGATGGCGTCTCCCAGTCGTACGCGTGCTGCGGGTGCGTGAGCACGTCACTGCTGCCGTCGGTGCTCCAGGTCCCATTCACCACGATCCCGGGCAATCAGACCATGGGCGGGGTCATCGACCAGGCCGCGCTCTACCTCCAGAGCACCATCTGGACGTCCACCGACCCGTGGCTCATGTACGACCCCGGGGCCGCCGACTACTACGGCGGATGGCGATCGGATCCCGCGCAGGCGTCCGTGGCCCAGGACCACGCCCTCTTCGATACCACCGCGGACGTGGCCCACTACGACACGGGCGAGCTGGGCACGCCCCTGGCCACCTCCATCTGGGACATGTGCATGGGGCTTGCGGGCCAGGTCCACCACACGCTGCCGCTGGGCCGCGCGAGCGGGGCGCCCACCACGCTCGGCGAGGCCTTCAGCCCACCCTCGTCGGCGCCGTCTGGGGGCTGGTCCGCAAGCACCATCAACCTCACCTACACCGAGGACTGGATCCGGTCGCTCATGCTGGACGCCTACGCGCGGTCGCCCCTGTTCTGGCACTACTCGATGCGCCATTCCCCGTCCCCGTCCACCATGTGCCAGCGTGCGACGGGTGTGCCGATCCCGACCAACGCGACCGCCAACTCTGTCCCCCTCTACGGGTGGGGCGCCCTCACGCTGGGCGGCGTGGGTTTGGATTGCTACTGCGGGTGGTGGCTCAACTCCACCCACTGCCAGCCCCCGCAGGCCGTGTGCGCGCTCCTGTCGCAGGTCGCGTACGGCGGCCCGGCCCAGTACCAGCAGTGCCTCCTCTACAAGGCCGGCGCCTTCGACATGGAGGGGACCATGCAGACCCTCGAGGCCTACCTCAACGGGCAGTGGCCGTCGGCGTGGGCGTGCCCGTCCTTCATGGCCTCGGACCATTGGGGCTTCCTGGGCCAGTCGGCGTCTGTGCTCAATCGCACCCTCTTCCGCGGACCCTCGGGCCTGCGCGCGGGCAGCCTCGGCACGCAGACAAGCACGCTTTTAATGACCCCGTTCCAGCGCACGGACACGGGGCTGCCGCCGCCGCTCCAGTGCAGCCCCGCGCCGCCCCGGTCCCTCGTGGACCACTTTGTTGACGACCTCTTCCCGGCCGCGCAGGGCGTGCGCCAGTCGCCCGTCGTCTCCTACTGCCTGCGCTTCATCCTCGAGCTCGGCCGCCGCCTCGCGTACCAGGAGCTGGGCCTGCCCATCCCTTTGTCGCAGCAGCTCCAGGTCGAGGCCACATGGCGCAAGCGATGCGAGGCCAAGCTCAACCAGACCATCTTCTGCGAGGTCTACGGCGTCTTCTCGGTCCCATCGTCGACGCCCACGTGCCCCTTCGTCCTGGCCCAGGCCTACCAGGCGGTCGCCAGCATCACCCCGTCCTGCCTCGTCGTGTACGCGGGCAAGGCCTACGACCCGTGCCTGTGTAACCCCGTCTTCTGCCAGGCCTCCCAGCGCGTCGTCACGCCCTCCACCGACCTCTACAACAACGGCGACCTCTGCCGCGTCCCACACCCCCGCGACTATGTCGTCCAGCAGCTCACGGGCAAACTTCCTGTGTCATCATGGCCTCCTCCGGCCCCGCTCTCGTCGGAGCAAACGGCATCACCATCGGCGGCGTCTCCGGTCCCTGCATCTCTGGTGCGTTTTCCACCCCGTCCCGCTTGATCTTCTTGTGGCTCCGCGTGAGCCGCCTCTCCTCCCTCCATTTCCTCTTCTGCTCCTCCTCCTCCTTCTTCTTCTCCATCTGCCTCTTGTCCGCCTCCTTCTTCTGTATGCTGGCAACCTGCCTCGCGTTCGTCAGCAGCGCGTCGATGAACAGCTGCTCCACCGACTTGATCGCCTGCTCGCACGCCTGCTCGTAGCAGGCCTTCCCCACAATCATCGGCCACATGGCCTCCCTCGTTTCCCGCAGGCGCCGCAGGAACAGGTTGGTCACCACCATCCCGTGCTGGATCAGCACCAGCCTGCAGATGTCCTCTGCAGACGACCGGCGCCTCACCTCGTCCACTGTCTCGTCTGAGCATAGCGGCAGGATGTGCTCACATGTGTCGCGGATGATGAAGGTCCTGCATATGATCGCGACCAGCTGGAACGCCTTGTCCTTCTCCGCGGCCATCCGCTTCGTCTCGTCGCACAGCCTCGCCTCGATCCCGGTCGCCAGCTCCTGCTTGAACGCGAACCACTCGTCTTTCATCCCCTGCAGGTGCCGCTTGTGGTGGCTATATTCGAGCGCCATGAAGTCAAGGGTCTGCCTGTCAAGGACGTGCTTGTCTCGGTTGAACTTGATCTTGAGCTTCTTGAGCGTGTTGTGGGTTTTCTGCAGCTTGGTCGCGAGCCTGGCCTCCTTCGCGAGCTCCGTCCTCCAGTACGTTTTTGCGGCGACGTCGGCCTCGTCCGCGAGCCTGTACATGTCACCCTTAGAGGCCCCCAGCAGCGTCCTGTGCAGACCGTCGACGACGGACACGACGACGCCGCCGTCGGCGGCATTCCCCGTCGTCTCGTTCTCCTCGACTGTCACCGTGACCCTCGTCGAAGTGGAAATCCAAAAGGGCGTCTCTGACACCTTGGGCGGATACTTCGCCTCGACGAACGGCGCGTTCTTGAACCACTCGTCGTCGCCAAGCTTCGACCCTGTTTCGAACTGGGCTTGGAACTCATTCATGTAGAAGGGCTCCTCTGTGTATGTTGGGCAGAACAAGGGCATCTCGAAGTCCATTCTCGTGTGTTTGGGTAGTCGTTTGGATGCGTGGCAGGAGGACGGTTCGAAGAAAGTTCGGTCGTGATACACGCTAAGATGACTCACCCGTCGCGCTCTGTTTATAACATGCATTTTTTTTTATTTTTTTTTTTGCAGGCGATTTCGAGTTTTCCTTCGGACATCATCAACGGCAACCTCCGCAACATCGCCAACAACAACGCGTTCTGGGCGACGGCCGAGGGCAACGCCACCACAAACTACTGCGACCTCATCGTGGACTGGTGGCCCGAGAGCTGGATGCACCCGGTGGGGTACCACGTGACCGTGCCGTGCACCGGGGCGGCCCACCGCACCTTCGACTCGGCGTGGGCCGCCATGCAGGTCGGGGACAGGATCCAGATGCACTACGCGCCCGACGCGCTGCGCGATCGGAACCGGTCGACGTCGGCCTTCGGCGCGGCGGGGCTATGCCGCGCGCACTCGGTGGCGATGCCCATGGACGTCCTCAACCCCATCCGCCTGTGCACGCAGGCCGACAATCAGGCCGCCGACCCCTTCGTGCCAGCCCCATCTCAAGGGGGCAGCAGCAGCCCCCAGTGGGGCGCCGAGCAGTGCGCGTCGTCGCCCTTCAGCGTGCCGTGGGACGCGTCCGTCCCCACCGCGCCGGCGTCCATCGGAACCGTGCCGCGCCCGTCGGCGCTGTCCCCCCTGGCGCTGCTGGCGTTCAACGGCTGGGACGTCGACGGCCCCCAGCCCCTGTCCCAGTGCGCGTCGGGTGCCGACTGCTGCCCCACGTGCCAATGCCTATTGACCCCCTCGGGCGGCGTCTGCGCCGTGCTCAGGCCGGGCGTCATGGAGTGCCTCGCGCACGCCCACTGCGACGGCCAGCGCATGTGCGCAGGGGACGCCCTCTGCACCCAGGGGCTGCTGGAGGTCTCGAACCCGGACGCCGCGCCCGTGTCGGTGCGCACCTTCTCGTCCAACTGCTCGGGCGCCTCCCTCGACACCTGGGGCCTCAGCAAGGAGGAGGTCGTCCCGGACGTGCTGCGATCCTCGGGCATGTGCTCGTGGCGGTCGTGGTACGAGCACCGCGCCATGCAGACGGCGGGCGGCGCCCAATGCTCGGGGCTGGTGTGCACGCTGCCGGCCACCGAGACCTGGAACTACACCGCGCCCTCCATGCAGCCGGCGCCCGCGTTCGCGTCGGGGCTGCTCCGGACCCAGGCCCACGCCTGCGACGTGGACTACGAGCACCTCCCCGGGCTGTCCTCGTGCAGCCCGTCGGCGGTGTTCCGCCTGCTGGACCAATCAGGGGCCCCGGTCGCGGCGCTGCAGCAGGCCCAGCGCACGCGCACGTACCGGTACGTGGCCGGGTCGGCCGTGCCGCAGCTGCCGCTGGTCCGTCACTCCAACACCGACAACGTGGGCGCGGGGTTCCTGGGGGCGAACCTGACCTACACGCAGCTCGGGTACGACACGTACTCGGCGAGCGGGACGGGCCCCAAGCCGGTCCTGTGCTCGTCGCTGGCGCTGTGCGCCACCCAGAGCGCGTGGAAGCTGTGGTTCGTGAACGGGATCGCCGAGGCCAACCGCACCGTAGGCCCGTCGGCTGCCCAGCTCCGGGCCTACGGCACCTCGGACATGATCCAGTGCGGGTCCATGGGGTACCTGCTGAACCCCACCACATGCGTCATCGACCCCGCGGTGGTCCCGCTGTTCTACTACTACTGCAACAACAACTTCAACACGTTTCCCCTCTGCAGCAGCTACAGGAACGGCCAGTACCCCGCGGGCCAGGGCCCCTCGGCGCTCGCGGCCATCGCCACCCAGCTCAACGGGCTGCTCGTGTCGCAGGCCCACACCGTGGCGTCGTGGTCCGACTACCTCACCTACGTCGACACGGCCAACGCCATTTACGCGTCGATCCAGGCCACGCGCGCGGCGGCCGGCATCGCGTACACGACGGGCCTGCCCACGGGCCTTTACTACCTCCTGTCGTACTCGGCGTACGAGCTGCCCTTCGCGTGGTGGTGGCGGTGCACCTGGATGCAGGGCATCGCCCCGGGCCCCGACCCGGTCCCCTGCGACGTCTGGGACCCCGCCGCCGCGTACGCGCCGTCGTCCAACGGGGGGCCCGTCTTCAACAGCAGCTCGTCCGCCGGCGTCCCCTCGCCGGGCGTGACCAACGTCCCGCTCCTGTCGTGGCTGGCGGGCCTGAACGCAGGGGTCTTCACCACGGCGTCCGTGGGCGCGGCGCGCGCGTACGTGCAGCAGGAGGTGGCCGGCATCCTGGCCTCCCCCAGCTGGGTGTCTCGGGCCGGGTTCAACTTCTCGTGCTACGCCAAGGCCAGCCTCCGCGCGGACCTCCTGCGCTCGGCGACGACCAACCAGAACTACGCGCGCGCCGCCTACAGCTACGCGGGGCGCGCCTGGGGCGGCGCGGTGTCGGGGGCCGGGGGCGGCGCGCCCATGTGCTCGGGCCCATCCTCGTGCCTCGACTATGGGCCTGCCTTGGACACGGGGTACGACCTCGTGTCGGACGTCGGCGCCGCCATGCAGCCGGTTGCATGCGGGGTCGGCGGGTGCACCCAGTGCGTCTCCGCGGGGTCGTCCGTGTGCGCCTACGCGCAGGATTCGGTTCCGGCGTCGATCCTGTCGGACGCGCCCGAGTGGCTGGACCTGTTCCGCATTCAGCTGCCCGACATCCCGTCGGGGACCCAGACCACGCTCGGAACCAAGTACGACCCCAAGGCGTACGGGTCCGGGACGAGCGGGTGCAACCTCTACCCCACGTGCCCCTCGGCGTCCGACTGCGAGTGCGTCTTCACCGACCTGCAGCCCGATGAGCTTTCAATGATCGGGCTGACATCCTTGCGCCCTGGTACTCCCCCGACAGTGACGTTCGGGGCCGCCCAGTCTCTGGATGTATGCGCCGCGACTGGCGCGCCAGGGACCCGCTGTAGCCTGGCGACGCAGCCCCCTTCGGACTCGTGCACGTCCAGCACAGCCGTGCAGCGAACCACCATGTCCCTGTACTGCAGCAGCTCCAGCACGTCGCCTGCCGCCGCCTACTACCCGCCGACGCCCATGTTCTCGAACAGCAATCCGGCGTCCGACCAGTGCCTCCTGTCCTCATGCTTCGCGGGGGCGTCGATCCAGAACACGCTTATATCGATCCCGCCCGGCGTAGGCGTCGACGTCGTGTACGCGCCGCCGATCCCCTGCTACAATCTGTCGTGCGACGCCGGGTCCGCCAACGACGGCCACGTGGTCCTGGATCCCTCGCCCTACACGTTGAGCAGCTACACCCAGTACCGCATGTACATCTACCAGACCCAGTACACGTACCCCGGGGACAGCATCGCGTGGCGGTACCACCGCATCCAGATGCTGCAGGGCGACGCCACCAGCCTCATGATCACCAAGACCCGGTACTGCCTGGCGGCGTCCCAGTCGCAGGCCAAGGCCATGCTCGCGGGCACCGCCTCCCTGCCGTCCAACGTCCCGAACATCGCGACGCTGCGGCTGGTCCTGTGCGCGACCAACAAGCTCAACACGCGGTCCCTGTCGCCCGACTACGCGGAGGCGAACCTGTTGGTCCCGTCCTACACACCGACGAACCCGTCGATCCCCGCGTCCTTCTACAGCGGGCTCATGACGGACCTCGTGTCCAGGGTCGAGGACGTCATCGAGACGGTGCCCAGCACCAGCAACGCCGGCATCGTGTGCGCGGCGGCGCTGCCCACGGACCTGCGCATGTGCAACTTCACCAACGGGTCGGCGTCGAACGCGCTCGCGGTGGCGCAGCGGTGCTCCGACGACGAGGCCCTAGGCCAGTGCAAGGACGTGGGCGCCCACCTGTGCAGCGGCAGGAGCAACGTCCACACCTACGACCGGACCAAGTGCGACCTGGAGCGCGCGGCGGCCGCGGCCGCGGCCATGGTCTTCGAGTTCCCGTTCGGGTTCGCCCTGGCGGCCGCCGCCGAGGCCATCGTCAATACCCAGTCGCCGGACTGCTACCAGGGGCCCACCGACTTTGAGAAGTGCATCGCCGACTTCAACGACCTCGGCACGTGCCGCACCAAGTACGCGCTCCAGTGCAACGTCTACGTGTACCAGCGCGACGAGAACCATTCGCCTTGCACGAGCAGGGCCATGTCGTGCCCCTACGACGTGGTGCAGCCGAACCAGGCGCGGTCATGGGAGCAGCAGTACATGGACGCGGGGCTGCCGACCACGGGCTTCTGCCCGGAGTGCTACGGGGCCTACTCCGGGTGCTCGCTCACCAAGTCCACCAAGACGTACCATGTGGCGCAGGGCATCACGGGGCTGCACGCCTTCACCACGTCGACGGTGGCCAACTCCACGCAGCTAGGGTCCTACGCCCAGTACGCGCGCATCCGGCTCGTGCCGTTCACCAGCCCGGGCAGGCAGCACCCCGTCCAGTGCGGCGCGCCCACGTGCCCCGCGCTCCAGCGACCCGTCCAGTTCCGGCAGAACCTCTACACGTGCGCGCCGTGCTTCGCGGCGCCCCTCACCGAGTGCACCGGGCAGCACGACTGCGCGTTCGGGGGGTACGGGGGCTTCAGCGCCGCCTACGCCGCGGCCAAGGGCGCGATCCAGTCGTACCTGAACGGGCTGACCGCGGGGCTGCGGCCCACGTGGATGCCGTGGCTGGCGACATGGGGCTTCTCCGAGTACAACCCGCACGCCCTCACGTACGGCTTCAACGCGGCCATCACCAAGCTCAACGGCCAGTGCAAGGTCAACGGGGCGCTGCCCGAGCCGTCCCAGTGCCAGAACGACGGGCCCAGGCGCACCCTGAGGGCGCACGTCCAGAGCCAGTACAAGGCACCCGAGGGCGCCGTGGTGCCACCGGGAGGCACCCTCGCGTGGCCGGCCTCCTTCTCGCAGCTCGTGGGCGTGAACCTCCCTGCCTGGGAGGCGTTCCCGCGCCCATCCACGCCGTTCCTCCAGGCGCTCTTCAGCGACGACGTGTGCGCGCAGTTCACCTTCGACAGCATGGTGTGCCTGCAGCAGCCGACCCAGAACACGACGCTGCTGTTCAACCCGCAGATCGCGGGCGACTTCGAGATCGCCCAGGGCTGCGACACGACGCTCCAGGACGGGACCACGCGCGTCATAACGTCCGCGTGCAACCAGCTCGCTTGCCCCGCCGTCAGCCCCACCTACGACACGTACAACGCGTACGCGGCGGGCAGCGCCCAGACCGTGTGGACAGCGTGCAAGCTGGAGGACCACACCACGCCCGCGACCTTCACGACCGGGAGCAGCGTGCCCACCAACCTGTGCGGGCGGACCCCGTCCACGCCCCTGACGTGCACCGCCGCGCAGGGCGCGTTCCTGGGAGGCCTGCCCAAGCAGTGGGGGGTGTCCGTCAAGAACCTGTACGCGTACTACGCCGACAAGGCGGTCCCGATCCAGCCCACCACCCTCGTGCAGATGGCCACGGCCACGGGCACAATCAACGTGGGCGTGGGCCCCTGGGACATGGGCGGCCACTACATCCGGCTGCGCAAGACGGCCACCGGGTTCGCGCTCGCCGGGCTCCCGCTCCGGTCGTACGCGTCGCTGGCCGCCGCGCAGGCCATGAACGCCACCGGGTGGGTGGGCGCATGGCTGAAGCAGGCCAAGCCTATCACCCCCTCGTCGGCATGCACCTCCTGGGCGTGCCCGTTCCGACGCCGGTTCTACTGGACGGGGTCCAAGCCTCCCACGGCCGCCACCTTCTCGCCGACCACGCCGGACCCGGGCCGGACCACGGCCGTCTTCGGGACGCCCAGCCACCCGTCGGCCGCGCCCACGAGCGCGGCGGTGCTGAACCGCATCCTCTCGAGCTACGTGTCGGCCAACGGGTTCTGCGTGTGCCCGTCCGGCAACGCGTCGGCGTGCCTGGGGACCTTCCTCTACGGGACCGGGGCCTGCTCGCGCGCGGACCTCATCGCCGCGCTCGTGGACTTCCAGCCGCGCACCGCGGCCGTCCTGGGCAACGCCACATGCGCGTACCAGCTAGACTGGCCGTGGGTCGTGGGCGGGCCCCTCCGCGACGGGGCGTACCTGCCGTGGACGAACCGCGTCCCGCAGGGCCCTGTGTGCCCCGTGCTGGACCGGCTCCCTCCCTTCCGGTACCGCTTCATGGACAGCGGGACGAAGCTGCCCGCGGCTGGGGGCGCGACCACCCTCGACGAGGGCGGCGACTGCCATCTGGCGCGACCCGTGCGCGTGACGTCGCCGCCCTCGTCGTCGCTCGAGCCCGGGTCGTGCGTGATCACGTCCAAGTCCGCGGCCTCGGTCGTACTCGCATGCGCCGACGGGAGCACCCAGACCCTCCCGCGCCCGACGTCGCTGTCCGTCCTGCCGACCTCGTCATCCAGAAGCACCTCCTCGACCGCGCCCCGCACCCGGTGCACGGGGTGCACGCCGCCGCCGGCCTTCTTCGTCAACAACCAGACCCTGCCCGTCCCCGAGACCAGCTACGGCACGCCCTGGCGGTGGTCCCCGTCGCGGCTGCTGGCGCGGGACCTGCGCTTCAACCTGTGCGGGAACGCGACCCAGTGCCCGCAGGTCACCGACTGGAGCCTCGACGACTTCTGGACGCGCATGCTCCAGGGCACGCTCATGGGGCCCATCCCGTCAGCGCACTCGATCAACGCGGTCGTGGCGCAGGCGTCCCAGCCGTCCCAGCACACGCCCGACGAGGCCCTGTGGAGCCAGCCGTGGCTCCTGTGCACGACCAACGGGTCCGGCGCCCAGCCGTGGTGCAGCGGGTCCATCTCCAAGGCCGCGTGGCTGAACGGCGGAGACCGCCCGGGCCAGTGCAAGGCCGTGCTGCAGCAGCCCAACGCGGCCCAGGCCGCCGTCGACCTCTCGATCTGCGACCTGGACGCGGGCATGAACCTCCTGTGCACCGCCGTCCAGCAGGCGCGGTACGCGGTGTTCGAGGCCAACTGCCAGCTCACGGGGCGGTGCCGCACGACGGCCTTCTTCTACCAGCCGGCCACCTACGCCATCGACGACAACCAGTTTGTGCGCTCGGTCGTGGGCAACTTCTACAACTTCTCCAGCGCGGGCGCGTGCCCGGTGCTGGACGCAGAGACCAGGGAGATCCTGGCGTCCAACGCCCAGGCCGTGCAGCAGTGCCCCGCACAGGACCTGGAGGCGATCCAGCTCGGGATCCGCGCGGCGCGCGCCACGCTGCACTCGTTCGTCAAGATCCTGTACTACCTGGGGATCATCGGCGTCGACCTCCTGACGCTCGTCACCGGCGCCGACACCGCGACGGCCATCGCGTCCATCATGGCGGCGTTCAACGTCATCGCGGGCGAGTTCGTGTCCTTCTTCGCGTCGCTCGGGGATGTGTTCTTCCGCCTCATCATGGAGACCGGGAAGCTGGGCCAGGCGCTGCGGGCGCTCATCACCCAGCTGTGCACGTTTGCGCGCGATGCGTTCCAGCTCGTGATCATGCCGTTCCTGTGCGGCGTCCAGTCGGCGGTCGTGTGGCTGCTCAACGCCATCAACTCCGTGGTGTCCGGCCTGTCCTCAGTGACCTTTGGGGCCCTGGACTGGGTCGTCAGAGGCATCGACTCCGTGGTCAGCGCCATCAAATCCGACTCCATGTGCAGCGCGCCCCAGACCTGGGAGTGCGGCTCGCTCTTCCCGATGGACACCCATCTCCCGACGTCGCTGCCGATGCCCACGCGGTGCTGGGTCGGGTACATGCCAGACCCCGGAAACCTCGGGGACGGGCTGGGGTGCTCCGCCTCGGACACCTGCATGGACGACGACGGGACGCTCAAGGCGTGCGCGGCGTGCGAGACATCCATCGCCGGTGCGTCGTACGGGTGCGACTCGCTCACCAAGCTGTGCCGGTGCCACGTCGCTGCCGTCGGCCAGACCCAGTGCGCGTCCCACCAGGAGTGCACCATGCTGCCCGACACCGAGTGCGGCTTCGTCGACGCGTACATGCAGCCGTCCTTCGGCAACGTGCCGTGCGCGGCGTGCACCGCGCAGCCCATCTGCCTGGTCATGGGCGGCGCCGCGTCGCTCGGGACCTGCGTGTGCACGCTGCGCCCGACGTCGCTCCAGGCCTGCAGCCAGGTCGGCGCGAGGGTCGTCCCCGACCCCGCGCAGCTGTGCCTCGTGTCCCTATCGCCGTCGGCCATCGCCCAGTCCGCCCAGTACGCCGCCACGTACCAGACCCTGGCCTCGGCCCAGTGCGTGCTGCTCAACCAGGCCCAGAGCTACTGCCTCACCGTGTACGAGGGGAGCACGGGGTCGCCGCTTGTGGTGGGCCTGTCGCTGCTGGCGATCTCGAGGCGGAGACTGCTGTTCGACCACGACATGTGGCCAGTGTTTGCGAGCGACGGGACCTGGCGGCCCAACGCCACCGAGTGGGCGCTCGCCGACGAGCCCTGCCGCTCGGTGATGCAGTCGCTCGACAACCGCACGCTCGGGCCCTACGACCGGTACCTGGCGTCCGAGTGCCAGCGCTGGAGGGATATCGGCGAGCGCGTGGTCGTGGCGCTCAACCTTACGCGCGTCGCGCCGGTGCGGTTCACGTCCTGGACCGCGCTGCTCTCGGCGCTCGCGTACGACGACGGGGCGCTCCGCCAGACGATGGCCAAGGCCCCGCAGCTCGCGGCGTTCCTCCTGTCGTACCATCCGCTCGCCCAGACCGCCACGTTTGTCGCGCTCCGCGTATGGAGGGTGCTTCCCAACCGCACCGCGCTCGCGCTGCTGGTCCAGGAGCGCCTCAACCAGACCATGATCGGGGGAGACGGGTCGCTCTCGGGACACGCGCAGCAGCTGCTGAGGGCCGAGGACATCGTCATGCGCGAGCTCGTGGTGCCTAGTTTACTTCTTCTTGCCAACAGCAACAACGTCTCCATCCCAGCCAGCCCCGCCCCCTCCTATCGCAGCGGACCCCGTCGCGTGCTGCTCCTGTCGGGAAGCTGGAAGGACACGCTGGTGGAGGTGCAGCAGTTCTCCACGCAGATAGTGACCGGGCAGGCCGCGCTATTGGCGCCGGATATCGCCGCCCAGTGGAGCTCGGGGCCGTTCTCGTGGCCGCCCGACTACAGCGCCGACGGCCCGCTGGCGTCCTCGTCCTGCCTCGTGGCCACCATCGTCTTCAATCTCACGTACCTCACCATGGTCTCGACCGTCAACTACTACACGGGCGAGGGCCCGCGGCGGCCCGAGATTCAGCGCTCCTTCTTCGAGTGCCTTCCCAGGCTCCCGTCGGCGTCGAACTTCTCGTCGTCGTCGTCCTCTTCGTCCGCTGCCGTCAACATGAACACCGCAAGCACTGGGAATACCAGCACCAGGATCGTGGCCAACATGCCCTTCATGGCCAACGACGTGACGCGGTTCGTGGAGGCCGTGTTCGCTCCCATCATCGACCGCGACCACATTCTCGGATATATATCGCGCGACGGGGCCAACCCGTCCCAATTGACGAAGGACCTCGAGGCCTTTGTGCTGTGCGACTTCGACTCGGTGCAGCACTGCACACGGTTCGGGCGGGACCTCGGCTGGGGCGCGGTCGTCGTGCTGCTGGGGATGGGCATCGTCAGCCTCGTGGCCAGGAAGTTGGGCATACCTGGCATGGACCCCATCCTCTTCGCGGGGTACCTCCCCATGGTCTCGGTGTTCGTGTTCGGGGTCTCGCCCCTGTGCTGGCCCATGATGTGCACGTGCTTCGTCGACGAGCTCGTCCACCTGTCCACGTACCTCCTCCCGGTCGCCATCGAGTGGCCTGCCATGCTCCAGTACTGGCCTGGCTGCCTCAACGGCACCGTGGCCCCCGACCCCGCGCTCGCGTGGCGCGCGTCGTCGGCCGCGTGCTTCCGCCCCTGCACCGACTGGCCCTTCGCCTTCGTCGACGCGCGCGACAACCTCGCGTGGCTCACGCTGCGCGCCGGCGCGCCCCGCCTCCCCCCGTCCACCGCGTCCCTCCTCTCGCCGTTCGCGTCGTTCCTGCCCCCCGCCCCATCCTTCGCGTCCGACTGGATCGACGCCAACGTCTTCATTCCCATGCACGCGCGCTACGACGCCAAGCAGGCCTACATCGGCTGGGCCGACATGGCCGGCGCACAGGACACGTGCTGCTTCCTCACGGGGTTCAACCTCGTGCTCCTGGGCGTGGGCCTGTTCTGCGCGGCCATGGTCCTTAGCTTCGTGCTGCTCCTCCCGGTGCTCCTCCTCCACTTCGCGTACGAGCTCATCGTGTCGCTCCTTGTCTACACCCACACCCATTAATAACTAGCGCGAACTCGCCGCCTGTTGAATAAACTCGCCCCCGTTCATCCGGCCGCGCATCGCGACCCCGAGCTCCTCCCACCCGTACAGCCTGCTGTTATGCATCGCCATGATGTCGATCTGCTCCTCCAGCACCTTCACGACGTGCGCTGTGTGCACGATGCTGAAGAGCCATCCGGCCCCGATGACGGCGAAGCTGAGGGCAATGAAGAAGGCCAGCATCCACTCGTCCGAGTTCACGGATGAACTGTATCGTCCCCTCGCCATCCTCTCCTCGCGCGTTTGAGCCCCGCGCGATTCCCGATCCATCATATATCGCCCGCTCCGCGGATCCACCGTTCACGCCCGGATGTTCATGATCGTCAGCATGAGGTCCATCTTGCGTCGGAGCAGCCGCCGCAGCTCCTGCTCCGGCTCCTTGTTCTCCATCCTCGCCAGGAGCTCCAGGGCCTCGTTGGCCCGCAGCAGCGCGCCGATCTCGGCCGTCGACGTCACGAGCCGACCGGACCCGTCGGAAACGAACCGCGGGCTCCGGTCGGCGTTGGCCAGGTCCGCCTGCGCGCGGTGGTGGCCCGCCGTCGCCGACTGGAGCGTGTGCTCCTGGCTCCACACGTTCATGACCACCTTCAGGCGCGACTCGACCTGCCGGAGCTCGTCCTCCTCCGGGGATAACTCAGACGCCCCGTTGCTCATGTGTGATTGTCCAGCCCGCCGTGGCGCGGGCGCGCGCGAGGGGTGTTGATCGCCGGCCTCATTTTTTTTCGGATGCAACCCCCGTCGCGCCCTTTTCACCGTCCACGGGCGCGCCCAGCCATGGAAACAGCGGCGCACGCCCCCGCCAAACGCCGCCGCCGCGCCCGGGCCGGCAAGGACCAGGCGGAGTTCACCATCCCCGTGGAGGTCCTGGCCGTCGTGTGCACCTACTTCCAGAAGACCCCCCGGCACATCTTCCTCACGATGAAGGCGTGCAAGGGCCTGCGCGCGCACCTGACGAGCGAGTGGTGGCAGCAGTTCTGGGCCGTGCACAAGGCCACCGTGCTGGACCGCAAGCTCCAGCTGCGCCACCACTACCTCAACGAGGTGGTGCACGGTCCCAACGTGCGCCCGTCCCAGTTCGCGCACATCCTCCGCCTCGTGTACTCGCTGCGGTGCGAGCGGTGCGGCGCGCGGTGGAACCACCGCATCGTGAACCACCTCCGCCTCCGCCTGTGCGACTCGTGCCTGAGGGACAACGTCGTCTCGAGCCGCGTGCTCTACTACCGGTACGGCCTCAGCGTCGCCGAGGTCATCGACGAGCACTCGCACCTCATCACCTACTTCCCTGTGAGCATGTACCACCGGCGCGACGCGTCGTTCCGCGAGCTCTCGGCCGACCCCATCGACCTCGAGGGGTTCGGGTCCGACGGCCTAACCAGGCAGGAGCTCATGTTCCTGTGGCGCCCCGACGTGGCCAGGCTGTACGACCTCGACGCGCTCTACGCGCTGCAGCAGCGCCGCCTCGCGGCCGCCGACCGCCTCAAGGCGTGCATGCGTCGCCGGCGCGTGTGGGCGGCCATCCACGACACCCTGAGCGGCCGGAGGCGCTCCCGGTGCATCGCACACGCGCTGCACCAGGCGGCGGCCCACGAGATCCACATCACCGTACCGCCGACGGGTCATTTTGTGGGCGGGCCCGCGTATGTGGGCTCCCTCATCAAGCCCTTCGACATGCGCCGCGTCATCGAGTGCAACGTCGCCAGCCGCGCGAGCTACATCTACTTCAAGCTACAGACCTCTACGCCGCGGCCGCTCCTGGGCTTCAATGAGGTGTGCTCCAAGACCTGGCTCGAGAAGTTTGGGGGCATCAACGGGCCCAGCGGCGCGCCGCCCGACACGGAGCGCGCCTACCGGTTCAACTCCCACTGGCACTTCCCACTCAATGTATACAGCGTGCGCACGGGACAACTCCTCTTTAATGGTAACCGGGAACACCATCCGGAGTCGAGGGTGTACCCCCCGCGCTTCATGCGGTTCCCGCCGCCGCGCAGGGCGCCCCCCACCCCGCCCCGGCTCAGCCCCCCGCTGTCCCCCGCCGGCCGATGGGAGGTGGTCGTGGTCGACGACGACAGCGACGGCGACAATAACAACAACTACGGCGACCACTGAGCGCGCGCCTACTGGTCCATGTCCTTGCGCGCCTTGGAGCAAAGGAAGACGCCTACGTTGACCCAGGGCTCCGCCCCGCCGTCGTTCATAAACTGCTCCATCGCTTTGAGGAGCCGCTGGCCGTCCGTCCCAAAGTCGAACCTCCAATCCCCGTAGTCCATGCCCAGCCGCGGCTCCAGCCTCCCATACTTGAACTCCTCCAGCATCCACACGGCGAGACCGAGCTCGTAGTGCTCCAGCGCGATGCTGAACAGCGTGTCGCGGGTCTTCCTCCCCATCGCGTTGATAGGGTAGCCCAGGTCCACCATCGCCACAATCATGGCCTTGATGTCGAAGTCCCGCTTGTCCGCATCCGCGCACGGGTCGGTCAGGACCGCGTCCACCCAGGTGCACAGGAACGGGAGCTCCTTGAAGCTCCTGTGCTCGAAATGGGCGCGTAGATCCACCAGTGGGAGCAGCTCGTCGCGCAGCAGGTCCATCGGCGGCAGGTTCGGAAAAGTGCAGAGCAGCGGCATATCCCACCCCTCCTCCACGATCGCGACCACCGCCCGCTTCCGGTCGACCTCCTTGGCCAGTGACAGGAGCGACACGATGATCCGGACGGGCAGCGCGTCCATGGGATGGGACTGATTGCGCCAGATGTTGAGCACGGATCGGATCAGCTGCGCCAGCCAGCGCCCATCCCCAAATGCGTGCGCCTCGAGAAGCTCCCTTCGCGCGTCCATCAGCAGCATGGCATTCACGTGCATGTTCTCCGAGTAGTGCACCGCCAAATGGAGGTCCTCTAGGGTCTCGAGGAACCCGTCGTACACCACAATATCGCGCAGCTCCTGCATCGAGAGCTTGTTGGTGCTCGTGCTATCCTCGACCGGGGTGACATCCTGCGTGCGCTTGATGAGCCATTGGCCGGCCGTCAGGCTCGACGGATGAAACCGCGCCTTGCGGAAGTCCTGGCCGTTGAGCATCGCCGCCTGCGCCTCGCACACGCTGAAGCGCTGCAGAAACTTGCACATGGGCCGCCCATTGAAGTTCGGGCCGCACACGACGTCCCTGAGGAGACGGTCCGACGGCAGGTTACAGGGCGCGAAGCGCTCGAGGCATGTCCCGTTCCCGCTCACAACGTACAGCGCGTTGCGCTCCACGTCGCACAGGAAGGGCTCTCCGCACACCACCTCGGAGCGATACTCACGCTGATACGTCAGCTGGGGATTCATCAGCGGCTCGGTCGAAAACACAACAAAGGAGGAATGCGGGTCCCCGTCCAACATGTAAAAGTTCATCCGCCCAAAGTACCTTACACCGTTGGGCTGCTTCCACGGGAAGACGTGGGTGTGCGTCCGAATGGGGCATTGCTCAAAGTCCCCTGACAGGAACGACCAGCTGTACCTGGTGGTCCGCTCCACCCAATCTGCCAATTGGCGATCCAGCTCGGTGCGTTCCGTGGGCTGGAACATGTCGTTCAGCGCCGGCAGCCCGTCCCTCTCCACGTCATGCCCCATCGCGACGGCGGCGTACCGCTGAAAGTCGGCCAGATCCCAAAAAAGGGCCAGCTGGTTGTACCGTTTGTTGGCGGCATCGGGGACCACCAGCTTGAACCCGTGCAGAAACTCGTTATTCCCCGAGTCCTCGTTGGCGTCTTGGTACATCGTCTTGACGAACCGACCGCACCTCGAGAGGCGCACCGCCACGATGGTGTAGCCTTCGTAGGATGCCACCAGCATGCCGGCGCACCCCCTGCCCATATGGACGCCGAGGGTGGGGCACATTTCCACCACATCGTACGGAATGTACCATGGCCGGCCGGCCGTGTACCGCATGTTCCACTGCGCAAAGTACGCGGGCCCCCGCAGCTCCTCGGCGAGGCGCTTGCAGGTGCGCGCGAGCAACTGCATCCAGGCACGGTCCGACAGCACGCCGTCCTTGCACAGGTGACCCAGCACACACTCGATCAAGAGGTCGACGACGCATTCCCCCTTGCACGCCCCCGTGGCATGCTTCTTGGGTCTGTCCCAGTACTTTGCGGGTATGAGGCGGGAGCCGTTCATCATAACGAGGGTGTATTGTTTATTACACGCGCTCGGGCTGAATGTGAGTGAACTTTGAGTTTTTTTTGTTTTTTTTTCGCGCAACGCGTCGCACACACACTCACGATAAGAAGCATTCATTCAAAACGAACGCCCAAAAAGGGGCACGCCCATCAGCGCGGCATCCAATGCCGCAGGCGTGAGTGGTGGTGGTGATGGATGGGGGGGAGTGGGGGTAAGCGGCGGTAAGGCAAAACGCGACGATGGGGTTACTCTTCGTCATAGTTCGGGCCGTCGTACATTTCTTGATCCTGCTCCTCCTCTTCCTGGCCGCCGTCCGCAGGAACGAGCGCGACACGAGCAGCACGAGGGGCGTCGACTGGGACGAATTCCTGTGACAGGGTGTTCAACTGATCCGCCAGTTCGGCCAACACGTTGACAGACATGGACGCTCCCCTGGTTCCATACTGAACGGTCCCTAGATCCGCCTGGAGGCCCGACTTTGTGCTCCCACCTCCACCATCCGTGGCCGCATCGCGCTTGGCGGCGATGGCCTGCATCTTGGCAACCATTTTTTTCACGTCGGGAAGCTGCGCTCTGATCCTCTCAAAGCGCTCAAGGAATTTAACGAACAAGGGAGTAGCAGAGACGAGCTCGCAGGATAACTCGTCCATGTCCATATCGATGACATGAAAGTGATCATTCCAGACCCGACAGAGCTCCTTATTCTTGGTAAATACTTTAAGGGCCAATTCCCTGCACTTATCTAGATCGATATTGCCACGATTGATTCCAGGGTACGTGTCAAACGACCAGCGCAGCATCGTCGTAATCCTCTGCACAGCTGTCTGAGGAAACGTTTCTAACTCCATAAGCCTACAGGCCAACGGGAACACCGTATGAGGGCAACATTTCTGTAGACAGATGAATAAGCGGCCAAAGACTGCATCATCGCAACTCACACTAAACGTGTGTAATTGTTGGCCCATGTACAAGGACATCATAGCGTGAAATATGTAACGAAATTGATCTTTGCAGTATTTTCCCATCAGTGATACTATTATGTTTACATCAACGGAAGTTTCAACCAGTGCAATAATGACATTCACAAAAGAATCCAGATCAACACCCATTTGAATTAATCTAGACGCGAAAGAGCGATACAGATCATCATCAATCCGAACACATCGTAATGCGAATGCTGTTACGCTGTTTTGATGGAACCCATCGTCTTCAAATATTGACCAAACACTCGGCGTGTCGATAAGCACCATCTCCAATAGACCCTCTATTACCTCCGTCGACCTCAGGATATTACACAGTGACTTGGGGTCGCTGGTCCGCGATGTCAAGGCCGGTACCACCACACTATCCCAATTGCTTCTGAAATCCGAACGCACCAAAGCGTTGACCAAGACCCCTCCTTCAACCCTCAAAATTTTAGGGTCGAGCATATTGGATATTCCCATAAAGTGTATGAAGGTCCTGTTCTCCGAACTGGAAATGATTGCAGGCCGCCCATAGATCACGCACGCGACCCAGCAGGCCTGTTCGTAACGGATCACTTGGATATGGATGCGCCCATTTGGCTTGTGCCCCCGAATGTATACCAAGAAGGATGTTTGGTCCCGAGGGTCCTTGTCCACGCTCTGGACTGAAAAATCATCATTCCTTTCTGATTGCCCCACAGTAAGAACCGCAACCGTCCCAACCTCGAAATCCTTAAACCCGTTTCCTATCAGGTTGCTAAGCGGTGTGTACGCGAGCACGATCCGTTTCTCCGCTGGTATTGCGCTGCCCGACAGCATCTCCCGAACGGACTCCTGGAACCACCCCCATTTAACTGTTTTCGTCTTATAATGGGCCCTTCCTGGAAGAGAATCGATGAAATCGTCCACGCCATTGGGAAACAGTTCCATGGATCCATGCACCGGCTCGACGGAGAGAATACGCATAACGTCTGGACTTTCTCGAGCAACCGTGACGGCCAACTGAATCTTGCAAATCGAGTAGTTACTGGGAACGTCCAACTGATTCGCAAGCAGCGATAGTGCCCCCGTGTTCGCATTGAATGTATCGATTCCTAAACAGGCGTCCAGGGTGAGGACGACTGCATGGGATACGTCACCTCGAGCTGGCGAAATACCGTAGAATCGGTAGGAAAACACCTCGATGCCGTATGACTGAAACATTTCCTTGAGGTTCGATTGATCTAATTCCACTGATACGTCGCCGTGGTCCAGGAAACGAAACGGAATCTTCCATTTGACATCCAGTTGCACCGGCTCAAACACGCCCACATCATGCACACAGCCGCCCGTGTCGGCCTTGGCCGTATAGCTCATGCCTTCGAACGATCTCAGATCTTCTGCCTTATCGGACAGTACATTGAGGGTTAGGGCTGGGACGACGGGGTTCATATCCATCGAAGTCCATATCATGCTCGCTGTTCCCTTATTACAAAACAGGGAGACAACGAGATTCCGATTGACCCTGCATGTGCGCATAACATGAAAGAGCTTCCCCATGCCGACCTGCCGCAGGATGCTGATGACGAGGCATGCGCCCCCCCCTTGGCCGAACTCGATGAGGTGGGTGAACAGGCGGAAATTGGACTTGCTGGCGCCGACGGCGGCTCCTGTCCCGACAGGCTCCTGCTTCACGACAACCCCCGAACCACTCGGCAAAAACTCGCGATCGAAGGCTTGAAGGGAGAGTCTCTGTTCCTTTTTCGGTTCACTAACCTCTGTTTTTTTGGTCTTTTTCTGTGGCATGGCGCAGCAAGACTCGGTAAATCAATCACAATAACACAAACAACAAGAGAATGTCTCCCTCTTTCGGCCCTGTTCCCCTTTTATACACGACGCTATCACCACACGGCGCGGGCCCGGCAACAACCCCGCCTAGCGCCCTCCGCGTGTGCCACCTTTGAAAAAAAAAGAAAAAAAAATTCGCGGATCGGGTCTTGGGTTTTCGCTTTCGCGTCCCGAACCAGACGCGGAACGCCATCATGACCATGTCCTACCCGCCCATCAACGCTCCCGTAACCGTCACCACCGCACCCCTCGGCGAGGAGTACGAGGATGACGAGGAGATGGAGGAGGGGACCACCCAGACCGCGGTCGCCCCGCCCCAGCATCCCCCACCCCCCTACGTGTCCCTATCGCAGGAGCCGGAGGGGCAAGACACAACAGAGAATCTGCAAAAGCCAAAGAAGGACACCAAGCGCAAACGCGCCGCCAAGCGGGCCAAGAAGGCCGCCGACGACGCGGGGGAGCCCCAGCAAAATGCGGATGAGGGGGGTGATGGGGAGGAAAACGCCGACGACGGCGCCGCCTCTGAAGGCAAAAAGCCCAAGAAGAAGGCCGCCGCCAAGAAGAAGGTCGCCGCCCCGAAGACCGGCTCCGAGAATCCTAAGAAGGGTCACGCCACGGTCTCGGCTGCCGCCAAGAAGCGGAAGCTGGCGTTGCGTGTGGCCAAGCTGACCGAAACCCTCACCAAGGTCCAGCAGGAGCTGTCGACGCTCGAGTCGTAGTAGCGCGAGGGCTCACCCGACGAATGGCAGCCTCGTGATGGACCACAACTGGCCGCCGATGTAGGATGCGACGGAGACGACCACTCCAACGCATGACTTCACGATGTACCACGCCGGGTATACGGCATAGGATACCATGGAGAAGATCACGCCAAAACACATTTCCGTGGCTGGCCATAGCTGGATGACAAGGAAGTATCCGATGAAGCAGACCACGACGACGGCGATTACGATCATGATCGTCTGAAACACTTTGGTGAATGCATGGGTGAAATTACTGACAAACGCGTAAACCCATTGCACGACGCTCCACACCCACATCATAGCACACCATATGGCCTTCGCAAACTTCATAACCATGCTGTCCTGAGCAGGGTTTCGGGGTCCGGTAGGCTTGTTCGGGGTAGTGCCGCCAAAGTTGTTCGGGTTGAGGCCGGTGGCCGGAGAGGAAAAAGCGAACTTTGCAGGATGGGGGTTGTACCCCTGGTTACTCCCCGGTCGCGGCGCGTATGAAACAAACGTAGAGGCCTGATTGTTGGGAATAAACGCGGTCCTGCGCATGGTGGCCCCCGTTGCGACCCCGCTGGTCACGCTTGGCTGGCCTGTGGTCGGCGGCGGACTAGCAGGAGCCACGACCGCCTGCCCGAACGATGAAAATACGCCAAAGGATGAGGAGGGCGCGGCCTTCTTAGCCGGTGATGGCGAGCTCGATGAATCATCCACCACTTTGCGCTTGCCCAGAGAGTCCAAATGGGTCTGAATGTTCGCCTGCGCATTGACGACCGCGTTCTTCCAGCGCATGGTCTTATCACCCATTCCATCCTCAGTGATGCGCTGCTGGGCGGTATTGTAAGGCACCGCAAACACGAGCGTGAACATCATCTTGGAATGTGCGTATTCATGTCGAAGCACAATGATAAAAAACAGATCCGGTCGTCCAGACCTCTTATGCGCAATTGCACGGGCAACCATCCTGGCCCCCTTCGCTTCTAACATACAGGGATTACCTATCGCACTGACGAGAGCGGACTGGTCGGGACGCGGGATGTTTGCCATCTGATGAAGGGCCTCGAAATAGATCGGATCTGCCTGGTTAGCGCGGACAACCGCTGTCTGGAAGGGAACGGGCACGAATTTACAGGCAGCGTGGTCGAATTCGACAAAGACATTCTCGTTATTTTGCACGACGGACATTGCGGTGATTATAAGGTCGAGGAATGTAGGGTGGCGCAGAGGGCTCGAAGAAGGGAGGTCTCGACACGACGAACAGGAAAATAGCAAAGGCCGAGTGCGAGTGCCCACGAGGACCCACGAATCTTTATATACTTGACCGGTATATATTTGGTATTCGACCCGGAAATGCAGAGAATCGCGCGAACAGCCCCCCGCGCCATGCCCAGTCACAGCACCACGGACCCGTATCCCAGCACGCCGCCGGCAAACGCGGCCCAGCCCCCCACCCCCACCGGCGGGCATGCCGCCTCCGCCCCGTCGGTCCGCCACCGCTCGCTCGTCCGCGAGACCGCGGCCATGTTCCTCGGCGCGGAGCCCTTCATCCAGCGCGAGATCGCGCGCAAGACGTGGATTTACGACATCATCGATGGCCGCCGTGAGAGCGAGCACGTCCATTTCAACAACGACCAGTTTGTGATCCTGCCCGACTCGGACTCACAGCAGCCGCAGCTTCTCCCGGGCACGCCCGCGGGTACCACCAGCAGCAGCACCGCCTCCTCCTCGCCACGCGTGTCCATCCTCCACTGGCTGTCCATCTTCAAGGACCTATCACTGCGGAGCATCCGCGACCTGAGGGGCCACGGCGGGCCTGACGGGACGGGGCACCTCTCGACGCTGCGCCAGCTGAGGGGTATGCTCCATGAGAAGTTCCCTCTGCAGGACACGATGATGTACTTCCACTACCCGCCGTCGGTCTGGCAGCTGCACCTGCACATCGCCCACCCATGCGACCAGCTGCGGACCACCAACGAGATGCAGAAGGTGCACTTTCTCGACGACGTGATCCTGAACCTGCAGATCGACCCGGAGTACTACGCCAAGGCCACCATCACGTACGTCCTGTCGTCGAACCACGACCTTGTGCGCACGTACTACCACCACCAACCGCACCACCACCACCATCACCACCACCACCACCAAATCACAAGTTACGCGGACCACGCCGTGTCGATGCACGGCCCCCACCATCGGCGCAACAACAGCAGCGACGAGGACACCGGGTCGTCGACGTGCTCCTCCGTGTCGTCACACGACGCCGACCACGACACTGGGAGCAGCGCCCCCGTGCCGTGCCCCCCGCAGCACAAGGGCGCCCACGAGCCACGTCACCCGCAACAAAAAAACAGCGCGCCGCCCCCCACACCGCACAAGCCCAAACACGACAAGCCCGTGTCCAAGCACCCTCTTCTTCTACCCTCGGCCACTCCCGTGTCCGCCTCGAGCCTCCCCGCCGCGTTCCCGCCCACGAGGCGCCAGACCAGGCAGGCGACCCGCATCACCCCGCGGTCGGCCGACCCCCTCGCCGCGGCATAACGGACCCGCCCACCAGCGGAATGCCCCCGACACGGCAGAGACGCAGCGCGAGGACATCCCGCGGGGCTTCAGCCGGCGGCCCCCTCTCCGCCTCGTTCACGTCGTCGCCGTGGCCGATTCCCGTGCCCGTCTACGACGAGGACTACCGGGACGGGTCGTTTCGCTTCTCGCACGTCGTCACGCGCCACACCGCGCCGTTCCGCTGGCCCAACACCCTCACCCTGGAGTCGGCGGGCACCATTCGGGCCCCGGCGCTGATGTCGGCGCCGCTCGTCATCCTGCGCCCGTTCAACATGCGCCACCGGTACGATTCGAGATGGTACCAGCCGAGCAGCGCACAGTGCAGCCTGTACGTCTCGGTGCGCCACCCGAAGGACCAGCGGCAGCGCGTGATCGCGACCAACGACGACGAGTGGGAGGAGCATGAGGAGGAGCGACCCCAGGAACGGGGTGGATCCGCCGTCCACCCCCCCACCCAAATCACCCCCACGCCCTGCAGCACGCCCGTTCGACCCCCGCCCACCGTGCTCCATCACATGGATCCCGAGACCGGGAACGCGATGCTCCACTTCTACAGCCCGCTCGTCACCTACGCCCTGCATCCCGCGTCTGGGTGCCTCCATCTCGACAGCGTGTGCTGGGTGCTGAGCGATATCACCTGCATGCCGGAGCGGATCCACCGCGCCACCATCGAGCGCATGAAGGCGCTGCGCGCCAGCTCGATCAAGAAGCAGCAGCGCGACCACCGCGTCGTCGTGGACCTCGGCGGCGAGCGTGCCGCGACGTTTGTCGCTGAATCCTGGACCGCCAGGGACTCGCTGCGCGCGGCTATATAAATCGTTTTTTTAGCCTACCCTCGGACAAGATCCTCCCAATTGACCGAACCCCCAATCCACTCGCTGTGTGTGTCGCCACATTTCCCCAACGCAACCACCCATCCCCGTCATGAACGAGGAGGCTGTCATTATGGATTTGCGATGCGTTACACGCCTTATGTACAAGAAGATAAACGATTTTCGCGCTGAAGACGGCACAGTTAAAGCATTAGCCGATGAACTTGTGAAATACGTGGATACTAAATTGGTTCCTCGTCTCCTGGTTGTAGATGAATCTGATGCCAAGAACCGAAAGAGAGCGACCATGTATGCGATACTGTATGCGTTCTTCTACAGCGTTTCCCCTCAAGACGCGCATTCGCGTGACTGTATTGACCATTTCGAAACGGTGACCGAGGACCTTCTCAAATCCGCCATGCCGCAGGAGCATCGACATATATGCGTTCAGGCATGGAAAAAAGCGAATGTGTCGGAAAACCTGCAGATCCGGCAGCGCGACATCCATAGTCTCGTCTTCCTTCTCTTCGAGTCGATTTTGGTTTTTTGGGTCGAGCCGTTGAACAGCGTATCGTCCACCAACCCGTACATCGAGCACTTTAAAGAGGAGATGGGTTTGTTCCTTCGCACGCAGATGTCAGATGCATTCAAGTGTCAGAGTATGGCCAATCTCCCCGAGCTCTCCCGCCTGGCCCTCGAGCAGGTAGACGCTACCTGTGAAATGGAAACGACTAAGACGGTCATAGCTGCATGTGAAGGGAAAACTAAGGAGCGTGAGCAGAACGCCGCAGCGGGTATGGTCTTGATACCAATGCTCATGGACAAGCTCTCGAACGGCGAGGAGGACGATCAAGAGGGAGTGGTATATTTGCTCTGTATGTTGATCCGCCAACTCTCGGCGAAGGTGGAAGGCCCCACGAAGGAACTGAAGCTCAGAGCGATAGCCTTTGTCGATAACAAGTTCCAGGGATTTAGTGAGAAGGACGGTCTCGAGCTCGAGAAGATCAAGGCCACGCTCGACGAAAAGAGCGATACCGCAATCCGTTTTAGGCGCATTATCATGGGCCATTGCAAGAGGGCATGGGATACGGTGGCCGGGATCGCCAAGGACGTGTATGCGCAGAAGGAGTCCAAAGTGCCCTATATCCGCTTAATGTGTCGTCATGATATCCGCGATTCCTTTGTTCGTTCCAATGATAATCTCGAACGTTATTACACAGAGAAAGACGAAGTAGACGATATTTTCATGCAGTTGCAGGAACTCGAGCATACTATGCGCCTGTCAGCCCACGGCAGTGATTCTTACATCGACGCCAAGAAGGCGCATGCGGATCTCA
>SESA01000060.1_pt1 | contig 73826 bp, 69 predicted proteins | sample 3171451 | NCBI WGS metagenome assembly SESA01 (sample SAMN06051862, study PRJNA518727) | freshwater metagenome | biome: subpolar coniferous forest; feature: holomictic lake; material: water; isolation source: holomictic Lake 227, 8 m depth | place: Canada: near Kenora, Ontario | collected...
AGCTGATTGGTGCCGGATTCTATGAGAGGTAATTTAGATTGCGCGTGTCCACCCCAGAGTAACCAGACTAAATTAGGCTTAGCCTGTGCAAGGGCCGAAATCAATCTATCAATCAAGAATTGCCACCCTAGGCCTGTGTGGCTTCCGGCTTCACCAAGCCTTACGCTCAGAGCGGTATTCAGAAGTAGAACGCCTTGCTTGGCCCAGTTGCGCAAGTCGCCGTTGGATAAATTCCCAAAACCTTCTAGCGCCAACGCTTTGCTGATATTGCGAAGCGAGCTCGGAAACTCGCGTGAGTTTGTAGGGATATCTGCCGGAATAGAAAATGCTAAGCCTTGTGCAAGGCCTGGAGAGTGATAAGGGTCTTGGCCAATAATCACAACGCGTACTGAGTCTAAGGGGGTGAGCTGTAGCGCTTTGAAAAAGTATTCAGGCTCTGGACGGATATGTTCAGAGTGAAGATCAAGCTCTGCCTGCAAATTTTTCTGCAGTTGATGCCACTGGGCAGTCTCGAAGTAATCCCCTAGTAATTCATGCCAATCCTGGGGGATATCGTCTTTAGAGAACTTGTGCATTAAAGAAGCAGGCAAAAAATTTATTGAGCAGGTTCGAGTTGATATTGCACGGGCGCCTGTTCTTTACGTAAGAAAGTCATGCACTCGTGTTCTAGATCATCCCGATAAAAGCAAATGATGATTGCCTGATCCTCAGTAAGACCACCTAAAATCTTTTCCCAGCGTGCTGGGGTGATGCGCTGTCCATTGATGCTGGCAAGAAGATCCCCGGGGGCCAGTCCCGCTGCTTGGGCTGCTCCGCCGTTTAAGACATGACTTACTTTTAGCCAACCATTAGCATCGGCATGTCGCATGCCAAATTGCAATTTGATGTTTTCAGTTTGAGACTGGGCTTTGCGCTGGACTTTAATAAAACGAGAGTCGAACCATTTTTGCACGGGAATATCTTCCACTCCAAAGATGTAGCGCGATTTGAATGCATTCCAAGTGTTATTAAAACCAGATCCCAGTAATTCATGGATTAATACATCTAAGCCATCTTCAGCAATGCCATCGAGAGTGATGCCATGTTTTTGCCAAATGAGGCGCATCAAATCATCAAGGGATTGACGATTTTTGGAGTACTCACGAATCTTGAGATCGAGGCCTAGCGCTAGAAGGGCGCCTTTGCCGTAATAGCTGACCACGGCATTGGGGGTGTTCTCATCGGCTTGGTAGTACTTAGTCCAGGCATCAAAGGAGCTATCAGCCAAACTTTGCTTTTCTCTTCCTGGGCCGCGTAAGATGCCGTTCCAATTGTTGGCAACCAACTTCAGGTAAGTCTTCAGGTCAATGCGCTTGCTGCGAAAGAGTTGCAGGTCATCGTAATAGCTTGTGAAGCCTTCAAAGAGCCAGAGTAAGCGTGTATGGTTTCTGCGATCGAGTTGATAGGGCTGAAATGCCTTAGGTTGAATACGTTTAACCAGCCATGCATGAAAATATTCATGACTGCACAAGCCTAAAAATTCACGGTAACTCGTTTCATCTAGCGCAATATTCTTTTGTGGAATCTGATCTCGGCGACATAGTAGGGCGGTGCTGTTGCGATGTTCAAGGCCGCCATATCCAGATAGCACGGCATTTACTAAGAACAGATAGTTCCTAAAAGGCGCTTTTTTGCTGGTGGGTTCAAAAAGATTAATGGTTGATGTGCAAATAGCATGAAGATCATTGGTCAGACGCTGCGTATCGACTGAATGTAAGCATCCTTGAATTGCCATAGCGTGGGACACACCGTTTGATTGCCATGCAATGATCTGGAATTCACCCATAGCGACTGGATGATCCAATAGATCATCATAATTTTTGGCGAGATAAAAACCAAAGCCGCGTTCATCGGTTTTAGCTGACTGAAGGGTTGTTTGAACAGTCCAATGATCGGCCAAAGCTGCTTCTGGTGCCGCAATAGCTAAAGCGCACGGCAGATGTTCTTGGCCCACAACCGCCAAACATAAACTACTCGCGTTAAAGAATGCTCGTTCACTATCGAGATAGGCTGCACGAACGGAAGAGTCAAATGCATAGACCGTCGTTAAAATTTCCACAGGCTCACTGATTTTTGGTAGGCGCCAGTGATCGTTATCAATGCGCTCTAGAGCAAGGGGTTTGTTGCGAGCACCAACTACATAGGCTTCAATAGATTCAATGTGTTTACTGAAATCCCGAATTAAATAGCTGCCGGGTATCCATGCCGGCATTTGTAGCACCTGTCCATGCACATCCGGATTTTCAATATGCAGCTTCACCTGGAAGCGATGACCATGCAGATCCGCAGGCCAAATCGTATATTGAATGGCTGGTAAATCGGAATTGCTTGCAGGACTCATATCAATAGCGCTCTTAGTCAATTACTTCAGTGTTGCGAGCTTCTTTTCAAGGTCGCTGATTTGAACTGCACCCGGAAAGCGACTGCCATCAGTAAAGAACAGTGTAGGAGTCCCTGTGATACCGTAAGTTTTAGCAAGCGCCATGTTTTTATCTACGGGAGTTGTGCAGTCAGTCTTTCCGCCAAGAGCTGTGCCATTGACCATCCAGTCGATATAGGTCTTGGCTGGATCAGCGGAACACCAGATTTGTTTGGATTTTTGAACTGAGTCAGGGCCAAGGATTGGGATGAGATAGGTGTAGATGGTGACGTTATCTAGTTGCTGCATGGATTTTTCAAGGCGCTTGCAGTAACCGCAGTTAGGATCAGAAAAGACCGCAAGTTGTCTAGCGCCATTGCCGCGAACTTGCTTCATTGCATTTGCTTGAGGCAAGTCGCTCCATTTAATGCGGTTTAGATCATTCTGTCTTTGTTCAGTAATGTTCTTACCTGTGGCTAATTCAATAATCTCTCCTTGAATGAGATATTGACTTTTGGTATCGGTATAAAACACATCATTACCAACTTGTACTTCATAGATCCCATTCAGCGGTGAGGCAGACACGCTTTTAATCTTGACCGTAGCACCCAACTTTTTTTGCAAGTCGGTTTTGACTTGTTGCTCTGCTTGCGCGTAAACGAGTTGCATAGAAAAGAAAGAGGCGCAAGCAACAATGACGGCTGCTATATATTTATTCAAAATCAATATCTCCAAGGGCGCGCTCAATGAGCCGCCGCTTAATGAAATGGCTGCGATTAACAAATCCTAAGCCAAAGTTGCGTAAGTGGCGCTCGGTATTGCTTGAGCCAGAAAATAATTTCTTCAGGCGATCGGTTACCCACAATAAAGCGCTTGTGTCACCTTGACGTTGACGCTCATAGCGACGCAGCAGCACTAAATCATTTGGAGACCTGAAAGACTCTCGTTTGCTTAATATATTTAAGAGGGTGGACACGTCTCTGAGGCCTAAGTTAAGGCCCTGTCCAGCCAGTGGATGCATGACGTGGGCCGCATCACCAATGAGGGCAATCTTTGGATTATGTTCAGGGCCAATAAAGCGTGCCGCCCGAATTTTCCTTAATGGAAAAGCCGCTGGAGTTGAATTCAGAGTAAGTGTTCCAAGTTGCTTCGTCACAGCACCATCTGCAATCAGACCTAATTTTTTATCCCAGTCCGCCTGTGTAAGGCCGAGTAGGTCGGAAGCATTTTCTGGGCAGGTAGACCACACCATTGAAACTTGTTTGTTTGGAAGTGGCAACATGGCCACAATATCCCCGCCGGGTAAAAACCATTGATACGCAGTTTCCAAGTGTGCTTTAGTACAGTTCCAATTAGCAACCACTGCGCTCTGCGAATAACTTTCTTCGCTAGCAGTAATTCCAATACTGGCACGAGTCGGGGAGTTGGCGCCATCTGCTGCAACAACCAGCAAGGCTTTTATGGACGAATGATTTTTTAGCTGGAGGGTTACGCCATCCGCATCGGTTTCAATTTTTTCTACTGTATCGGCAATTTGTTCTAATTTATTTTGGAAACGTGCCGCTTGATCCAAAGTATGTTCGATGAGGTTCGATTCGCCAATCCAGGCTAGCTGAGGCGTACCCGCTTCGAAAGCAGAAAGGTGAAGTTGATCGGCTTGCTCACCGCGGTCACCAAAAATTCGCATATCCCGAACAGCTTGTAAGCGAGAGTGGTCCAGAGCATCCCAAATTTGCAAATGGGCCAGTAATTTTTGAGTGCTAGGCGAGAAGGCGTAGATTCTTTGGCCCCACTGTGGCCCTGTGGGAGCTGGCACTAAATTGCCTAAGTCAGGGGCAATCTCAAGGGTTTGCAGCCCGAGTTGCGCAAGCCCTAGGGCGCATGCTTTGCCAGCAATACCGCCCCCAATTACTACGACATCTACCGTGCGAATTTTGGCATTACTGCCTGGGGTGTGAAGGGGTGAATTGTGGCTAGCTTTTGACATATCTCGATGATATCGAAACCAAGCCCTTACAATATCGCTATGTCTGTGAAATGTGGCATCGTCGGCCTGCCTAACGTCGGCAAATCTACCCTCTTTAACGCGCTTACCAAGGCTGGAATCGCGGCGGAAAACTATCCTTTCTGCACGATCGAGCCTAACGTTGGTGTGGTTGAGGTCCCTGATCCTCGTCTGGCCGGTTTGGCTGAGATTGTGAGTCCTGAGCGTGTGCTCCCTGCGGCTGTCGAGTTTGTCGATATCGCCGGCCTAGTAGCGGGCGCCTCCAAGGGTGAGGGTCTCGGAAATCAATTTTTAGCGAATATTCGTGAAACAGATGCGATTACCCATGTGGTGCGCTGTTTTGAAGATGCGAACGTGATTCACGTAGCAGGCAAGATCGACCCCATTGCTGATATCGGCGTGATTGATACCGAGCTTGCCTTATCCGACCTAGCTACTGTTGAAAAGACTTTAAATCGTTCAACTAAGGCCGCTAAGTCAGGTAATGACAAGGAGGCTGCGGCTTTGGTTGCAGTGCTCACTAAGGTTCAGGCGCATTTGGATACTGCTGCACCTGTGCGCAGTATGAAATTAACCGATGATGAAAAGCTCATTCTGAAGCCACTTTGCTTAATTACCGCAAAGCCAGCGATGTATGTAGCTAATGTCAAAGAAGATGGATTTAGCAATAACCCCCATTTGGAAGCAGTGAAGCAACACGCTGCCAAAGAAGGCGCTCCAGTCGTCGCGGTATGTGCTGCAATTGAAGCAGAAATTGCTGACTTGGATGATGCCGACAAGCTCGAGTTTTTGACTGATCTTGGAATGGAAGAACCAGGTTTAGACCGCGTTATTCGTGCAGGTTACGACCTGTTGGGCCTGCAGACTTACTTTACAGCTGGTGTAAAAGAGGTCCGTGCTTGGACTATTCACAAGGGTGATACTGCTCCACAGGCTGCCGGCGTGATTCATACGGACTTTGAGCGTGGCTTTATTCGTGCCCAAACGATTTCCTATGAAGACTTTATTCAGTTTAAAGGCGAAGCAGGTGCCAAAGAAGCTGGCAAGATGCGCGCAGAAGGTAAAGAGTATGTAGTCAAGGATGGTGATGTTTTGAACTTCCTCTTTAATGTTTAATAAAAAACTTCCGCGCTAAAGAAAAAGCCCTTAGTTACTAAGGGCTTTTTTATTGGTGATAGCAATGCATTGACCAAAAAAGGACTAGGCTGCTTTAGCTGCTTTTTCTAAACATTTCGAGATGTCTTCGTAGCGCTTAAGAGCCATTTTAGTTGGCAGCACTTGCTTTTTGCGACCATCTTCATTGGCAGCCATTTTGATGTAACCCATCGCATTAAGGTTCTTCACTCGCCCATGGAGCGTGGCTTGCGAGCCCAGGTCCGAGAGAGAGATTAAATCACCAACCAAGACGGATTGTTTTGCAACAGAGGCTAATACGATTTTATTCAGGAGACTTTCTTCTATGAAATCAAGTTTCTTTCCTGGGTTTATGCGATCGATCGCATCGAGCAAGTTTAAGAAGCGTAGATAGGGGGATGGTTTATTAGTGGGCATTTGATAATGTTAAGTATTAGCCTTAGGGGGAATCACCTTAAGTGGGGGTGATTCTATATCCCATAATCACTTGTTTGCAACTTGTACGGACTTTATAAAATTAAATCATACTTACGGGATGACTAACAATATATCCGAATGGTCTAAATCATTCCTTATTAGCGCAGCTTCCTATGGTGCCCTGTTTTATGCAAACGATTGGCTCACTAGCACTTTGGTTTATGGCTTAGGGGTTAATTGGATTTACCTGCCTGCAGGCTTGCGTTTATTTCTGACGCTAGTGTTTGCATTGCCTGGTGCTCTTGGGATTGCCGTTGCTTCAATGTTGATTTGTTGGTTGGGCGATTTTCCTCAAGATCTTGTTACTTGTATAGGGATTGGATTGGTCTCGGGTTTTGCGCCATATATCGCGCGCATTTTTGTACTGGCTAACTTGCCAATATCTGCAGATCTGAGTGATTTAAGTCTGCCAAAATTATTGATGTGTATCTTGATTTATGCCTTTCTCAGTTCAGGCATGCATCAGTGGTGGTTTGCGATCAGAGGTTTAGATAACACAGGCAGTCTGAATCATTTCTTCGTGATGTTTATTGGGGACGTCCTTGGGACAATCTTATTGATTGCCGTCATCAAGTACGGCTTAGATCTATTAAAGAAGACTAGAACAATAGCGCTTTAAGAAAATAGTTCACTTAATGCTAGCCCTGGATCTTGTGCCCGCATAAAGGCCTCCCCTACCAAAAAGCCATTGATGTGGTGATCACGCATGAGCTGAACGTCTGCGCGATTCATAATTCCAGATTCCGTTACTAGCGTCTTGGTGTTTGGGACCATCGGTAATAGCGAAAGTGTGGTTTGCAGTGTCACCTCAAAGGTCTTGAGATTGCGGTTATTGATTCCCAAAAGCGAGGTTTTTAATTCCAGCGCTTGTTCTAATTCCTGGGCGTTGTGCACTTCAACCAAAACATCTAAACCTAAGTCATGTGCGCACGCTTCTAAATCTTGCATTTGCTTGAGTTCAAGTGCGGCAACAATCAATAGAATGGCATCTGCACCAATCGCACGCGCTTCATAGATTTGATAGGGGTCGATGGTGAAATCTTTGCGCAAAACGGGAATGTTGCATGCTGCACGTGCCTCTTGTAGGTAGGCGTTGCAACCCTGAAAGTAATCCGCGTCAGTTAAGACGGATAAGCAGGCTGCACCATGGCTTTCATAAGAGCGGGCAATGGCCGCTGGTTGAAAATCTTCGCGCAAGATTCCTTTACTAGGACTCGCTTTCTTGATTTCAGTAATGACGCCAGCTTTGCCGGATGCAATTTTTCGCTCTATGGCTCGAATAAACCCACGCGGCTTGAATACGACATCTTGATTGTTGGCTTCAGCACGTTCGCGGTGGTTAGCAAGGGAGATTTGCTTTGAATTGCTAGCCACCTCAATCTTTTTGGTAGCAACAATTTTGTCAAGAATATCGCTCATGGATTAATTGGTGTTCGTGGCCGCCACAAAGGCATCCAGTTTTTGACGGGCAGCGCCGCTTTCGATGGCGGCCTTCGCCATGGTGATACCGGAGGCAATATCTTTGCATAGGTCAGCAACGTATAAAACCGCTCCAGCATTCAGGCAGACGATATCGCTAGCGGGGCCAGCTTGCTTGTTGAGTACATCCAAAACAATTTTTTTGGACTCTTGCGCATTGGCAACTTTGAAGCTATTCGTTGGTGCAGTACTTAGGCCAAAGTCTTTTGGATGAATCTCATACTCACGCACTACGCCGTCTTGCAGCTCTCCAACTAGGGTAGGTCCTTCTAGTGAGATCTCATCTAGCCCGTCGCGACCATAGACCACCAAAGCGTGTTTCATATTAAGAGCTTGCAGTACCCGTGCCTGAATACCAACCAGATCGGGGTGAAACACTCCCATCAGGATATGTTGTGCATCAGCAGGATTGGTGAGGGGGCCCAGAATATTAAAAATAGTCCGCACACCGAGTTCTTTGCGAATTGGCACAACATTTTTCATCGCAGGGTGGTGGTTAGGCGCAAACATAAAGCCAGCACCCACATTGCTAATACAGTTGGCGACTTGTTCTGCAGAGAGTGCAAGATTGACACCAAGCGCCTCTAGAACATCTGCACTGCCAGATTTGCTGCTGACACTGCGATTGCCATGCTTGGCAATTTTTGCGCCAGCTCCTGCGGCAACAAACATTGCCGCAGTCGAGATATTGAAGGTGTGGGCACCATCACCTCCGGTACCGACAACATCCACCAAATGCGCCCTATCTTCCACGTGAACAGGGGTTGCAAACTCGCGCATCACTTGAGCAGCTGCTGCGATTTCACCAACGGTTTCTTTTTTCGTGCGTAGCGCAACCAATAGACCAGCCACCATAGTCGGCGGCATTTCACCACTCATGATCAGGCGCATCATCGCAGCCATCTCATCATGAAATAGTTCGCGATGTTCTATGCAACGTTGCAAGGCTTCTTGAGGGGTAATAGTCATGGCGTTCTGTTGGATGCTTTGTATTTATTTAGACTGCAAGAAATTCTTCAAAAGCGCATGTCCATGTTCAGACAGAATCGACTCTGGATGGAATTGCACTCCTTCAACCGCGAATTCGCGATGACGAACACCCATGATTTCACCATCTGAAGAAGTAGCGGTAATTTCTAGTGCTGCAGGAATGCTGCTCTTTTCGATGGCCAAAGAGTGATAGCGCGTTACTGTAAATGGGTTGGGGATACCTTTGAAGACGCCAACGCCAGTATGGTGAATGCTATCCGTTTTGCCATGCATCACTTTTTGCGCACGCACAACTTTCCCACCAAAAGCTTCACCAATTGCTTGGTGCCCTAGGCAAACTCCCAAGATCGGAATTTGGCCCGCATAGCGTTTGATGGTCTCAACCGAAATACCAGCTTCAGCAGGACTACATGGTCCCGGTGAGATACAAATGCGCGCAGGCTTGAGCTTGCCGATTTCTTCAACGGCAATCTCATCATTCCGAAATACCTTCACTTCCTCGCCCAGTTCAGCAAAGTACTGAACCAAGTTATAAGTAAACGAATCGTAGTTATCAATCATGAGGAGCATCGAGTCCTCCTTGTACTAAATCAGCGGCAAGCAAGACAGCACGTGCTTTGGCTTCAGTTTCTTTCCATTCTGCTGTCGGATCAGAGTCTGCAACAACTCCAGCACCTGCTTGCGAGTGCAACATGCCATCGCGAATAACACCAGTGCGAATCGCAATCGCCACGTCCATGTCTCCTGAGAATGAGAGGTAGCCTACGGCACCACCATAGACGCCGCGTTTCACAATTTCCATCTCATCAATAATTTCCATTGCCCGAATTTTTGGGGCGCCAGATAAAGTACCGGCAGGGAAAGTTGCTCGCAGAACATCCATATTGCTCATATTGTCGAGTAGCTCGCCTTCAACCGAACTGACGATATGTTGAACATGTGAATACTTTTCTATTGACATAGAGTCAGTCACTTTGACTGTACCGGTCTTAGCAATACGTCCCACATCATTGCGAGCAAGGTCAATCAACATGACATGCTCAGCAATTTCTTTTGGATCAGCCAGTAGTTCCTTGGCAAGACGCTCATCTTCTTCTGGATTTGCACCGCGAGGGCGCGTGCCAGCCAATGGGCGAATCGTCACAATTTTTTCACTACCACGTTTTTCTTGACGAACTAAAATTTCTGGTGAAGAACCAACCACTTGGAGGTCACCAAAGTCGTAGAAGTACATATAAGGTGATGGGTTTAGCGAGCGTAAGGCTCTGTATAGCGCCAATGGAGAGTCAGTAAAAGGTTTGCTGATGCGTTGACCAATGACCACTTGCATGCAATCGCCGGCCAAGATGTATTCCTTGGTTTTGCGAACAGCACTTTCAAAATCTTCTGCTTTAAATTTGCGAATGAGCTCAGTCTTGGTGCTAGCTCTCGAGCTTGGAATGCTGACGGGCTTGCTTAGGCAGGCAAGCAACTCTTTTAATCTAGCTTGGCCTTTTTCAAAACCATCGTCTTGGCTTGGGTCGGCATAAACAATTAAGTAAATTCTTCCAGCGACGTTGTCGATGACTGCCAACTCTTCAGTCAGCATCAGTTGAATGTCGGGCACACCCAGCTCATCAGGAAGGCTGTGCTTAGCTAAACGAGATTCAATATAGCGAACGGTGTCATAGCCAAAGTAACCAGCAAGTCCACCACAAAAGCGTGGCAATCCGGGTTGGAGTGCAACCTTGAAGCGTTTGAAATAAGCATCTACAAAAACAAGCGGGTTATCGTGATTACTTTCAACCACTTTGCCATCTGTCACTACTTCGGTTAAAGGTGCATCAGGTGTACCGGCAGTTCTCAACAAGGTTTTGGCTGGTAAGCCAACAAAAGAGAAGCGGCCAAAGCGCTCACCACCCAAAACAGATTCGAGAAGATAGGTATTCTTCTTGCCAAACTCTTGCGTGAGTTTCATATACAAGGAGAGAGGTGTTTCTAAATCAGCCAATACCTCTTTCACCAGAGGAATGCGATTGAAACCCTGCTTAGCTAGGGCATGAAATTCTTCGCGCTGCATTAGGCTTTTCCTGACTTTCCTAATTCTGTGCGCATCGCTTCAATGACTGCGGCGTAATTCTCTTTACCAAAAATAGCTGAGCCAGCAACAAAGGTATCTGCACCCGCTTTGGCAACTTCTGCAATGTTGTCGACTTTGATTCCGCCGTCAACTTCAAGCCGAATGTGACGGCCGGTCTCTGCTTGATAGCGATCTAGGCGTGCACGAACTTGAGCAATCTTGTGCAGAGTGCTCGGGATAAATGATTGCCCACCAAAGCCAGGGTTCACTGACATGAGTAAAACTAGATCGAGCAATTCCAGCGTGTGATCTAAGTAATCTAATGGCGTGGCAGGGTTGAATACGAGACCAGCTTGACAACCTTGATCTCGAATCAGATTGATAGTGCGGTTGACATGAGGGCTCGCCTCAGGATGAAAGCTAATGAGATTGGCACCTGCTTTTGCAAAATCAGGAACGATGCGATCTACAGGCTCCACCATCAGGTGAACATCAATCATCGCTGGCTTGCCATTTTTGATGGCATGAGGACGAATCGCCTCACAGACTAAAGGGCCAATCGTCAGGTTAGGAACGTAGTGGTTATCCATCACGTCAAAGTGAATCCAATCAGCTCCAGCAGCTAGGACGTCCTGAACTTCTTTACCTAGGCAGGCAAAGTCAGCCGACAAAATAGAGGGGGCGATAACAAATTGGGGTGATTTCTGGCTATCCATCCCTAGATTCTAGCTTGCAGTTGGCTTCCGGATAGAGCAGAATTCGAGCATGAATCCCCACGAAATCACTATTACGGTCAAAGCCCAGTATTTGCCAGAGCAATCTGAGCCTGATAACAGTCAATTTGCCTTTGCTTATACCGTCACCATCCGCAATACCGGGACGGCTAGCGTTCAGCTCATAGCCCGCCATTGGTTCATTACCGATGGGGATAACGATGTCCAGGAAGTACGGGGTCTTGGGGTGGTTGGTCAGCAGCCTTTATTGCGCGCTGGCGAGCATTTTGAGTACACCAGTTGGGCTACCTTACCCACACCTGCAGGGACTATGCGGGGGGAGTATTTCTGTGTGACCGAGGAAGCACAGTTTTTCCAGGCCCCAATTCCAGAATTTGCACTAGTAATGCCCAGAACCCTTCACTAGATGGTCTTGTGGCAAAAACAGCTTATTTTTTGCCGCCACCAGTCCAAAGTACGATAAATAGCAGCAGACCTAAGGCAATGACTGCCTCGAAGACAAAGAGCAGCATTGGGTATTCATCGAGTAAATTGGCGATCATGATTCTTAACTTCCAAATAGTGGCAAAGCGATTAGCTTGCGCTAGTGTATTCGCTCTGTTGTTTGCCGCTCTTCTGGCAGGCTGTTCGACCCCACCTACAGGCCGGTCTAGCTCCCGATCCAGTGGAACTTCTGCGGCCCCATATAGCTCTCCCATTTCTAGCTTTACTGCCGTCTCATGGCAGGCTTTGCCAGGATGGCAAGAAGACGAACTCACTCAGGCTTGGCCAGCATGGCTTAAAAGCTGTGATGCTTTACGAAAGCGCAGTAGTGAAGTCAATTGGCGCGAGGTATGTACCCAGGCAAGTAATATTTCCCCGCGAGATGGACAAGCTATCCGTCGATATTTTGAGAATTACTTTCAGGCTTATGAAGTGCGTAGTAGCTCGAGTGGAGTTGAAACAGGTTTAGTCACTGGCTATTACGAACCGGTGATGAATGGCTCTCTGACGCGCACCAGTGCTTATGCCGTTCCCCTGTACGCTTATCCAAAAGCATGGCGAAACGCCAAGCCCAGTCCAGCGCCGACTCGTGCCGAGCTCATGAGCTCAGGCGCCTTGAAGGGTCAGGAATTAGCGTGGGTACAAGATCCTGTTGCAGCAGCCTTTATGCAAATCCAGGGCTCCGGAAAAATTCGTCTTGAGGATGGACGTGTTTTGCGTTTAGGGTTCGCTGGCACAAATGATCAACCGTTCAAATCTTTTGCCCAATGGTTATTAGATCGCAAAGAGATCACACGCAGTGAAGCAACGATGCAAGGTATTTCTCAATGGGCAAAACGCAACCCCAGTCGTGTAGATGATATGTTGAATGCCAACCCCCGTTTTGTTTTCTTTAAAGAGTTGCCAGGTAACGTGAGTGCAGAGTTAGGTCCTAATGGTGCGCTTGGCGTACCCCTGACTGGTGAGCGAAGTATTGCGATTGATCTGAGGTCTCTGCCTTTAGGTGCGCCAGTCTTTTTGGCCACAACCAAACCCCTCAGCAATCAACCCCTGCAGAAGTTAGTCATGGCCCAAGACACGGGAAGCGCCATTGTGGGAGCCGTCAGAGCTGATTACTATTGGGGTTCCGGAGATGCCGCAGCAGAAATGGCTGGTCGTATGAAACAAAATGGCAAGATGTGGGTATTACTGCCGCGTTAAAAATAAATGCTGAAAGGGTTTTATGAGCTACAACACCATTTTGACCAAAGTAGATGGCAAGGTTGCCACGATCACTTTGAATCGTCCTCAAGTATTGAACGCCCTAAATGATGAGTTGATGGATGAGCTGGGCGCAGCGTTGATTGGGTTTGACGCTGATGACAGTATTGGCTGCATCATTATCACCGGCAGTGAAAAGGCTTTTGCTGCAGGAGCGGATATTGCCAAGATGGCAAAGTATGAATTTCATGAGGTTTATCGTCATGACTACATTTCTCGTAATTGGGAGCAAATCAGAAAAGTACGCAAGCCAGTGATTGCGGCGGTCTCGGGATATGCACTAGGTGGCGGTTGTGAATTGGCCATGATGTGCGACATGATTATGGCTGCTGATAATGCGAAATTTGGTCAACCAGAAATTAAGCTGGGAATTATTCCCGGCGCTGGTGGCACACAGCGCTTACCACGTGCGGTATCTAAGGCAAAAGCCATGGACCTTGCTTTAACGGGCCGCATGATGGATGCGAATGAGGCAGAGCGCGCTGGTTTGGTGGCGCGTATTTTTCCTCAGGCAGATTTGCTCAATGAAGTTTCTGCGATCGCAAAAGGTATCGCGGATATGCCATTGCTGACTGCGATGATGGTGAAGGAAAGCATCAACGCCTCTTATGAAACTTCGCTCTCAGAAGGCATTCATTTTGAGCGTCGTTTATTCCATGCTTGTTTTGGAACAAGCGATCAGAAAGAGGGCATGGCTGCATTTGTAGAAAAGCGCCCCGCTAAATTTACCAATTCTTAATCTAGATTTAGAGGCAGAACTAATTTTTCTCTAAGTAGCGTTGAGCTAGTTTGACCCAATAGTTCACGCCTACTGGGATGAGGGCATCATTAAAGTCATATGATGGGTTGTGGAGGTGGCATGGTCCCATGCCATGTCCAACGGAGCGATGATCGCCGTCACCATTGCCTAAGAACACATAGCAACCCGGCTTTTCAAGCAAGAAGAAAGCAAAGTCTTCTGCACCCATCGTAGGATCGATTGCAGTATTGACGTTTTGTTCACCCACGAGCTCAGCCATCACCTCGCTAGCAAATTCGACTTCATCAGCATGGTTGATGAGCGGTGGATAGTTTCTAGAAAAAGTAATTTCTGCTTGGCAATCAAATGCACTCGCCACGTTATGAGAAATCTCACGCAGACGTTGCTCTATCAGATCAAGCACTTCTAAAGTAAAGGTGCGAACGGTTCCACCGATAAAGGCGCTATCGGGAATTACATTACTGGTTTCTCCCGCATGGAATTGCGTTACAGATAACACGGCAGCATCAACGGGGCGTTTATTGCGCGTAATGATGCTTTGCAAAGCTTGCACGACTTGAGTGCCTGCTAGCACTGGATCCGCGCTATTGTGCGGCAATGCTGCATGCCCACCTTTACCGCGAATCGTAATTTCGAATGCATTGCTAGATGCCATCATGGGGCCAGCGGTTACTCCAAAATGACCTTCAGCAAGGCCGGGCCAGTTGTGTAAACCAAAAACAGCATCGCATGGAAATTGTTTAAAGAGCCCATCATTAATCATTTCTTTTGCGCCAGCGCCACCTTCTTCAGCTGGCTGGAAAATAAAAATAACCGTGCCTTTAAAGTCCCGATGATTTGATAAATATTGGGCAGCACCTAAGAGCATTGCGGTATGACCATCGTGGCCACAGGCGTGCATTTTTCCAGGGTTAACGGAAGTGTGCGCAAAATTGTTGTGCTCTTGCAGTGGTAGTGCGTCCATGTCAGCACGCAAACCCACCATCTTTCCAGGGCCAAGATCTCCGTCTAGTCGACCGACAACTCCCGTCTTCCCCATGCCACGGAAAACAGTAATGCCCCAGCTAGAAAGTGCTTCGGCAACAAGATCGGACGTACGATTCTCTTCAAAGCGCAATTCTGGGTGGGCATGGATATTGCGCCGTATTTCTTGAATTGCTGCTGCGGAATCGACGATTTCAGGGAGTAATCGCATATGTTTATCTTATCTGAAACCACATGGGGTCGCACTTATTTGGCCCAACTGCATCAGGGGAGTTTTATATGCTCCGCAGCAAACTCAAGCGCTTGTAATGAGTAAGGCTCATTTACTTGCTTTTGTAGGGCTATTGGCAGAGGTGGAATGACTCCAAGAAGGGGTGCGCTGATGCGATCTTTGAGACTTTGGATGTTTTCTTGCAAAAGTGGCATTTCTTCTGAAAGCGTATTAGCAATCCAGCCTGCCACTTGAAGATTACGCATTTTCAAAGCTTCATACGTTAAGAGTGCGTGATTAATGCATCCCAAACGCATACCCACCACCAGAATGACAGGCAAGCCAATTGCTTTTGCTGCATCCCCTAAATCTTCCTTTTGATTGAGGGGCACCAGAAATCCGCCTGCACCTTCCACAATCACTGCGTCAAATTTTTCAGAGATATTGTGAAAAGCTTGTGTGATGACTGCAATATTTAAGTCAATGCCTTGCGCTTGCGCTACAAGATGGGGGGCTGCAGGGGTGCTTAAGACGTAAGGACATAAATGCATGTCATCGTGTTCAAAGCCTGAAGCAAGCCTCAACGTTTCTAGATCTTCATTTAATTCGCGCCCATCTGGACTTCTATAGGTTCCTGCTACAACTGGTTTAAAGCCAACCGTCTTTATGCCAACTTCTTTGAGCTTCAGAATGAAGGCAGCGCTGACTAAAGTTTTGCCAACCTCGGTATCGGTTCCCACAACAAAGAACCCGGAAGCTTGATTGTGAGTGCTCATGCCAATTTCCCCACTTGCACCTGCTGCTCAATCTTTTGTAAAGCCTGAATAAGATTCTTCAATTCCTCAATACTGTGATTTGCTGAAAAAGTAATGCGTAAACGGGCACTGCCTGCTGGAACTGTTGGCGGCCTAATTGCCGGAATCCAGTAACCCATTTCATTCAATAGTTTGGCTGCTGCCAAGGCGTTGGCATTGCTGCCAAGAATGACTGGCTGGATCGGTGTACACGAAGCCACTTTTTTCCAATCGGAAAAATGCATTTCATTTTGCCAATGAGTAATCAGTTGACTCAGTTGACGCCGCCGAGCCTTGCCTTCTTCACTTTCAATGATGGCGAGGCTTTTCAGCAAAGCATGTGCAATGGCTGGTGGCGTAGCAGTACTGTAAATATAGGGGCGGCCTTTTTGAATCAGCCAGTCAATAAAAGGGGCTTGTGCACAAACAAAGGCGCCACTCACCCCAGCAGCTTTACCAAGGGTTCCGATATATATGATGCGCTCTGACCTAATATCAAATTGCTCCAAAATGCCATGTCCTAATTCACCAAGCACACCAAAACCATGGGCATCATCTACCAAGAGTAATGCATCGTATTGCTCTGCAATTTCTACTAGCGCTTTCACTGGAGTGATATCACCATCCATGCTAAAGACACCATCGGTGATGATGAGCTTGAGAGGCTTCGTATCTTTCTTGAGTGCCTCTGTGAGTGCCTCTAATTTCTGATGATCAAATAGTGTGACCGAGGCTTTAGATTGAATGCTTGCTAGGCGCACGCCGTCAATAATCGATGCGTGATTGAGATTGGCAGAGTAAATACTTGCCTCGCCTGGTTTTGCAAGTTTTATTAAGCCTGTAATGGCAGTCAGATTTGCAAGATAGCCAGTACTAAAAAATAGGGCGCCCGCATTGGGGATATGTTTGCTTTGAAAGGAGGCTAATTTTTTTTCCAACAAATCATGTGCAATATTGTGTCCGCTGATCAGGTGTGATGCACCGCTACCCACGCCATATAAATTTGCACCTTCCGCTAGAGCCTGAATCAACTCTGGGTGATTGGCTAGGCCTAGGTAATCATTGCTACAAAAGGTGTGCAACTTGCGCTGATCAACTATGACTTCTGTATCACAGGGTGACTCGGTAACGCGAAGTCTGCGTTTTAGTAATTGCACATCAAGCTCAGCAATCTGTTCATTGGCCATACTCAAAGCATGAAATGTATTTTTCATGCGAGCGCCTTATTTAATGCACGCTGTACTGCTTCGCCCATTTGCAGAGTTTCAGTCGAAGACAGAATATAAGGGGGCATGACATAGACAGTATTGCCAATAGGACGAATGAGTACGCCTTCATCTAAGCTTGCGGAGAACATTTCACGTGGGAAGGCATTTGGGTTTTTCATCGATTCATGTTTGATATCAAAGGCCAAAATCATCCCTTGCTGACGCCAGTGCTCAATGCGCGCATCTGTTTTAGCCCAAGCAAATGAGTTGGCAAGTTCTTGCGCCTGGATCAGATTCTTCTCGAGAATATTTTCTGTTTCAAATATCTCTAGGCAAGCTAGAGCTGCTGAACACGCTAGAGGATTTCCCGTGTAGGAATGTGAATGTAAGAAACCATTTTTTGTTTGATCACTATAGAAGGCGCGATACATTTTTTCTGTAGTGAGGCAGAGCGACAATGGAAGATAGCCACCGCTAATCCCTTTGGATAGCGTCAGAAAGTCTGGCCAGATACCAGCGTGCTCACAGGCAAAAAATTTACCGCTGCGTCCGCAGCCAACAGCAATCTCATCCGCGATGAGGTGAATATCAAAGCGATCGCAGAGCATTCTGACTTGCCGCAAATATTCTGGTGAGTACATTGCCATCTGTCCTGCACACTGAACCAGTGGTTCAACAATGATGGCAGCAATATTCTGATGTTCTTGCTCAAACAGTTTTTCAAGAGCATTGGCAGCTTGCTTGGCAACATCCTCAGCGCTTTCACCAGACTTCGCTTTGCGGGCATCTGGCGACGCAACGGTAAATACATCTTGCAGGAGTGAGCCATAGGCGTCTCGAAAAATAGCAACGTCTGTTACCGCTAGCGCACCAAGCGTTTCTCCGTGATAACCATTTTCTAAGCAAACAAACTTTTTCTTATTGGGCTTGTTATTGAGTTGCCAAAAGTGGTGACTCATCTTCAAGGCTATCTCCACTGCAGATGCGCCATCGGATGCGTAGAAGGCATGCCCCAAATTACCTTTTGTTAAAGCGGACAGCTTTTCAGAAAGTTGGACAACGGGTGGGTGGGTAAAGCCCGCTAGCATCACGTGCTCAATTTTTTCTAATTGATTGCAAATGGCCTGATTAATGCGTGGATTGGAGTGTCCAAATAAGTTGGTCCACCAGGAGCTAATGCAATCTAAGAAGGCGTTGTCGTTATCGTCGTAGAGCCAAGGCCCCTTGCCATGGGTAATGGCAATGAGCGGAAAAGACTCATGATGTTTCATCTGGGTGCAGGGATGCCAAACCGCCTCCAAGCTTCTTTCAACCCAGTGCTTTTGATTTACATCAGGAATAACCTTCTTTTTCATCATTGATATTTGACCACTAGTTTTTCCTAATCTAAGCTTCCATCTGTTATGTTTATGACTTGATTTGATCTATTTTCTGGAATTTACCCATGCTGGACGTACAAAGTACTGAAAAACCCCTTACCCATGTCAAATCAAAGGCAGATTTACATAGGGAGGTAAATGCTTCTGGCGCCTGGACTGTTGCCCAGATTGAGGCTTTATTTGACTTGCCATTCAATGATTTGATGTTAGAGGCTGCGCAGGCGCATCGTGCCAACTTCCCCGAAGGCGATGTGGAATTGGCAACCCTCTTATCCATTAAGACTGGCGGTTGTCCAGAAGATTGCGGGTATTGCCCTCAAGCTGCGCGTTATGACACAGACGTCAAGGCGAGCAAGTTGCTGGATTTGGAAGAAGTGCTGGAGGCTGCTAAAGCAGCTAAAGCTGCCGGCTCCAACCGTTTTTGCATGGGCGCTGCTTGGCGCGAGCCTAAAGACCGAGATATTGAAAAAGTGACTGCCATGATTAAGGGCGTAAAAGCCCTGGGCCTAGAGACCTGTGCCACTTTGGGTATGCTGGAGGCTGATCAGGCCGAGGCCCTTCAGGAAGCGGGGTTGGACTTCTATAACCATAACCTGGATACCAGTGAAGATTTTTATCGCTCGGTTATTTCAACGAGGGGTTATCAGGATCGCCTAGACACCCTGTCTAATGTTCGCGCAGCAGGGATGTCGGTTTGCTGTGGCGGTATTGTGGGTATGGGGGAGTCGCGTGAACAGCGGGCAGCTTTCTTGGCTCAATTGGCAAATTTGAGCCCTTATCCAGAGTCAGTTCCGATCAATCATTTGGTGCCGGTTGCTGGAACTCCCATGGCTGATCAGAAGCCAATGGATCCGCTCGAATTTGTGAGAACGATTGCGATTGCGCGCATTACGATGCCTAAAGCTAGAGTGCGTTTATCTGCTGGTCGCCAAGAGCTTGGAAGAGCGGTTCAGGCCATGTGCTTTTTGGCTGGTGCCAACTCTATTTTCTATGGTGAGCAACTACTTACTACCGGTAATCCCGAGGCAGAACAAGACCGTGCACTATTGGCAGAGCTTGGATTAAAGACAAAGCAGAATTGCAAAGCTGAAGTTCTCATCTAAGCTTTTGCGCAGAAATGGCCCTGTTAGATCGCTTCATTATTGAGTTTGATACCGCCCTTCGGTCGGTCGTTGGTGGTGCCAATGCACACCGGCAAACCCCGGGTGCAGATGTGCACTCTGAAGTGGTTTTGGAGTCTTCCGAGCGAGAGCATGCTGCCGGCTTAATGCGGGTAAATCATGTGGGTGAAGTTTGCGCTCAAGCACTTTACCAATCACAAAAATTATTTGCTAGAAATCCAGAGATTCAGGAGATGTTGCATCATTCTGGGCAAGAAGAAATGGACCACTTAGCTTGGTGCGAAACACGCTTACATGAGCTCGGTTCTCATACGAGCTATCTCAATCCATTTTGGTATGCCGGATCCTTTGCAATTGGTATGATTGCTGGCTTAGCGGGCGATAAGTGGAGTTTAGGATTTGTTGCTGAAACAGAAAAGCAAGTAGAAAATCATCTCGAAAGTCACTTAGAAAAATTACCCCAAAATGATCATCGTTCGCGTGCAATTGTTGATCAAATGCGTCTAGATGAAATTGAGCATGGACAGGCTGCCGTGCAAGCGGGCGGAGCGTCTTTACCCAGACCCGTTCAGCAGATGATGAAGGCGATGTCTAAGATCATGACAACGAGTGCCTACAAAATCTGATTTTTGATGCGCTGTTGGGGTAATGCCAAAATTAATATACTGTTCTTTAATACAGTATATTGACCCATTATTGGGGTAAATAGCTAAGACCTATTCTTAAGTGTATTTTCCAAGCTCTTGTTTCAAGTAGTAATTTTGATATCACCATTTTCTTAACACACGACGCTAAGTGATTGTAATCACTAGAGAAATTCCTAAAAAAAGCCCTTAAAACACTTGACCCTCTTATATTGATCCTCTAAAGTGGGAGGAAGTGTGAAAAAGTGGGGTAATTGGTGTTTCAAGGTGCGTCAGCTCTCAATTTAGATGCAAAAGGCCGCATGTCTGTGCCGGCAAAGCATCGTGACGCCTTGTTGGTACAAGGCGAAGGCAGAGTCACGCTCACCAAACACCCCGATGGATGTCTTTTGCTATTCCCTCGTCCCGAGTGGGAAAGTTTCCGATCTAAAGTCGCTCAGTTGCCAATGGATGCCCATTGGTGGCGCCGAATTTTCCTTGGCAATGCTGCCGAGGTAGATTTGGACAGCGCAGGAAGAATCTTAGTTAGCCCAGAACTGCGTGCCGCAGCGGGTATTGAAAAAGAAGTGATGCTGCTTGGCATGGGTAGTCACTTGGAGTTGTGGGATTCAGCAACATACTCCGCAAAAGAACAGGCTGCCATTGCGCAAGGCATGCCTGAAGCACTAAAGCAATTTAATTTTTGATGACAGGGTGCCATGAACATAACTCATCGCCCAGTGTTACTGGCCGAGGCGGTGACGGCGCTGATCAACAGTCCGCTCATTCAAGATTCAGATTCATCAAAAAACATTCTATTGATCGATGGGACCTTTGGCCGTGGCGGTCATACGCAAGCATTACTCAAAGAGTTGGGTCCGAATGCACGCATGATTTCCTTCGACAAGGATTTGGACGCGATCGCAGTGGGCAATGCAATCAAAGATCCACGCTTGACGATTGTGCACAACAGTTTTGCGCAGATGGATCAGTACGCGGAACCAGAATCAGTCGATGGCATTTTGTTGGACTTGGGTATCAGTTCTCCGCAGGTAGACGAAGCTCATCGGGGGTTTTCTTTTCGTCGCGAAGGTCCGCTCGACATGCGGATGGATACCGATCATGGTTTGACAGCTGCAGCATGGTTAGAACAAGCGCCTCAGGAGGAAATCACACGCGTGATTAAGACTTACGGGGAAGAGCGTTTTGCATTTCAGATCGCTAAAGCTATTGTGGCAAAACGCGAGGAAGGTTTGTCACCAAAAACCACTTTGCAATTGGCTAGCCTAGTTGCGAGTGTGGTGCGCACGAGAGAGGCTGGGCAAGATCCAGCCACAAGAACTTTTCAAGCATTGCGGATTTTTATTAATCGCGAGCTTGAAGATTTGGAATTAGGCCTTAAAGCTGCATTGACATTACTAAAGCCTGGTGCTCGACTGGCAGTCATTAGCTTTCACTCTTTGGAAGATCGGATTGTGAAGCAATTTTTGCAGTCTCATGCAAAGGTAGAAGTTCCGCGTGGACTGCCTGTGCGTGAAAAAGACTTGCCACAAAGTGCTTTGGAAATTATTGGCCGCGTTAAACCTAGCAGTGAAGAGGTAAATGAGAATCCACGTGCTCGTTCAGCAATTATGCGTGTCGCAGAAAAACGTTTGGGAGTACTTGCATGAATCGTGCAACCCTAACCTTATTGTCCCTATTGCTGATTTGCGCATTATCGTTGGTGGCAGCGCAGCAGCGCGCTCGTAAATTATTTGTGGCTTTAGAGCGCACACAAGTTGAAGAATACAAATTAAATCAAGATTGGTTGCGCTTGGAGTATGAGCAACGCAATCTTTCAAAGTCTGCACGCATCCGCGATGTAGCACGCAATCAATTGCACATGGCCCCGATTTCTCCTGAGCGTACTTTATATCTCAAGGAGGCTAAGTGAGGACAGTAGGTTTTTCTACTTCTCCAAATTTAGTGTTGCGTCTGCCAATGTGGCGGTCGCGCTTGATGTTATTCCTTTTGTTTTTTGTATTTACATTGCTCTTGATTCGCGCTTTCTGGATTCAGGGCCCAGGCAATGCCTTCTATGAAGCAAAAGCTGTGCGCGGAACGCAGCGCGAGCTCGAGCTACCCGCTAGTCGTGGAAAAATTTTGGATCGCAATGGTCAAGTAATCGCTACGAGTCTCGAAGCAAAATCTGTCATTGCCTATAACGACACTGTTCCAGATGATTTATCTGCCGACAAGGTTCAGAAGCTTGCAAGTCTTTTGCAGATTAGTGAATATGATTTACGAAAGAAGCTCAAAGAAGAGCGTAAGCAGGTTTTCTTGAAACGTCAGGTTGATCCAGATGTTGCACAGCAGATTAAGAAATTAGAAATCCCAGGCATTGGCTTAAATAATGAGTACCGTCGCTTTTATCCAGAGGGTGAGGCAATGGCACACGTGGTTGGGTTTACCAACGTCGAAGATCGTGGCCAAGAAGGAATGGAGCTTTCGCGGGAAAAAGATTTAGCAGGACACCCTGGTCAGCGACGTGTAGTAGTAGATCGCTTGGGCCGAGTGGTTGAAGATGTCGCGATTGAACAGTTCCCACAAAACGGTAAGGATCTTCAACTCTCTATTGATAGCAAGATTCAGTATCTAGCTTATAACGCTGTGAAGGGTGCGGTTGAGCAGCATCATGCCAAAGCTGGCGGTGCAGTAGTCTTGGATACGCAAACAGGCGAAATTTTGGCCTTGGCAAATTACCCAAGTTACAACCCGAATGACCGTAGAAATTTGAGTGGCGAGCAGTTGCGCAATCGTGTTATGACAGACACGTTTGAGCCGGGGTCGACCATGAAGCCTTTCACGATCTCTATTGCATTAGAGAAGGGCGTAGTAGCACCAAATACCAATATGGTGATTGGTGCCAAGTATTTAGTTGGCCCTAAGCCTATTACTGACACCCACCCCTACGGAAACTTAACCGTTGCAGAGATTATTCAAAAGTCTAGCAATATTGGTACAGCCAAAATTGCCATGAATAATCTCTCTGCAGAAGAGATGTGGAATTTTTATACCTCCGTGGGTTTGGGACAGGCTCCTAAAATTGGATTTCCTGGCGCGGTGGCTGGCACGGTTCATCCATTCAAGAAGTGGATGCCCACAGATCAAGCTCGCATTGCTTTTGGTTATGGTATCTCCGCATCTTTATTTCAAGTTGCGCGTGCTTACACAATTTTTGCCCGTGACGGCGAATTAGTGCCATTGACCATTGAGCGCAGTCCAGAATTCAAACCCGGCACAAAAGTGCTCTCAGCTAAAACGGCTACAGAAATGCGTGCCATGCTTGAGACTGTGACTGAGCCGGGCGGTACTGCAGTAAAAGCGCAGGCAGAGGGCTATCGCGTTGGCGGTAAAACAGGTACTGCACATAAGTTAGTTGGCAAAGGTTACGGGAATTCTTATCGCGCTTACTTTGCTGGCATTGCTCCCATTAGTGCACCACGGATTGTGGTTGCGGTCATGATTGATGAGCCAACTGGTGGAAGCCACTATGGCGGCGATGTTGCAGCGCCTGTGTTCTCCACGATTGTGAGCGAGACTTTGCGTACGCTCAATGTGCTACCAGATTCAAAAGTGAAGCAAATGGTTTTGCAAGATCAGCCAAGCACTGATACTCATATAGCTACAGCACATGCTCAACCGGTGGTTTTGAAAAGATGAGTGTGATCATGAATATAGAAACCACCCACTTAATGAATCATCTCCACGATGTGCTTGGCGCATCAGCCAAAGTGACTGCTGATAGTCGCCAAGTTGAAGCTGGTGATATTTTCTTTGCCTACCCTGTTGGTCATGGCAAAGCTTTGCGTGACGGACGCGACTATATATCAGCTGCTTTAAAGAACGGCGCTGAAGCAGTGGTATTTGATCCAGCAGGCATGAGTGGTGAGTATCAAGATCATCCAAAATTCTTTGCTGTTGAGAACTTGGCAAAGCAAGCAGGGCGCTTATGCGCGCAGTGGTATGACTTTCCCAGCAAGCAATTGCAAGTGATCGGTGTGACTGGCACCAACGGAAAAACGACTGTTACTCAATGGCTTGCTCAGGCGCTAGATCAGCCCAATAGTCGCGCAGCTGTTTTGGGTACCTTAGGTTCAGGTTTTCCTGGAGCTCTCGTACAGACTGGCTATACCACCCCAGATGCACCGCGTTTGCAATCGCAGTTAAAGGCGTTTTTAGATGCAGGCGCTAAATACATTGCGATGGAGGTCTCATCGCATGCATTAGAGCAAGACCGAGTGGCAGGTCTAGAGTTCAATTGCGCCGTATTCACCAATCTCAGTCAAGATCATCTTGATTATCACGGCAGCATGGCCAATTACGCTGAGGCAAAAGCAAAACTATTCCAACAGGCTGGTGTTGAGCATGCAGTTGTTAATTTGGATGATTCGTTTGGTCGTGAATTGGCTGCTCAATTATTGGCACAGAATCGCATCAAAGTATGGGCTTATGCCTTAAGCAAAGATCAGTTTGCTGGCTTTGAAAAGTTTGGCGATCGTCTGCATTGCATTTATGCAAAAGATACGGTGCTGACTGGTGCCGGCTACGCTTCTCTATTTGTACATCAAGGTATTGGAGAGCATGTTGTCAATGCTGCTGTATTAGGCGAATTTAATTTGAGCAATTGCTTGGCAGTATGGGCAGTTCTGCTAACGCAGGGTATGACATGTGAGCAGGCAAGTAAGCGCTTGGGATTATTGCGACCAGTAGTGGGTCGCATGGAATTGATTTCCTTAAATAAAACCCAAAAATCTGAAGGGCCAGTGGTTGTAGTGGATTACGCCCACACCCCTGATGCGCTAGCAAAAGCATTACTCGCTTTGCGTCCGATTGCCAGCGCGCGCGGTGGCAAGATTTGGTGTGTCTTTGGGTGTGGCGGAGATCGAGATGCTGGTAAACGCCCACAAATGGGAAAAGTTGCGCAGCAGCATGCAGACCATATTGTGCTGACTAGCGATAACCCAAGATCAGAAGAGTCAGAAGCGATTATTTCGATGATCCTTTCTGGTATGGATTCCGGTGCGCAGAATATTCAAACTGTTCCAGATAGAGCCGCTGCAATTATGGCTGCAGTGCGCCATGCTGATGCGGCTGATGTTGTATTGGTGGCTGGAAAAGGTCATGAGTCTACACAAGAAATCAAGGGTAAAAAGTTTGATTTCTCTGACCAAGAACATGTTCTTCTAGCGGCAGGAGGAATGGCTTGATGTTAGCAATGACCAATCTTGCCCAGATCCATGCAATGCTGCCCGGTAGCCAGTTGATTAATATTTCTGGTGCAGATGCCCAGCAATTGACTATCTCTAAGGTCGGCAGTGACAGCCGTCAGATTAGTGCTGGCGAATTATTTATCACCTTATCTGGCGAGCGCTTTGATGCCCATGATTTCTTATTAGATGTTGCTAAAGCGGGCGCAAGTGCTGCACTCATTAGTAAGCAAGAAAAATGTCCTGAGAACTTGGCTGCAGTGTGTGTGACTGATACTCGGGTTGGTCTAGCTGCTTTAGCCAAAGCTTGGCGCAAGCAGCACTCTATTCCTGTTGCCCTTGTGACGGGAAGCAATGGCAAAACGACAGTTAAAGAAATGATTGCCTCGATCTTTAAAGCGGCAGTAGGAGACGAGCGCACTTTGGTTACCAAAGGCAATCTGAACAATGATATTGGTCTGCCGCTCACTCTTTTGCGTATGCGTTCTAGTGATCGATTGGCAGTGATTGAGCTGGGCATGAATCACCCAGGAGAAACAGCGCAGTTAGCAGATATTGCTGCTGCGAATATTGCACTGATTAATAACGCACAGCGCGAACATCAAGAATTTATGGCAACAGTGGCTGCAGTGGCAGAGGAACATTCAGATGCTTTGCGTGCTCTACCTCAAGATGGCGTGGCGGTATTTCCGGCCGATTCTGAATTCTCTGAGCTTTGGCGTGAAGCGGCAGGGGGTCGCAAGATTATCGATTTTGTATTGAATCCCAATCAAGATCATCAAGCAGCTGGAGTTCGGGGTAGCTTGCTAGGTAATGGTCATGTAGAAATCAAAACGACACAAGGCGTGATTGAGGTTCAATTAAGAACCTTAGGCAACCACAATGTGCGCAATGCATTGGCGGCAAGTGCAGTGGCTGTAGCTGCTGGTGTAAGTTTAGAAAAGATAAAAGAGGGTCTCGAGTCTTTTGATCCGGTGAATGGGCGCATGCAAGCCAAAACCTTAGATGCTCATCACACCTTAATTGATGATAGCTACAACGCCAATCCAGATTCTGTGAGAGCTGCCATTGATGCTTTGAAACAATCTGGGAAAACTTCGTGGCTGGTACTCGGAGATATGGGTGAAGTTGGCGATCAAGGTTCTGCCTTTCATCATGAAGTTGGTGCATATGCAGCAGAGCAAGGCATCTCTAAATTCTTTTCTATTGGGGAGCAATGCAAGTTTGCACTTCAGGGGTTTGAAGAGATGAAGCAAAAACTGAAACTTTCCTCAGCAGCAGAACATTTCTCTGATGTGAATGTATTGAACACAAGATTAGTGAGCGATCTTCGTTTGCAGCAGTCTAGCGACAAGCATTTAAATATTTTGGTTAAAGGGTCGCGTTTTATGCGCATGGAGCGTGTAGTTCAAGCCTTGGTAGAGGAGGCAAAAGCATGCTCTTAATGTTGGCACAGTGGTTGCAAGAGGATTTCGGCTTTTTCAGGGTATTCAACTACATCACCTTTAGAGCAGTGATGGCAACCGTGACGGCTCTATTAATTGGACTGGCTGCTGGACCTTGGGTCATTCGTAAATTAACGGCCTTAAAGATGGGGCAGGCGGTTCGCACTGATGGTCCGCAAACGCATTTAGTGAAATCAGGCACGCCAACCATGGGTGGCGTATTGATTCTGATTGGCATCTTTGTTTCTTGCATCCTCTGGGCAGATCTCAGTAATCGCTTTATTTGGATTGTGATGATTGTTACCTTTGGTTTTGGCTTGGTCGGCTGGGTTGATGATTACCGCAAGGTTGCCTATAAAGACCCTAAGGGTATGGCGTCTAGAGAGAAATTTTTTTGGCAGACTTTAATTGGTTTGTTTGCCGCTATTTATTTAGCCTTCTCTGTTTCTGAGGTAAATAACCTCAAAGTGCTGCAATTATTTTTTGATTGGTTGAGAAGTGGTTTTGCTTTAAATCTTCCAGCTAAGTCAAATTTACTGATCCCATTCATAAAAGAAGTTAGTTACCCGCTGGGCGTTTTAGGCTTCATCATTTTGAGCTACTTGGTGATTGTGGGTAGTAGCAATGCCGTGAACTTGACTGATGGCCTTGATGGCTTAGTGATCATGCCTGTCATTTTGGTCGGCGCTGCTCTCGGTGCATTTGCTTATGTGATGGGTAATGCAATTTATGCAAAGTATTTACTCTTCCCTTACATCCCTGGTGCTGGTGAGTTAATGATTTTCTGTGGAGCCATGGGCGGAGCTGGATTAGCTTTCCTTTGGTACAACACCCATCCTGCCCAAGTATTTATGGGGGATGTTGGTGCTCTTGCGCTGGGTGGCGCTTTAGGAACGATTGCAGTCATTGTGCGACAAGAGATTGTGTTGTTTGTGATGGGTGGCATTTTTGTCGCAGAGACTGTTTCGGTTATGTTGCAAGTTTTCTGGTTTAAGTACACCAAGAAACGTTACGGAGAGGGCCGTCGCATTTTCCGCATGGCGCCTCTGCATCACCATTTTGAGTTGGGTGGATGGAGAGAGACACAGGTTGTAGTGCGCTTCTGGATTATCACCATTTTATTGGTCTTAATTGGCTTGTCTAGTCTCAAATTACGGTGAGCCAAAGTATAAAAATGCAGAATTTAAATAACGCCTTCGCAAATCCAACTCTCATTACGGATGAGGCTTACCAAGCTCCTCAGCATTTTTTAATTCTGGGCCTTGGTGAATCAGGCTTTGCTATGGCTAAGTGGTGTCTTCGTCATGGGGTATCTGTAAAACTTGCGGATACTCGCGACACTAACGCATTGAGTGAGATTCAAAATGCTTGGTTGAGTGAATTAGAGTTTGCTGGGCTAAAGAGCTCGCACTTTGGACCACTAGACGACGATCTATTAAAAGATGTAGAGGTGATTGGCATTAGTCCAGGCTTATCACCGCTGCAAGAGCCGGCGCAATCATTCTTAGCTAAAGCACAAGAATCCCAGATCGATATCTGGAGTGAGATCGAGTTTTTTGCGAGAGCCATTGCTGCGATGGAGCGCATGTCTCAAGCTGATGAGGTTCAATATAAGCCGAGTATTTTGGCGGTTACTGGTACGAATGGTAAGACCACCACCACAGCCTTAACAGGTCAACTGTGTGAGCGTGCAGGCAAGAAAGTCGCGGTTGCGGGCAACATCAGTCCAGCCGCATTAGACAAATTGGTTTCTTGCTTAGAGCAAGCAGACCAGATTTCAGATATGCCAGACATATGGGTGCTAGAGCTCTCAAGCTTCCAGTTAGTTTATACCCATACCTTAAATGCTACAGCTGCAACAGTACTGAACATTACTCAAGATCATTTGGATTGGCATGGTGATATGCAGGCTTATGCGGGCGCAAAAGCCAAAATTTTTGGCGCTGACACTACTTGCATATTGAACCGCGACGATTCTTTAGTCATGGGCTTGATGAATCAAGAGCAGAGGCTCGAGAAAACGGTCATTACATTTGGTGCTGGTCGTCCAGACGAGCAGGGCGCATTTGGGATCGAGCATGATTTGCGCGCCGGCGGTATTGATTGGTTGGTATGGGCAGAGGTAGATGAAGATCTTGAGCCAAAGCCAAAACGTCGTCGTAAAGCTGCGGCAGTGGCAGAGCCTGAAGAATTAAGACTGAAGCGTTTGATCCCTGCGGATGCATTACGCATTCGGGGTCGTCACAATGCTTTGAATGCGCTGGCAGCACTGGCGCTAGCGAGGTCCGCTGGATTACCCATGAATGTGCTCTTGCATGGTTTGCGTGATTATCACGGCGAGCCACATCGGGTACAAAGCGTTGCAATCGTTGCAGATGTTGAGTATGTCGATGACAGCAAAGGTACTAATGTGGGAGCAACAGTCGCCGCCTTAAATGGTCTTGGTAACAGCGAATTTGGTAAGCGTATTTGGTTGATTGCTGGCGGGGAGGGCAAAGGACAAGATTTCAGTCCTTTACGTGAGCCCGCATTACGTTATGTAAAAGGCGCATTTTTAATTGGCAAAGATGCACAGCTTATTTCTGATGCCTTAGGGTCAGATATTCAGTGTGTCGCCAGCGGAACATTAGCAAATGCAGTTCAAGAGGCTGCTAAGCAGGCGCGGTCTGGAGATATTGTGCTGTTGTCACCCGCTTGCGCAAGCTTCGATCAGTTTAGTAATTACGTTGCGCGTGCTGAAGCATTTGTTTCCGAAGTTCAGGAATTAGAAATGCAATTTGATGGAGCTCAGGTATGAGCTTAAGAGAAAAACTATTTCCAGAAAATCGATTGGGCTTCAATCGCTTCTGGAATTTCTCTAGAGGTGGCATTGATAATTTCCGCAGCGGTCTTCGTGATGCAGTCTCCGGGGTTGAGCAAACACGTTCACGCATGATGGAATATGACCAACTCTTGGTTTGGGCAGTTTTATCTTTAGCCTTGATTGGTTTGGTGATGGTGTACTCCGCTTCAATCACTTTAGCCGACGGCCCTAAGTACGCTAATTACAGTAGCAATCACTTTTTAATACGCCATGTCATTTCTTTGGGAATTGCCATTGGCGTTGGCTTCTGGGCCTTCAAGATCCCTACCAAGGTCTGGGATCGTTATTCACCGATTATTTTTGGTTTCACCGTATTACTTTTGATTGCCGTTTTAATTCCAGGCCTTGGAAAAGGTGTGAATGGCGCAAAACGTTGGATTCCTCTTGGCTTGATGAATTTTCAGCCATCCGAGTTAATGAAATTTGCAGCCGTGATTTTTGCTGCCACCTATACCGTGCAGCGTCAGGAATATCTGCATTCGTTCGTGAAGGGGATGTTGCCAATGGGTGTGGCAGTTGCACTGGTTGGCGGACTCTTGATGTTAGAGCCTGATATGGGTGCGTTTGTAGTGGTCGCTTTAATTGCATTTGGAATTCTATTTTTGGGCGGCATCAATGCCAAGTTATTTGGTGGATTGATTGCAGTGGGCATATTGAGTGCTTCCACCATCATTGCGCTTTCCCCATTCCGTCGCGGAAGAATTATGGCGTTTATGGATCCGTGGCAAGTCGACAATGCAGCAAATAAAGGCTATCAATTGACGCATTCACTCATGGCTTTTGGTCGCGGCGAATGGTTCGGCACTGGCCTGGGTGGTAGCGTTGAGAAATTACATTACTTACCTGAAGCGCATACCGACTTTATTTTGGCGGTGATCGGCGAAGAGCTAGGTTTCTTCGGTGTAGTGGTGATGCTCTTCTTATTCTATTGGGTTGTACGCCGCGCATTCATGATTGGCCGTACTGCTTTGCAGTTAGACCGAAGTTTTGCAGGCTTGGCAGCAAAAGGTGTTGCCATCTGGATTGGCTGGCAGTCCTTCATCAATATGGGCGTGAACTTAGGCTTATTGCCTACCAAGGGTTTAACGCTGCCTTTGGTAAGTTACGGTGGCTCCGGCATTCTGATGAATGCTATTGCGATAGCAATGTTATTGCGCATTGATTATGAGAATCGTATTTTGATGCGCGGAGGGAAGCTATGACGCAACCTTCCATTCTGGTGATGGCTGGTGGTACTGGTGGGCACATCTTCCCAGGGCTTGCCGTTGCCGAATATTTGCGCATTTGTGGCTGGAAGGTTTCTTGGCTTGGTAATAAAAATGGCATGGAATATCGTTTAGTGAAAGCATGCGACTTCCCATTTGAGGCGGTGGAATTCGGCGGCTTGCGCGGTAAGGGCATTAAAGCCAAATTGATGCTGCCATTTAACTTGTTGCGTGCTGGTATTCAGAGTTGGCACATCATGCGCCGCATTAAACCAAGCGTGGTTTTAGGTATGGGTGGATACATCACCTTTCCTGGCGGCTTGGTTACCAAAATATTGAAGCGCCCCCTAGTCTTGCATGAATCAAATTCAGTTGCTGGGAGCGCCAATCGTGCATTGGCAAAGATTGCCATGCGTACCTTGACGGGTTTCCCGAATACGATGGCCCATGCTGAGTGGGTTGGTAATCCTATTCGTGAAGAGTTCGATCGTATGACTACACCCGCTCAGAGGTATGAAGAACGGCAAGGCAATTTATCGATTCTGGTGGTGGGCGGAAGTTTAGGAGCTGCCGCCTTAAATGAAAATGTCCCCGCTGCTCTGGCATTGATTCCGAAAGAGTCTCGTCCAAGCGTGATTCACCAGGCTGGTGATAAGCATTTAGCAGATCTTCAAAAGCGCTATGCAGATTTAGGTGTGCAAGCCGATATCCGTCCATTCATTAACGATATGCCTAACGCCTATGCGCAGGCGGACTTAGTGATTTGTCGTTCTGGAGCAATGACCGTTTCTGAGTTGGCGGCATGTGGCGTTGCTGCTTGCTTAATTCCATTTCCGCATGCGATTGATGATCATCAAACTGCAAATGCAAGATTTTTATCAGATGCGAATGCAGCCGTGTTGTTGCCACAGCAAGATCTCAACGCACAAGACTTGGCACTAATGATTCAGAACTTTAGTCGTGAAGATTTAAAAGTGATGGCTGAGCGTGCGCATGCGCTAGCTAAGCCAAATGCAACTCAGCGTGTAGCTGAGGTATGTGCAGATTGTGCGGGGGTCGGTCAATGAAACATATTGTTCAGCAAATTCATTTTGTAGGTATTGGTGGTGCTGGTATGAGTGGCATTGCTGAGGTCTTACTCAATCTAGGCTACCAAGTCTCTGGTTCTGATTTGGCTGAAGGTGTAGCTACCAAGCGTTTAAAAGAATTGGGCGCAATAATTCATATTGGGCATGATCCAAAAAATATTGGCACTGCTGAAGCGGTAGTCATTTCCACGGCTGTAGCCGGAAACAATCCCGAGGTCTTGGCGGCGCGTGCGGCAAAAATTCCGGTGATTCAGCGTGCAGTGATGCTCGGTGAGTTAATGCGTTTGAAACAGGGTATTGCAATTGCTGGCACACATGGCAAAACCACCACCACTAGCTTAGTTGCATCTGTATTAGCTGAGGGCGGTTTAGATCCAACCTTTGTGATTGGTGGAAAACTCAATTCAGCTGGTGCGAATGCACGCTTGGGGCAAGGCGATTTCATTGTGGTTGAGGCTGATGAATCTGATGCCTCTTTCTTGCAATTATTTCCAGCGATGGAAGTTGTCACTAATATTGATGCTGATCATATGGATACCTATCAGCATGATATGGCCCGTTTGAAGCAGGCCTTTGTGCAGTTTATTCAGCGCATGCCATTTTATGGTGTGGCAGTGTTATGTGTTGATGATGCCAATGTGCGTGACATCATGCCGTTTGTATCTCAGCCAGTTTTACGCTATGGCACATCTGAAGATGCGGATATTCGGGCAAGCAATGTGAAGGCAGTTGGAACACGCATGCACTTCACGGTAGAGCGCCGCACTGTGCGTAGACATGGAAGCGTCCCAGGACCACTCCAAATTGAATTGAATTTGCCAGGCTTGCATAACGTGCGCAATGCGCTAGCGGCCATTGGTATCGCCACTGAATTGGGTGTAAGTGATCAAGCAATTATTAAGGCCTTATCTGAGTTTGATGGTGTAGGCCGTCGCTTCCAGCGCTATGGCGATATTCCGCTGGCTGCAGGAGGTAGCTATACCTTGATTGATGATTATGGGCACCATCCAGTGGAGATGGCTGCTACTTTGGCTGCTGCTCGTGGGGCATATCCTGACCGTCGTCTCGTGTTGGCGTTTCAACCACATCGATTTACTAGAACAAGAGATTGCTTTGGTGAATTTGTTCAGGTTTTGAAAAACTTTGATGCTTTAGTGCTGACTGAAGTTTATCCAGCAGGCGAGGCAAAGATTCCGGGCGCCGATGGTAAGAGTTTGCTCAAAGCAGCAATTGCTGAAGATAAAAACATCAAAGCCATGCTTAAATCTTCTGATGCTGCTTTTGCAGCCAGCGTTGCTGAGATGCCTGAAAAACTCAGTGTCATCCTGAGAGATGGTGATGTTCTCATTACCATGGGCGCGGGCTCTATTTCGGCTCTACCGCACACCCTAGCCGAGGTAAAGAATGTCTAAGTTAATGACTTCGTGGGGTGAGCGTGTGAAGACAGATCTAGCTAAGCTAGATATTCAAGCACTCGGTCGAGTGGGTGTTTTAATGGGCGGCCGCTCTGGCGAGCGTGAGATTTCCTTGATGTCGGGTAGTGGTGTATTGGAAGCCTTGCTTAACAAAGGAGTCGACGCACACGCGTTTGACCCAGGCCTGCGTTGCCCAACGGAATTAGCTAAAGAAAAATTTGATCGAGTCTTTATTTCTTTGCATGGTCGTTACGGTGAAGATGGCACGATTCAAGGTTTATTGGAATTATTGAACCTACCTTATACCGGCAGTGGCGTATTAGCCTCTGCTTTGTCGATAGACAAAATTGCAACCAAGCAAATTTGGTTAAGCAATGGCTTGACTACCCCCGATTTTGAAGAGCTGACTGCCAATAGCGATTGGAATGCAGTAGCGAAGCATTTAGGCTTGCCGCTCATCGTGAAACCTGCGAATGAAGGGTCTTCACTTGGCTTAACCAAGGTGAAATCGGTAGATGAATTACCTGCTGCTTATCAACTAGCGGCCGGACTAGATAAGAAGGTGATTGCTGAGACTTGCATTATTGGCGATGAGTTGACTTGCCCCTTAGTTGGCGATGGTGTAAATGCTGAAGCATTGCCAGTCATCAAAATCATTCCACCTCAAGCAAATTACGATTTTCATAACAAGTACTTCTCCGATGAGACGCAGTATTTATGTCCAACTGGCTTGGCTGATGAAGTCAATACAGCCGTTCAGAAATTGGCCTTAGCAGCTTATCGTGCACTGGGTTGCAGTACGTGGGGTCGCGCTGATGTGATGTTGGATGAGAAAACAGGTAAGCCCTATCTCCTTGAAATGAACACTTCTCCAGGCATGACGTCACATTCATTGGTGCCAATGGCGGCAAAGGCTGCTGGTATTGAGTATGCAGATTTAGTGCTCTGGCTACTAAGTCAAACGCTTGTAAAAAAGGTGGGCGCATAGCATGCATACCATCGGCGCTATCTTGAACTGGTTTGGTGATACATGCGCCTTCATCATGGCGCCCCTATGGAATCATTCGGATCGTATGCAGAAGGTAAGTCGCTTTTTGATGCGTTGCTTTGCCATCATGATGCTCGTCGGGATTTTAGTTTGGTTAAGCCAGCGACCTGTATTTACTTTGCGTCAAGTGGTGATTGAGCCTGTTGCAGGTCAAACCTTAAAACACATCAATAAGCCCACTGTGAAGCAGCAGGTTTTAGAAACAGTTCAAGGCAACTTCTTTAGCGTCAGATTAGAAGATGTGAAGCGTGGTTTTGAGTCGCTCCCTTGGGTTCGTCATGCCAATGTTCGGCGAGTTTGGCCCAATGGTTTGGTAGTCAGCATTGAAGAGCAAAAGGCATTTGCTAGCTGGGATGGTGCTGATAGCCAAAAACTCATGAATAACCATGGAGAAATTTTTAGTGGTCGAGTAGCAGATGTACCGGACGACACTAAGTTAGTTGATTTTAATGGGCCAGATGATGCAGGCAAGGAAGTGATGCGTCTCTATGAAAAAGCCAATGCCTGGTTTAAACCATGGGATGCCGAAGTAAAGAGCTTAACCCTGTCAGATCGATATGCATGGCATGTGAAGTTATCCAATGGTATGAAATTGGAGTTTGGTCGGGATGAAGAGAGCTCCGATAAAACGCTTACAGAGGAACGCGTATCGCGTCTCTTTAAGTACTGGCCACAAGTTCAAGAAAGATGGGCTAACCGAGTTGATGCTGTGGACTTGCGTTATGCCAATGGTTTTGCAGTTCATCTCGCCTCTGCAAGCATTAAGAAGAATGAAGTCGATGATAAAAAAAGTGAGCGTAAGCAATGAGTAAAGACAACCGCGATTTATTAGTAGGATTAGATATTGGCACTTCCAAGGTGGTTGCCTTGGTTGCTGAGTTGGCAGCAGATGGTCAATTCAATGTGGTTGGCGTTGGCCAGACTGCATCCAAAGGATTAAAGAAGGGTGTCGTGGTCAATATTGAGGCGACTGTTCAGTCTATTCAGAAAGCACTGGAAGAGGCTGAAGTGATGGCTGATCGTCAGATTGCCCAAGTATTTACTGGCATTGCTGGTAATCATATTGTGAGCTTTAACTCTAGCGGTATGGTTGCTATTCGGGATAAAGAAGTCAGTGCTGGCGACGTAGAGCGCGTATTGGAGACTGCCAAGGCAATCAATATTCCGACCGACCAACAAATTTTGCATATCCTCGTGCAGGAATTCATTATTGATGGACAAGAAGATGTGCGTGAACCCATTGGTATGAGTGGTTTACGTCTTGAGGTAAAAGTGCATATCGTTACTGGCGCTGTGAGCGCCGCACAAAATATTGTGAAGTGCGTACGCCGTTGCGGCCTTGAGGTAAATGATTTGATTTTGCAGCCATTGGCGTCTAGCTTGGCGGTCTTAACTGAAGATGAAAAAGAGCTTGGTGTTGTATTAGTCGATATCGGTGGCGGAACAACTGACATTGCCATTTATTGCCAAGGATCTATTCGTCATACAGCAGTGATCCCGATTGCTGGCGATCAAATCACTAATGACATCGCTATGGCATTGCGTACCCCAACCATTGATGCGGAAGATTTGAAAATTCAATACGGCATTGCGCGCCAAGATATGGCTGACCCTACTGCCATGATCGATGTGCCTGGCGTTGGCGACCGTGAGCCACGCCCAATGTCGAAACAGGCTTTATCAGCAGTGATCGAGCCGCGTGTTGAAGAGTTGTTCACGTTAGTCAGAGGCGTGGTTCGGGACTCCGGATATGAAGACATGGTTTCTTCAGGAATCGTCTTAACGGGTGGTACAGCCTTGATGCCTGGAATGGTTGAGCTTGCAGAGCAAGTATTTTTACGTCCTGCGCGCATCGGTACCCCAGAGTATCGCGGCCATCTGCATGAAGTATTACGTAGCCCAAGATTTTCAACCAGCATTGGCTTGTTGATGGAAGGTCAAGCGCAGTTATTGCGCGGTCGTCGTGTGTCTCAATCTGGTCCTTTCCAGGGTGTGATGTCACGTATGAAGGAATGGTTTGCAGGAAATTTTTAAGTTTTTTTCGTCGTCGTCAACGTAGTTCGTTTTTTACCTAGGAGGGTATATGGAATTTGAAATGTTAGATCAAGAAACAGCCGGGAAAACCATCATTAAAGTGGTTGGAGTCGGTGGCGCTGGTGGCAATGCTGTCCAGCATATGATTAAACGCGGTGTAAACGGCGTAGAGTTTATTTGCATGAACACCGATGCTGGCGCTTTACAGCGTTCTGAGGCATCTGTGAATTTGCAACTAGGCTCTAGCGGGCTGGGAGCTGGCGCTAAGCCAGAAATCGGTGCGGCCGCTGCGGAAGAAGCGCGTGCACGTATTGCGGATACTTTGCAAGGCGCGCATATGGTGTTCATTACTGCTGGTATGGGTGGTGGCACTGGAACTGGTGCAGCTCCAATCGTTGCCCAAGTTGCCAAAGAAATGGGCATCTTGACGGTTGGCGTTATCAGTAAGCCATTTGATTTCGAGGGCGTGAAGCGCTTGAAGGTTGCTGAAAATGGCGCCGCTGAATTAGAGAGTTATGTTGACTCGCTCATCGTTGTTCTCAATGAAAAACTATTTGAAGTGATGGGTGAAGATGCTGAGTTTGATAAAGCCTTTGCTTGTGCTGATGACGTTTTACACAATGCAGTTTCTGGCATTGCAGAAATCATTAATGTTCAAGGCTTGATCAACGTCGACTTTGAAGATGTGAAGACAGTCATGGGCGAACAAGGTAAAGCCATGATGGGAACGGCAACTGTTTCTGGCATGGATCGTGCGCGCTTAGCAGCTGAAGCTGCAGTTGCCTCCCCATTGCTTGAAGGTGTTGATCTTTCTGGCGCCCGTGGTGTCTTGGTAAACATTACTGCAAGCCGCTCGTTGAAATTGTCAGAAACCCGCGAAGTGATGGCTGCAATCCGTGGTTATGCTGCTGATGATGCAACTGTGATCTTTGGTACTGTGTATGACGACAGTTTGGGCGATGCTTTACGCGTAACCGTGGTTGCTACTGGTTTAAATAACCCTCAGGCTCGTCAGAATAGTCAGCCAGAAGTAGTTTGGAGACAAGCAACGGGTACTCATGATGCAATGCCAACGATGGCTGACCTCAATAGCTTTGCTCCAGCAAGCCCATCTGCTGCGATGAGTAAAGCTGGCTTGGACTCAGCATTAAGCGCCAGCGCAGGCATGGCCTTGACTGGTTCTGGCGGTATGCCTTCAGTGGCAGCTCAGCCAGCTCCAAGCGGTGTTGATTACAGCCAATATGACTTGCCAAGAGTATTCCGTAGTTCGCGTGAGGCTACACCTGCCCCTACATTAGGTGCAGATAGCTCTCCACAGGCAAAGACCATGTTGGATAAAGGGGCTGATTATTACGAGATTCCAGCCTTTTTACGTAAACAAGCAGATTAATAAACTGCTCAATACAATAGATAGTTGCGAAATGCCAGCGCGGCGCCCCTCCGGACGACGAATCCCGCGCTAGCGTTGGCATACTTACTAACAACTATTTCATTGGAGATCCCATGATTGCAGTCGGACAAAAATTACCAAACGCTACTCTCTACGAGTTTTATGACGAAGCGACTGAGGGTTGCGCTATCGGACCAAATGCTTTTGAAGTTGAAAAAGAAACTGCCGGTAAAAAAATTGTGATCTTTGCATTGCCTGGTGCATTTACACCTACTTGTTCTGCAAAGCATGTTCCTGGTTACGTTGAGCACTTCGATGCTATTAAAGCCAAAGGTGTTGATGAAATTTGGTGCATCTCTGTAAATGACCCGTTTGTTATGGGTGCTTGGGGCCGTGATCTAAAGGTAGGCAAGAAGATCCGCATGTTGGGCGACGGTAGTGCTGAGTTCACAAAGAAGATGGGTATTGAACTTGATTTAACTGCGCGTGGCTTGGGCGTTCGTTCAGACCGCTATGCCATGATTGTTGAAGATGGTGTAGTAAAAACTTTAGACCGTGAAGCTCCAGGTAAGTTTGAAGTGAGTGATGCTGCTTCTATATTGAAAAAGCTGTAATTACTCTCCTGAATTTATAAACTGATGATGAAGCAACGCACAATCGCTACTCCGGTGAAAACCGTGGGGATTGGCTTGCACTCAGGGCGCAAGGTAACGATATCGATTAAGCCTGCGCCAGTAAATTCAGGAGTTCAGTTTGTGCGAGTTGATACTCCAGAGCAATCGGTCGTTCCGGCCACCGCTCTGGCTGTATGCGATACCCGCTTGGCATCCGTAATACAAAAAGATGGCGTGCGCATATCAACGGTTGAGCATTTGCTCTCAGCGTGTGCAGGCTTGGGCTTGGATAATTTGTTGATTGAGTTGGATGGTGAAGAAGTTCCCATCATGGATGGAAGCGCCGCTTCATTCTTATTTTTAATTGAGTCTGCTGGCATTGCAGAACAAAATGCACCGCGTCAATTTGTTGTGATTAAAAAACCGATCGAGGTTCGTGAGGGCGATAAGCTTGCGCGTCTCGAACCATTCTTCGGATTTAAGTTGGATTTCACAATCGACTTTAAGCATCCAGCAGTAGATAAAACGGGCCAACGTTTTGTTGTGGATTTTGCTGAGCATGCCTATCGCAGTGAAATTGGGCGCGCCCGCACTTTTGGTTTTGCTCATGAAGTTGAGGCTTTGCGAGAGATGGGTTTAGCGCGAGGCGGTAGTTTAGATAACGCCATTGTGTTGGATGAGCACCGTATCTTAAACAACGAAGAACTGCGCTACGAAGATGAGTTTGTGCGTCATAAAATCCTAGATGCGATTGGTGATCTCTACTTAGTTGGGCATCCCATTGTTGGCGCGTATGTGGCTGTGAAATCAGGCCATGCCTTAAATAATGCGCTCTTACGTAAGCTCCTGGAAGATCCAAGTGCCTACGAAATCAGCTCTTTTTCTGAAAATAAAGCTCCGCAGGCTTATTCCCAAGAAAGTCAGCCCCTCTTTTTCTAAAGGGTTTCTTTCTTATTGTTTGGGTTTGCTTTGAAGTAGTCGTTCGACTGCTTTGCGTAAGTCGGAATCTGGCGCCAATTTATCCAGCAGACCTTCCCAAGAACTTCTTGCGGCTTGATTAAAGCCACGTGGCCTACTATTTTTATCGCCATCCCTAGGCTTCACTTCCCAAGTGGGGGTGGCGGGCTTTAAGCGAACCTTGATGGCACTGCAAGCATAACCTTTTTTAGCTAACTCATTGATTAAGCTAGGTAAAACTTGCTGAAGACGGCTGGCAATGCTGGCACTGCCCACTAGCAAAAAGAGCTCATTTTGGCCATTGGTACGCCACCCAGCCTCAATTTTAGATGCCAGATGCCCGAGCTCAAGCTCGATTAATGCAAGGTTAAGGCTGGCCTTGAGTTTGGCTAGATCTTCTGTCTTGGCAAGGATCCCCCCAAGACCGTCTGAGTCTCGTAGGTAATCGAGCCATTCATGGGCTACCTTGTTACGGGAGGGCTTAGGGGCAAAGTTCATAAAAAAAGAGGGTGCGGGTGATAAACTCAAGGACTACATTTTCTTCAATATCCCATGGTAATCGGTCTTCTTAAAACCCTGGTCGGCAGTCGTAACGACCGCCTCTTAAAACAGTATCGCAAAGTCGTTGCTAAGGTTAATGCTTTCGAAGCTAGCCTGCAGACTTTGGATGATGCCGCCCTTCAAGCGAAAACCGCTGAATTCAAGTCACGCTTGGGTGCTGGCGAAGCGCTGGATGACATTGCGCCTGAGGCTTTTGCGGTCGTGCGCGAGGCTAGTACACGAGCGATGAAGATGCGTCATTTTGATGCGCAGATTATGGGTGCTCTTGCTCTTCACCAAGGCAAGATTGCAGAAATGGGAACTGGCGAAGGTAAAACGTTGACCGCTACGCTCCCAGTCTATTTAAATGCTTTAACAGGTAAGGGCGTTCACGTTGTCACCGTAAACGATTACTTGGCTCAGCGCGATGCTGAGTGGATGTCCAAGCTTTATAACTTCTTGGGCATGAAGGTTGGCGTCAATCTCTCTCAGATGGATCACACAACCAAGCAAGCCGCTTATGCTGCTGACATCACCTACGGCACCAATAACGAATTTGGTTTTGACTACCTGCGCGACAACATGGTGCAGGATTTAGATCAGCGCGTTCAGCGTGGTTTAGCTTATGCCATCGTTGACGAGGTCGATTCGATTCTGATTGATGAAGCGCGTACGCCACTCATTATTTCTGGGCAGGCTGAAGATCACACCGATCTATATATCAAGATCAATGCATTGCCATCCTACTTAGAGCTACAAATTGGCGAAGAGAAGGCCGATGGTACTGGTGTGATAAAAGCTGGCGACTATTGGGTCGATGAAAAATCACAGCAGGTGTATTTGACTGAACAAGGTCACGATAAAGCTGAGACGATATTAGTGCAGTTGGGCGCCTTAAATGATGGTGACTCTTTATATGCACCACAAAATATTACTTTGATGCATCACGTGTATGCAGCTTTACGTGCACATTCTTTGTATCACCGCGATCAACAGTATGTCGTTCAAAATAAAGAAGTCATTATTGTTGATGAGTTCACAGGGCGACTCATGCAAGGTCGTCGCTGGTCAGATGGTTTGCATCAAGCAGTTGAAGCTAAAGAAGGTGTGCCGATTCAGAATGAGAATCAAACCTTAGCAACCATTACTTTCCAGAATTATTTCCGCATGTACGGCAAGCTGTCTGGTATGACTGGTACTGCTGATACTGAGGCTTACGAGTTCAAGGAAATTTATAACCTTGAGACGGTAGTGATTCCTCCAAACCGTCTGAGCCAAAGAAAAGACAAGCAAGATCAGATCTATAAGTCTTCGCGCGAGCGTTATGACGCTGTGATTAAAGATATTGAAGATTGCTATCAACGTGGTCAACCAGTCTTGGTTGGCACCACCTCGATTGAAAATTCAGAGTTGATTTCTGGCTTGCTAGATAAGCGTACATTGCCGCATCAGGTATTAAATGCAAAACAACATGAACGCGAAGCAGAAATCATTGCTCAAGCGGGTCGACCAAAGATGATTACGATTGCCACCAATATGGCTGGCCGTGGAACAGACATCGTATTGGGCGGAAACGTTGTCAAGCAGTCTTCTTTGCTTGAGGCTGATGAAGCAATTTCAGATGCAGATAAGGCCGACAAGATTAAAACTTTGCAGGACGAGTGGCAGGGTCTGCACGATCAAGTGTTAGCGGCTGGCGGTCTACATATTATTGGTACTGAGCGCCACGAGAGTCGCCGTATCGATAATCAATTAAGAGGCCGTTCCGGTCGTCAAGGCGATCCAGGCTCATCCCGTTTTTATCTTTCTTTGGATGATCCACTACTGCGTATTTTTGCCGGCGATCGTTTACGCGCTGTGATGGAACGTTTGAAGATGCCAGATGGTGAGCCGATCGAAGCAGGCATGGTGACGCGATCCATTGAGTCTGCACAGCGCAAGGTCGAGGGCCGTAACTTTGATATTCGTAAGCAGTTGTTGGAGTATGACGACGTAGCGAATGATCAACGCAAAGAAACGTACCGCTTAAGAAATGAAGTATTAGAGAGCAAAGATGTTGGCGATTTGATTGCCAACTTGCGTGAAGATGTTCTGCGCACAATTTGTTCGCTTTATGTTCCTCTGGAATCCATGGAAGAGCAGTGGGATTTAGTCGGTTTAGAAAATGCGCTTGCAAGTGATTGGGGTCTGACAGTTGATCTCAAAAATTGGGTCGAAGCCGCTGCATCAGTAGAGGATTCAGAAATCGTAGAACGTGTTCTGCAGGCCGCAAAAGAGGCTTACGACGCTAAGGTTGAACTTTCTGGACGCGAGTCTTTTGCTGGGTTTGAGCGCTCTGTGCTTTTGTATAGCTTAGATAGTCATTGGCGTGAGCATTTGGCTGCATTGGATCATTTACGTCAAGGTATCCATTTGCGTGGTTATGCTCAGAAAGATCCAAAACAAGAATATCGCCGTGAAGCATTTGAGCTATATGGTGAGTTATTGAATGTGATTAAGAATGATGTTGTGAAAAGCATCATGACTGTCCAGATTCGTAGTGCTAGTGAACTGGATGAAGCCGCTGAGGCTATGAATGAAGATTTGGCCAAGATTTCGGATGTTCAATATCAACATGCGGATCCTGATAAAGAGGTAGCTGGCTCAACCGGTGATCGTGGTGCAGCCATTGACATTACGCCTGCGCCAGTTCGAGCTGGACCAAAGGTTGGCCGTAACGATCCATGTACTTGCGGTAGCGGTAAGAAATATAAGAACTGCTGCGGCGCCTTGGCTTAACTGGGATGAGAGGCAGATTTCCTCTTTCTGACTAGTTCTTCAGATGTCGATATAAAGTATTTCTGCTAATTCTTAAAAGTTTTGCTGCAAGACTGACATTACCATTCGTCTTCTCTAATGTTTTCTGAATAGCAATTCTAGAAAATTGCTTTAGAGCCCCTGATTCAAATTCTTCATGGGGAGAAGCTTCTACAAGATCGACAGATAAATCCACTGCTACACCCAAGTCCTCAGTGTGAGAAGAATGCCTATAAGATTGGCCCAAGGATATTTTCAAAAATAAAGATTTGGCAGAGTGGGTTCTGAATTCATAGACCTTACCTTGATCTTTTTTCGCGTAGTCAAATATACGATCTAAGGAAGTATCCAAGAGTTGCAGAATCTTTACTGCTCCAATGTCGAGCGCATTGATTTCTATAAAAGTAAGGGCGGCGCGGTCAGCTCCAGCAATGGTGCCATCTTCATGAAGCCCAATGAGACCTTCCCCCATCGAACCTAAGCCTTCTGGGCTGCTGTGTATTTTAAGTATGAGAGCGTATTGAGACTCATTAGAGTAAAACAATTGCTTCTCTAGAGAATGAACGGTTGCTTTGACTAGGCCAATGGTATGCGGGTGATAAGCACTCTTATCTGTGGAGATATCTAAAACGCCACTGATTTTTCCATCGGGCGCAAAGATGGGCGCCGCAGTACAGCTTAAAAAACCATTGTTTTCTAAAAAATGCTCAGACCCATTAATGGAAACTGCGGTTCGCTCAACCAAGGCAGTGCCAATAGCGTTTGTTCCCCGGTGTTTTTCTTGCCACGAGGCTCCCGTCTTGAGCAGTACCCGATCAGCTTTAGATACAAATTGCGGATCTCCAACAGAGTGAACAATGACACCTTGATGATCCGACAAAATAATCACCCCACCACTACCAGACATTAACCCGTGTAAATAGTTCATGGTTGGTTTAGCCACGGCAATTAAATCGCGTCTTTGATCAATGCGGGACTGCAAGATTTGCCCGCTGAGAATGTTGTCCGGCAACCGCTTTTGAAATGCTTCCAGACCAGACTGTAAGCATCTTTGCCAAGATCGGAAAACCGTTAACCCTAATTGGGATTGCAAGCTATCCGCAGGCGCATCCCCGTGAAGAAGCCAGCTTCTTCGGATATCACGGAGATTGGAAACTTTCATTTTGAGTTCACTATTGGGTTAAGTCTATCGCGGTTAATTTATACCGCTAGGTTGTCACATAAATGAACACTTGCTTATTTCATTGATCAGGAAATACCCTTGTTTTTTGGCATTTTTGAATTTTTAAAAATTTGCTGCAGTGCATCCGATTGCTTAAATTTTCTGCTTGTAAGAAATTCCACTCTATTGCCATTTCTCGAAAGAGAAAAGAGGCATTTTGATAGAACACTTATAGGAGAAAATCTTGATCTACGCTGCTCCAGGCGCCTCAGGCGCAAAAATTCAATATAAATCTCAGTATGACAACTTCATTGGTGGCAAATGGACTGCGCCAGTGAAGGGTCAGTACTTTGACGTGATTACCCCAATTAGTGGCAAGGTATACACAAAGGCCGCTCGCTCAGGGGCTGAGGATATCGATTTAGCTTTAGATGCAGCCCACAAAGCAGCTGATGCTTGGGGCAAAACAGCAGCTGCAGATCGCGCGAATATCTTGTTAAAAATTGCTGATCGCATTGAGGCAAACTTAGAGTTGCTTGCTTATGCTGAGACTGTTGATAACGGCAAGGCCATTCGTGAAACCCTCAACGCAGATATCCCCCTTACAGTCGATCACTTCCGTTATTTTGCAGGTTGCATCCGTGCTCAAGAGGGGGCCTTATCTCAAATCGACGAGAACACCGTTGCTTATCATTACCATGAGCCTTTGGGTGTAGTTGGTCAGATTATTCCTTGGAATTTCCCCATTTTGATGGCCGCTTGGAAGTTAGCTCCAGCCATTGCAGCTGGTAATTGTGTTGTTCTCAAACCAGCAGAATCTACGCCAATCTCTATTTTGATATTAGCTGAGCTGATTGCCGATATAGTGCCTGCTGGCGTTCTGAACATCGTCAATGGCTATGGTCGTGAAGCCGGGATGCCATTAGCCACCAGCAAGCGTATTGCAAAGATTGCCTTTACTGGGTCTACGTCTACTGGTCGAGTCATTGCTCAAGCTGCGGCGAACAACTTGATTCCAGCCACCCTAGAGTTAGGCGGAAAATCCCCAAATATCTTCTTTGCAGATGTCATGGATAAAGATGATGGTTTCTTGGACAAGGCAATTGAAGGTTTGGTTCTATTCGCATTTAATCAAGGCGAAGTTTGTACTTGCCCATCTAGAGCGCTGATCCAAGAAAGTATTTATGACAAGTTCATGGAGAAGGTACTTAAACGGGTTGCTGCAATTAAGCATATGAACCCACTAGATACCGATAGCATGATGGGTGCACAAGCCTCTAAAGAGCAACTGACAAAAATTCTTTCTTACTTAGATATTGGTAAACAAGAGGGAGCAGAGGTATTGATTGGCGGTGGACAATCTAATTTAGGTGGCGACCTTGAGGGCGGCTACTATGTTCAGCCAACGATGTTCAAGGGTAATAATAAGATGCGTATTTTCCAAGAAGAAATTTTTGGGCCAGTCCTAGCAGTAACGACTTTTAAAGATGAAGCAGAAGCTTTAGAAATTGCGAATGACACACTTTATGGCTTGGGTGCTGGCGTATGGAGTCGCAATGGCAATGTCGCTTATCGTATGGGTCGTGCAATTAAGGCCGGTCGCGTTTGGACGAATTGCTACCATGCCTATCCTGCTCATGCAGCCTTTGGTGGCTACAAAGAATCTGGTATTGGTAGAGAGACCCATAAAGTCATGCTCGATCACTACCAGCAAACTAAAAACTTATTAGTCAGTTACAGTGAGAGCAAGCTAGGATTCTTCTGATTAGGAAGTTGGTTGCTAAATCAAAGGGCGGAGCGATCCGCCCTTTTTTGCTCTAGTAGGAGTGATAGGAAACGGATATGGTTGAACGCGTTATTGCTACTAATGAGGCGCTTGCTCTCATTGACCAACTCAAGACCGAGCATGGTGAAATTATGTTTCATCAATCTGGTGGGTGCTGTGATAACAGCGCTGCTAATTGCTATTTACCAACCGATTTGACGATTGGTAAATATGACGTCAAGTTGGGCGAGGTCGGAGGCGTGCCGTTTTATATTGGCAAATTGCAATATGAGTACTGGAAGCATACCCAGCTGATTTTGGATGTGATCGAAGGGCAGGGCGGAACCTTTTCTCTTGAGGGCTCGACTGGCAAAGCTTTTCATACCCGCTCACGCCTCTTTACTGATGCTGAATGGAGTTCAATTGAGGCCCAGGTATTGGCCGATCTAGCTTAGAACGTAGCCGCTGCTGGGGTTGAGCTTCCTCTGACATCCCTAAAATTCCCCTCTACAATTGTCGGATCATGACAGTTAACCTCCCACTCCCCCAAAAAGACCAACTCAAGCCTGTGAAGGGTTTTCAGATGGGTATTGCGCAGGCCGGCATTAAGAAGGCTAATCGCAAAGATTTATTGGTGATGACTTTAGCGCCTGGATCTCAAGTGGCCGGTGTATTTACGCTCAATCGATTCTGTGCAGCCCCAGTTCAGGTTTGCCGCGAACACTTGGCACAAGATGGACGCAATGGAGAAATCCGTGCGCTGGTGGTCAATACCGGTAATGCCAATGCAGGGACAGGTGAAGAAGGTATGAAGCATGCCTTGGAGACGTGTGACGCCCTAGCTAAGGATCTCAAACTTCATCCTGCTCAGATTCTGCCATTCTCTACGGGTGTCATTCTGGAGCCTTTGCCAATTGGAAAAATTATTTCTGCGCTTCCAGCTGCTGTCGCTAATTTAGGTGAAGACCATTGGTTTGATGCGGCGGAAGCGATCATGACCACGGATACGCAACCCAAGGCAACATCGGTAACGGTGCAGACTCCAGCGGGTCCAGTTGTCATTACGGGGATCTGCAAGGGCGCTGGCATGATTCATCCAAACATGGCTACTATGCTTGGTTTTATTGCTACTGACGCTGGTTTTGCACCTGGCTTGTTGGGTAATCTCACCCGTGAAATTGCTGACTTGTCATTTAATGCCATCACGATTGATGGCGATACTTCAACCAACGACTCATTCATCATCATGGCGACTGGGCAGTCAGCAGTACAGCTTGTCTCGATTGCCGACCCTAGTTATGGGGTGGTTCGTGATGCGCTCATTGCATTGGCCCGCAAGCTGGCGCAAATGATTGTGCGCGATGGTGAGGGTGCTACTAAATTTATGACCATTGAAGTAATTGGAGGCAAGACTCCTGAAGAATGCCGCTTGGTAGCGAAAGCAGTGGCGCATTCGCCTTTGGTTAAGACGGCTTTCTTTGCTAGCGATCCTAATTTAGGTCGCATCTTGGCGGCAATTGGTTATGCGGGTATCGTCGATCTGGATGTTAGTCGAGTGCAGATGTGGCTTGGGGATGTTTGGGTTGCTAAGGATGGCGGCCGCAATCCTAGTTACCAGGAGGCCGATGGCCAACGGGTGATGAAAGAAGCAGAAATTACCGTCAAGATCGATTTGGGTCGCGGTTCAGCATCTCAAACTATGTGGACTTGCGACCTATCCCATGAGTATGTTTCTATTAATGCCGATTACCGTTCGTAAGAACGCAGAGCAAAACACAAAAACAAATGAACGAAAAATTAGAAAACTTATTAAGTCATCTCGAGACTTTTTTACCAAAACCACTAACAGCAGAGCAGTGGAAATCTTCTACTGCCTTTAGATGGCGCCGCCGCGATAGTATCTTTGGCAGCATCGGATTCTTGCAACCTGTTAAGCATGTATCCGATATTACTTTCGAAGATCTGCAGAATATCGATCGCCAACGCGATGCCATTCGTGACAATACTAAAAACTTCATCCTCAAAAAACCAGCTAATAATATTTTGCTAACTGGTGCCAGGGGCACAGGAAAGTCTTCTTTAATTAAGGCAAGTTTGCATGAGTTTGCTTCTCAGGGTCTGCGCTTGGTTGAGGTAGAAAAAGAGCATTTGGCTGATTTGGCTGACATTACTGAAATCTTGGCAGATCGCCCAGAACGCTTCATCATCTTTTGTGATGACCTCTCATTTGAGGACGGTGAGTCTGGTTATAAGGCTATGAAATCCGCCTTGGACGGATCGGTTTCTGCTCAAGTCGACAACGTGTTGATTTATGCAACCTCTAATCGCCGCCATCTATTGCCTGAATATATGAAGGATAACGAAGCATATGTGCATGGCGATGATGGCGAGATCCATCCAGGTGAAGTCGTAGAGGAAAAAATCTCTCTTTCTGAGCGCTTTGGTTTGTGGCTATCTTTTTATCCACCAAAACAAGATGAGTACCTCGGGATTGTTGGCCACTGGTTGCGTCACTTTGGATTGAGTGATGCTCAAGTGGAGGCTGCTCGTGCAGAAGCCTTAGTTTGGGCATTGGAGCGTGGCTCACGTTCAGGTCGTGTGGCTTGGCAATTTGCTAAGCACTGGGCTGGTTCACATGCCTAGACCAACCCCCAATGAATGAAAACAATCGCCCGGTTACAGAAGTAGCCGCAGGTATCTTGCTAGATTCAGGGGGCCGCTATCTGCTAGGCCAGAGGCCAGAGGGCAAGCCTTATGCTGGTTACTGGGAAGTCCCCGGAGGCAAGATTGAGCAGGGTGAATCTGTATTTGAAGCGCTCAAGCGTGAGCTACATGAAGAGCTTGGGATTGAGATTGCATCGAGCGAAGAGTTGACTGTCCTTGAGCATGATTACCCACATGCTTATGTCAGACTTCATGTCAGCATCATTCGCGATTGGCTGGGGACACCTCAGGGTTGCGAGGGCCAGCAATTATCTTGGCAGGCGATTTCCGCAAAAGGCCCAACAGTAGGACCACTATTGCCTGCGGCCCTGCCAATGCTAGAGAAATTAAAAGAGTTTTTAGTTTAGAGCTGACAGAGTGTCAGTCTAAAAGGCACATCAACGTTTATCAGTTGTGCCTTTTTATCGCGATCTGCTTTTAAGAAACGAATCGATAGCAAATATTTATTTGCACTGATTTCGGAGTAGATGGAATCATCCTCAACTGCAATGCGCATCAGTTGGTAAACCTTGCCTGATGGGGCTTGCTGAAATGATCCTTGATGCGCAACCACTTCCTTAGCTTCGCCTGACTGACGCAGTAGCTTCAGAAATACTTGACATGCTTCATGCCATGGCAAAAGTGGTGTGACAAAATTTTCCAATAACTCACGACGTTGACTTGTCGGACTATTTTTCCAAGCGTGGTAGCTAGGCAAATCAATTGGACTGGTTCCGCCTGGAATATTTAAACGCGTACGAATCGCATTGAGCCATTCGCTTTCAGAGATGACAGCATTAGGTCTGCCGACTGACTGATTAATCTTGACAGATGCAGAATCAATTTCTGCAAGCGTTTGAGAAAGCGCCTCTTGATCCACTTTTTGCGAGGACTTTAAACCATTGAGCGTATATTTTTGACGCTCAAATTCTTTTAGTAAAAGAGATTTGATATCACCACGTGACCCGATGTCGCCTAAGTCAAATAATGTAGCGACAGCGTTGTGGTGTAGCTCTGGGTCATCAGACCTCAGAAAGTGATTAAAACGGGCGAATAAATACTCCAGCCGAAGCATGCTTCGAACTAATTCATTGAAGGGGTATTCGTATACGATCACAAGCCCATATTCTATGACGAAGTGGATTGATCCGTCTTAAATCCCATCATTTTTTGGTGCAAATCCTGTATCTGCGAATTTAATTCTGCAAAGCCCCCTGCGTTATGAAGAATCGAGTCTGCTTGAGATAGGCGCTCATCTCTGCTTGCTTGAGCTTTAAGGATTTTTTCGACCTCCTCCAGGGTGAGCTTGTTGCGCTCCATAACCCTTTTGATTTGGGTTTTTTCAGGGCAGTCCACAACTGCAATATGGTTAAGAAGGCCATGCCAATTACCCGACTCCACGAGAAGCGGAATGACAAACACCAGGTAGGGCTTTCCAGCTTTGCTTAATTCAAGCCCTTGCCGAATAGTTTCTTGCCGAATAAGGGGGTGGGTAATGAGCTCCAATGCCCTTCTTGCTTCTGGCTGCTCAAATACTAGGGAGCGCATTTTTCCTCGATCCAGAGCTCCTGAGGGGTCGAGAAATTCAGCCCCAAACTGCTCTCGGATGAAGGGAATGGCTGTTCCGCCAGGGGCAGTGATTTGATGGGCAATGAGATCGGTATCGATTACTCCAGCTCCCAATTGCCCCAATAAATCGCTTACCGCGGTTTTGCCAGAACCGATTCCGCCAGTGAGGCCGAGCAAGGGAATGCGTCCCTTCAGGGCCGTTAAATCAGATTGATCGGTAGGATTCTGGTGAGGAGTTGAGGCCATAACAATTGAATGATGCCAGCAATAGCAAGAAATGGTCCAAAAGGAAAAGCGTGACCATAGCCACGCTGATTCCATTTAAGCCAGACTATTCCGCCAATGAGTCCTGAGACTGAGGCTATCAGCAAAATGCCTGGCAAAGAACTCCAGCCTAGCCAGGCCCCGAGAGCGGCGAGTAGTTTGGCATCTCCCATCCCAATGCCGTCTTGTTTTTTGATGAGGCGATATACATAGTTTGGGAGCCAAAGGAAGGCATATCCCAGGCCAGCCCCGATCAACGCAGACTGGGCATTTGTAAAGCCCCAGCTTGTAAATACACTCAGACCAAGACCAGCAATGATGAGGGGCAAGGTAATGCTATTGGGCAAGCGAAAGGTCCGGAAATCAACATAGGCTAAATACAGCAATACCCCAATCAGTATTACTTGTAAGTAGTTTGATTCAACAGAAAGCATTAGACAATTTGCCCGAGATTAAAAATTGGTAGATAGAGAATGATGACTAATCCTCCAATGATGGCGCCAACCAAAATGATTAGCAAGGGCTCGAGACTTTGGCTGAGGGTGTTGAGTTGATTGCTAAGTTGAGCACCCAGAATATCCGCGCGTTTATTGAGCATTTCTGGGAGCGAGCCACTTTCTGCACCAATGCGTAGTAACTGCAATGTTTCTACATCGCACAAGGCTCCAGTTGGATCTGCTTTTTTGAGTGACTCACCCAGTGGCCAACCTCGGGTGAGGTGCTTAAAGACCTCAGCGCTAAAGTCATGACTGAGCCAGTGATTGGAAGATTGTGCTGTGATGCGTAATGCATCTGGAAGCGGTAATCCGGAGGATAGTAAATGCCCAAGAGTTCTGCACCAATGCGTCAGCGTGGCAAGTCTAAATAAATTCCCCAATACCGGAATGCGGAGCGTCATGCGATCACAGCCTTTTTGTAGGCGCGGGGACTTTAACCAAGCGGCAATAAATATCCCAAGCAACACTGCCATCCCAATAAGGAGCTCTATATAAAAATGTTCGATCAGGGTGGAGACTGCTATTAATGCACGCGTAGGCGCAGGTAGCTCAGCCTGAAAATGCCCAAAGACATCTTTAAAGACAGGGACAACCCAGACCATCATCACAATCACGAGACCAAAAGAGGTGGAAAGGGTAATGATGGGATAGCTGAGCGCTTGCTGTATTTTTCGGCGTAGTTCAATCTGCTCAGTAAGTTGTTGGCTAATGGTTTTAAGGGCTAAAGACAAATCACCAGATCGTTCGCTAACGCGAATAAGGTTAATAAACTCCATGGAAAATTGACCGCCTTGCTCTCTTAGGCAATGGGAGAGGCTATATCCTTTTTTGAGAAGGGTGTGAATGCGCATTAGCCAGCCGAGCCAAGGCTTCGGAGCGGATTGATAAAGTAGTTCAATAGCATTTAAAAGCGGCAAGCCAGCATGAAGTAAAGCCAACAGATGCTGAGCAAAATGGAGTTGCTCTTGTTTGGTCAATCTCTTCTGGAGCAGGGGATGATCTCTTAATGCCATGTGCCAATCTCAGATACAAGAGAAGCCTCGTTGATGAGTCCAGATTTGACATGACGCATGCCAGCTTCATACATATCTAGATACTTGATATTTTTGTCTGCCAGCAATGTGGTGTTGAGTATTTCATGTACACCTATTCGGCCCAAGTAACCAGATCCCTTGCAGGCCTTACAAGTCGTCTGATCAGACTCATGGAGGCAGTGTTGGCAGAGGGTGCGAATTAATCGTTGGGAGCTCACGCAACGCAAGCAAGAGTCAATCGACTCCTGATCGATTCCCAGGCTTTTGAGACGGGACAATGCGCCTCTAGCATTGCGGGTATGCAAGGTACTGAGCACCAAGTGACCAGTTTGCGCGGCCTGGATAGCAAGCTGCGCTGTTGCTGCATCTCGAATCTCACCGATCATGATGACATCTGGATCCTGTCTGAGTAGGGCGCGAATGATGCTTGCAAAATCTAGTCCAGCGCGGGGGTGATAAGCCACTTGGTTAACACCAGGAAGGCGAATTTCAATGGGGTCTTCAATCGAGCAAAGATTGCGGTGAATCAGATTTAATTCTCTTAGGCAGCTATACAGCGTGCGGGTTTTGCCGCTACCCGTCGGGCCTGTTACTAAAATAAGGCCGTTTGATTGCAGAATCGCGCTACGAAAAATTTCTAGCTGTTCTGGTAGTAAGCCGAGCCGATCAAGACTAAGGTTCTCAATGTGACTTGGCAGAATCCGAACTACGGCCTTTTCGCCATATAGCGTTGGCAGTATCGATACACGGCAATCGGTATTGGGCTTACTGAAGTCATGACCAACGCAGAGCCGCCCATCTTGTGGGAGACGTTTTTCGGCAATATCTAAGCGCGCCAATATTTTGATGCGAGTGATTAAGCGCTCGTGAAGATCAATGGGGTGGCGTGATTGAAGCTCTAAGAGCCCATCAACCCGAATGCGTACTAAAGTTTCTTGTGGGCCGGCCTCAATGTGAATATCAGTCGCCCTGGAATGAAGCGCATTAACGGTGATTTCATGCCAGGTGCGAATGATAAGAGAGTCATCTTGATGGGTACTCAATCTTTATCGACGGTAAGTGTTGGTCGATAAAGCTTTACGGTTCTAACGCCTTGATCATCAAACTGCACAATTTCCATCACGATGCCGGCAATACGAATGCTGACATCGTGGTCAGGAATTGCTTCCAGCTTTTCTAGAATTAGCCCATTAAGAGTGCGCGGGCCATCCAAAGGCAGATCTAGATTCAATAGACGATTGAGATCGCGCAGGGAAGAACTGCCGCTGGCAAGATACGTTCCATCCGGCAGCCAGCGGGGGTCATTGGAGAGGTTGGAGAACGAAGTGGTGAATTCACCGATTAACTCTTCAACAATATCTTCAAATGTCACCAGCCCAAGGACTTCGCCATATTCATTTACCACCAAGCTTAGGCGCTGTTGATTATCTTGAAAGAATTGCATCTGTTGCAAGACAGGGGTGCCACTGGGAATGAAGTAAGGCTCGTTTACCAAGAGTTTAAAGTCTTGATGTTTTAGTTGAGCATGGCCCAGTAAAGACAGTGCCTTTTTGACTGACAGAATGCCAATGATGCGTTCGGAATCCCCATCACATACAGGTAACTTGTTGTGATAACAGGTTTCTAGTTGTTGGACTACTTCGTCGATTGGCCTGGAGAGATCGAGAATTTCAATCTTCGATCTTGGTGTCATCACATCATCAACCAAAATATTTTCGAGATTAAATAGATTAAGAAGAATATTACGATGATGGTTTGATACAAAGCGGTTGGACTCGAGCACAAGGCTACGAAGCTCTTCTTTGCTCATGGCTCTATTTTCAGTAGAGGCTTGCAGTCCAGATACCTTCATGAGTCCTGATACAAAGCTATTAATGAACCATAGCAAGGGCTTGAGAATGTAGGTGAGAGGAAGAATGAGCCAGCCAACATTAGAAGCAATTTTCTCTGGGAATGCAGCACCAATGACCTTCGGAGTAATTTCACTAAAAACAATAATCAGCAATGCAACAACTAAGGTTGCGATAGTGAGGACTAAGCCGCTCTCACCAAAAATATGCAGCGCAATCCCAGTGACCAAGATTGGCAGGATGGTATTGATAAGGTTATTAGAAATTAACAATACCGAGAGCAGCGAATCAATTCGCTTTAAGAGTCTTTCTGCTAAAGCTGCTCCTGGGTTGCCTCCATTTGCCATGGCGCGAAGACGGTGGCGATTGGAAGACAGCATGCTGGTTTCGGCCATGGAAAAAAAGCCGGAAAGCGCTAGTAAAAATAAGACGAGAGAGACCTGAGCAATAAAAGGCCAGTCGTCAAAAAAGGTGTCCATCGGTTATGCCTGCAAAGAATATGGAGGATTCAATATAGCAAAGTGCCATTTCAGAGGCTAGCGGTTTTGTCGTTCGCCCTGCTTCTGTAACTCTTATAGTTGTGTAAGAATCATCCTTATGCCCTCGCAAGCAAAGAAATCTCCGTCACAAAATGCCCAATATTGCGTTATTGAGGCCCCTTTTGGGCATTTGGGGATTTTGACTGAGATGGTGGACGGCAGTTTGATGTTGTCTAAGATTGATTATTTATCCTCCAAGACTCGCCTAAGTCTACCCAGCAATCAGTTGGCAAAAGAGGTGGCAAAGCAGTGTGCAAGTTACTTCAAGAACCCCGGGCACCAATTTGACCTTCCCTTAAAGCCTGCTGGCACAGAGCATCAGAAAAAGGTTTGGAGAGCTACTCAAGATATTCCACTTGGCAGCACTGCAACCTACGGTGGTATTGCTAAGAAAATCCACAGTGGCCCCAGAGCAGTTGGTACAGCATGTGGCGCCAACCCTTATCCTTTAATCGCCCCATGCCATCGCGTGGTTTCGGCTCAAGGTATCGGTGGTTATATGAAAGAAGATTCGCCTGGACTGTATCGCCAAATCAAAATTTGGCTTTTAAAACATGAGGGCGTTCTTTAGTCTCGATCTACTGCTTTGCCTTCAGCTTTCTTAAAGGGCTACCCCATAAATAGAAAAAACTTTTAATGAGCCCATTGCTACCGGCGGCTATTTTTGTAAAGCCGTAGAAAAGCCAGACAGTATTTCTGGAAAGCTTGATATCTTCTTGCCGCTCGAAATGGTCTCCTGCAGCAAGCTTGTCTAGGGTTAGCACCGCAAGCCCAAATGCCAAGAGGCAAAAACGGCGCATACCTACTTCCTCTTTAGGGATCAGGAGGATGTACGTTAAAGAATCAGATAGTTTTTGATAGGCAATCTGAAGCAGGTCAAGCTGACTCAAGTTAGCTGGCTTCCAAGACACGCCTCTGGCGCGATCCTCGGGAGAGTCTTTCAGGATATTGGTCATTTGCAGTGCTTGACCAAAGGCGATTGCTAGATTCTCATGTCCCTGAATGTTTTTTGAAAATTGGGGAGAGTAGTGGCGAAAGATGCTAGTGAGAAGTTCCCCGACTACTCCAGCGACTACATAGCAGTAGTCTTCAAATTCAGATAAGTCTTTTAAGCCTGCCTCAGTTTGCCGCCCATGAAAACGAGACATCCCTTCGGACATCATGGAAACGCAGCGACTTACTGCCTCTTGATCATGCCTGGAGCAAGTATGCAGAATGCGTAATACGGTTGGGGTATGGGCGATCAAATCCAACTCATCATGATTGGAGTAATTTTTGAGAGCGTCAAGACAGGGCTCTACAAAAGACTCAACTGGGGCTCTTTCAAGCACCACATCAAGAAATAATGCTGATAGATTTTTTTTGGCTTCTGGCGTGAGTTCTGCAGCATCTTCTATGGTGTCCACAATGCGACACAGCAGATACGTGTTACCCACTACCTTTTCAATGATTGGAGGCAGCAGGGGGATAGTGAGTGCAAAGGTGCGAGATACCGAAGATAAGATGGCTTTTTGATAAGCCAAGTCGGTTTGGGAGTTCTCAATTAGCAGATTCACAGGGCAATTATGTCAGACCTCTATGCCCCAAAGCGATTCAAATTCCTTAACTGCCAGAAATGACAAGGTCATATAATTTGAGCAAATTCATGTAGGAGATCTTGGGCGATGTTGATTTGGTTTGTCATCATCTATTGGGTAGTGTCAGTCGGCATTGGCTTGTGGGCTGCATTGCGCGTAAAAAATACTGCCGACTTTGCAGCAGCAGGCCATAGCCTGCCTTTACCTATAGTTACTGCCACAGTATTTGCAACCTGGTTTGGGTCTGAGACCGTATTGGGTATTCCGGCTACTTTTTTGAAGGATGGTTTTGGCGGAATAGTTGCCGATCCTTTTGGCTCATCACTTTGCTTAATTTTGGTTGGCCTCTTTTTTGCTCGCCATTTGTATAACCGCCGCATGCTCACGATTGGCGATTTCTTTCGTGAGAAATATGGTCGAACAGTAGAGGTCTTGGTCACTCTTTGTATCGTCGTTTCTTATCTAGGGTGGGTAGCAGCTCAAATCAAAGCACTTGGTTTGGTATTCAATGTAGTGTCTGAGGGAGCCATTACTCAAACTGGTGGCATGTTAATTGGTGCCGGTAGCGTCTTAATTTATACACTTTTTGGCGGTATGTGGGCGGTTGCCATTACCGACTTTATCCAGATGATCATTATTGTTGTCGGGATGCTTTATATCGGTGGTGAGATGACGGCGCAGACCGGCGGCATTGGAGTGGTGATTGAGCGGGCCTCTGCAGCAGGTAAATTTAATTTCTGGCCAGAGATGAACTTGGCCTCCATTCTAGGGTTCGTAGCTGCCTTGTGCACAATGATGCTGGGCTCCATTCCACAGCAAGACGTATTCCAACGTATTACCTCTTCAAAGAATGTGAATATTGCAGTTCAGGCAGCACTCCTTGGAGGTGTACTGTATTTCATTTTTGCTTTTGTGCCGCTGTACTTGGCATACTCCGCAACCATTATTAATCCCGGCTTGGTCAATCAATATTTAGATACCGATCCTCAGATGATCTTGCCGAAGTTGATCATGAACCATGCGCCACTCATTGCTCAAGTCATGTTTTTTGGTGCATTGTTATCGGCAATTAAGAGCTGTGCGAGTGCCACTCTATTGGCGCCGTCAGTGACCTTTGCGGAAAATATTGTGCGAGGCTTCTTTAAGCATCTCTCCGATCAAGATCTTCTGAAGATCATGCGGATTACCGTGCTCTGTTTTACCGTAGTGGTCACTTTCTTTGCGATTAATTCCCAGTTGTCGATTTTTAAGATGGTCGAGAGTGCATATAAGGTGACCCTGGTTGCAGCATTTGTTCCCTTAGCTTTCGGCGTCTATTGGTCTCGAGCTAATTCTTTGGGCGGATTGTTGTCAGTCGTTTTTGGTCTCACCATGTGGATTAGTTGTGAGATCTTGGCTCCGAATGCCATCATGCCTCCTCAATTGGCGGGCCTATGCGCCAGCATTGTTGGGATGCTGATAGGCGGTTTAGTGCCTAAGGGCTTACTAAAGGCTATCTGAAGGCTCTGCCTAAAAATGAGGCAGAGATTATTTTGTTGCACCGCAAAATAATCTCCTCTAATATTGCATTAATTCAATATTTTTTGTTCTTGTGGAGTTCCTATGAAAATTTGTGTGATCGGTGGGGGTGGCGCCATTGGCGGCTACCTGGCTGTGATGTTGGCGCGAGCGGGCAACGAGGTAACTGTTGTTGCACGTGGGGCTACTTTGGCAGCGATCAAGGAACGTGGTCTGGCCTTGATCATGGACGATCAACCGGAGCCATTGGTAGCCGAAGTTAAAGCGGTAGAAAAAATTACGGATGCCGAAACGCCAGACGTCGTGATTTTGGCAGTGAAGGCTCACCAAGTTGAGCCGATTATTCAAGATCTTGCTGCCATCATGGGTCCGGAAACTATTTTGATTCCGATGCAAAACGGCATTCCTTGGTGGTACTTCCAAAAACTATCCGGTGAATACAAAGACCATTCTGTAGAAACCGTGGATGCTGGTGGCGTTGCTAAGGCTGCGATTAATCCTGACAACATTATTGGTTGCGTAGTGTATCCAGCAACCTTTACTCAAGCGCCTGGCGTGATTCGTCACGTTGAAGGCAATCGTTTTCCATTAGGTGAGTTAGATGGCAAAGTGACTGAGCGTATTCAGAAGATCTCAGACATGATGGGTGCCGCTGGATTTAAGTCACCCATTCTGGAAGACATTCGCTCTGAGATTTGGCTCAAGCTTTGGGGCAATATGACCTTCAATCCAATTAGCTCTTTAACTCATGGAACCTTAGAAGGCATTTGCCAATATCCATTGACGAAAGAGTTGGCGCGCAACATGATGGCTGAAGCGCAAACCATTGCTGAAAAGCTTGGCGTTACTTTCCGCGTAGATATTGAGCGTCGTATTGCTGGCGCTGAAAAAGTTGGCAAACATAAAACATCCATGCTTCAAGATCTAGAGGCTGGTCGCAGTTTGGAAATCGATGCATTGTTGGGCTCAGTCATTGAGCTTGGGAAAATTACCAATACTCCAACCCCTTGCCTCAACACAGTATTTGCTTTAACCAAATATTTAGATGAAAACGTGCAAACCTCTAAAGGCAGTTTGGCTTTGCCATCGGTATCGGGTTACTAAGATCTTCAGTATTAGTACATTGTAAGTATTAAAAAACCCTTGCTACTGAACATAGCAAGGGTTTTTGTTTTAATGACTGACTGCTTTTATTCGAAGCGATTATCTAAGCGACCAACACCTTCAATGATGATGCTGACATTGCTGCCAGGTTTCATAGAGCCGACACCAACTGAAGTTCCGCAGGCAATGATGTCACCCGCTTGCAGCGGAACATCTTGAGAAATCAGGCTCACTAATTTTGCGGGCGGGAAGATCATGTCGGCCACTGGATAGTTTTGACGCTCCTGATCGTTCAGAATAGTTTTGATATGAAGCTTGCTGGGGTCAACATCGGTAGTGATATACGGACCAAATACACCGAAGGTATTAAAGCTCTTAGAGCGAGTCCACTGCGCATATCCGGGGTCACGATTGAGAATTTCAATGGCAGTGACATCATTGATGCAGGTGTAACCAAAGATCGCTCTAGCAGCTTCAGTTTCATTAGCCTCATGACAGGGTTTGCCAATCACAATGCCAAGCTCACCTTCGTAGACTACTTTTCCAGAATAAGACTTTGGAGTGCGAATAGTTTGATTAGCCGCCAAGAAAGAATTATTCCCTTTTAAGAAGTACAAAGGCTCTACGGGCACTGCATGCTCTAGTTTGGTAACGAGGGCATGAAAGTTATCCACCATGGCTACCATCTTCGATGGGGTGCAGGGAATATCTATTACAACATCGGCAAGTTTGAGTGTTTCGCCTGTTGCTTTGGGTTGGTCAAAGAGATTTCCTGAGTAAACGGCAATGTGCTCGCCTTGCACTTGACCGAAACCACTTTTCCCCTGGTATTGAAATCTAAGCCATTGAGCCATAATGAATTCCTATAGAGTATTAAATATTTAGATAAGTAACATCTTACAAGGATGTATTGATGGGCAAGGCCCCTGAACTTACTTTTGCGGCGGAGCTGGATCAGCCAGTTCGGTATATGGAGCGGACGCGTAACTACTATCTTGGTTTGGGTTACGACACGCCGTATGTCTGGGCGCACTATGTTGAGACACCCTTCACACCCCTGAGCAAGCCACTTAATCAGTCAGTCTTGGGACTCATTACAACCGCCGTTCCCTATGACGCTAGTAAGGGCCCTCAGGGTACAGGCGCGCCGTACAACTCGACAGCAAAGTTTTATCAGCCCTATTGTGATTCGGTTGATGGGGCTATTGATCTTCGAATTGCGCACGTTGGGATTGATAGGCGTAATGCCAATATGGAAGACAGCGCTTGTTGGTTTCCATTGGACGCAGCTAAGCGATCTGTTGCAGCGGGAAGGGTAGGTTCGGTTTCAGCAAACTTTTATGGCTTACCGACCAATCGGAGTCAGCGCCATACTTTAGAAATTGACGCCCCTATCATTTTGGAAATGCTGCGAGCTGACAAAGTCGATGTTGCTGTATTGATTCCCAATTGCCCGATTTGTCACCAAAGTCAGAGTTTATTGGCCCGCTATTTAGAGGACGCTGGGATTCCAACGGTCATCATGGGTGCTGCAAAAGATATTGTTGAGTACTGCGGTGTCCCGCGTTTCTTATTTAGTGACTTCCCTTTGGGCAATGCAGCCGCAAAGCCCAATGACCCAGATTCACAAGCACTCAATTTTGAGTTGGCGCTACGTCTTTTAGAAAGCGCTCCGGCCCCAAGAACTACCGTGCAGTCGCCCTTAAGGTGGTCTACAGATCCCGCTTGGAAACTGGATTATTCAAATCTGGAAAAATTATCCGCTGATGAAATCTCGCGCTTGCGGGATGAGGCGGAGAAAGCACGCATTACAGCACGTGAATTAAGAATGAAAAGCGTTGGAGCGTAGATTGCTTTTAGGTTTGTCTTGTAATGGAGTAGTCGCAAAGGGCCAATAAAGCATCAGTTGCGTCATTTTTTGGAAATGCAGCGATGCAATCCAAGGCTAGCTTAGCTTCACGCTGCGCAGCCGCTTGTGTGTAATCTAGAGCACCTGAATTTTGCACTGCCAATAAAATTTGCTCAAAAATATCTTCTGGTAAATCTTGGTTTTGTTCAATTGCTGCACGCACCAGTAGACGCTCTTCCGCACTGCCATTCTCTAGAAGATAAATTAATGGGAGTGTTGGCTTGCCTTCGCGTAAATCATCGCCGGCATTTTTGCCCATCTGTGCTGCGCTAGCTGTGTAATCGAGCAAATCATCCATCAATTGAAATGCGGTACCAATATGACGACCAAAGGCAGCAGCCTGTTCTCTTTCAGCATCACTTGCTTTGGCCAAAATAGCGCCAAGCTCAGAGGAGGCTTCAAATAATTTTGCAGTCTTGTAGCGAATTACCTGCAGGTAACTCTCTTCATTGACTTCAGGATCGTGCATATTGAGCAGTTGCAAAACTTCGCCTTCAGCGATCGTATTAGTAGCATCTGACAGGATTTGCATAATGCGTAAGTCATTTGGCGCCACCATCATTTGGAAGGCTCTGGAATAGAGGAAGTCGCCAACAAGGACGCTAGCAGCATTTCCAAAAGCAGCATTAGCGGTTTCTCTGCCCCTTCTGAGGGTGGATTCATCGACGACGTCATCATGGAGGAGGGTGGCTGTGTGTATAAATTCCACAACAGCTGCCATCTCTAGGGTGTGTGGAGTTTCTTTGCCATTTGCTAGGGCTTTAGCCACTAGCAGTAATAGCGCAGGTCTAACCCGTTTTCCGCCAGCCTGGATGATATAACCGGAGATTTGGTCGATTAAGGCCACTTTTGAGGCTAGGCGAAGGCGAATAACCCCATCTAAAGCCTTGAAATCTAAGGCAATTGGGGCCAAAATTTGGCTTAATTCATTGGTTTTGACAGTGCTCGTCATGCAAGATATAATAATGGGCTTAGCTCATCCAGGGTGGATTAGCTTAAATGTAGATATTAATTGAGGTTTCAAACCATGTACGCGGTCATAAAAACCGGTGGCAAACAATATAAAGTTGCTGCAGGCGAAAAATTGAAAATAGAACAGATACCAGCGGAAATCGGCAGCGAAATCACTCTTGACCAAGTCCTCGCCGTTGGCGAAGGCGCTTCACTGAAATTAGGTGATCCATTGGTTAATGGTGCAGCTGTGATGGCCACTGTCGTCTCCCAGGGACGTCACGATAAAGTGACAATCTTTAAGATGCGCCGTCGCAAGCATTATCAAAAGCACCAAGGCCATCGTCAGAATTTCACTGAAATTTTGATCAACACGATTAAAGCCTAATAAGGCAACGGTACATAGCAGGAGAAAGATATGGCACAGAAAAAAGGCGGCGGCTCGACACGAAATGGCCGCGACTCAGAATCGAAACGCTTAGGCGTTAAAGTATTTGGCGGCGAGCAGATCAATGCTGGCAGCATCATCATTCGTCAACGCGGCACACGAGTTCATCCTGGTGCAAACGTTGGTATTGGTAAGGATCACACTTTGTTTGCCTTAATTGACGGACAAGTGGAATTCGGCGTTAAGGGTGCTTTGAAGAAGGCCCAGGTTTCAGTTCTTCCGCGTTCATAAGGCGCCTGACTGAGACACGTTTGATTCAGATTTATTCCGAATTTAACTCTTAGGAACAGGCCTCGCTAAGCGAGGCCTTTTTTATTCATGAAATTTATAGACGAAGCACGTATTGAAGTCATAGCTGGCCAAGGTGGCGCCGGGAGTGCTTCCATGCGCCGCGAAAAGTTTATTGAGTTCGGTGGACCCGATGGTGGTGATGGTGGCAAAGGCGGTAGCGTTTGGGCTATAGCTGATCGCAACATCAATACTTTGGTGGACTATCGCTACGCTAAAACACACACAGCTAAAAATGGTGAGCCTGGTCGTGGCGCTGATTGTTATGGTCGCGCAGGCGATGATATTGAGTTGCGCATGCCAGTTGGTACCATCATTGCTGATTACGATACTGGTGAGCCAATCGCTGACTTAACGACTCACGGTGAGCGTCTTTGCTTGGCGCAGGGTGGCGTTGGTGGCTGGGGAAATATTCACTTTAAAAGCAGTACCAATCGCGCGCCACGCCAGAAGACCAACGGTAAAGATGGTGAACGCCGCAAGCTCAAACTCGAATTAAAAGTATTGGCTGACGTTGGTTTATTGGGAATGCCCAATGCAGGTAAGTCGACGTTGATTACCGCAGTCTCCAATGCGCGTCCAAAAATTGCCGACTACCCATTTACAACATTACATCCAAATTTGGGCGTAGTTCGAGTGGGTGCTGAGCGTAGCTTTGTCATTGCAGATATCCCTGGATTGATTGAAGGTGCTGCTGAAGGCGCTGGCTTGGGCCATCGCTTCTTGCGACATTTGCAACGTACGGGCGTGCTCTTACACTTGGTTGATATCGCGCCATTTGATGAAAACGTAGATCCTGTGGCAGATGCCAAGGCTATCGTGAACGAGTTGCGCAAGTATGACGAGGCATTGGTAGAGAAACCGCGCTGGTTGGTCCTCAACAAAGTCGATATGATTCCTGAAGGGGATCGTAAAAAAGTAGTGGCTGACTTTGTGAAGAAGTTTAAGTGGAAGGGCCCTGTATTTGAGATCTCCGCTTTAACTGGCTTAGGTTGCGACAAGCTTTGCTATTCCTTGCAGGATTATTTGGATTCTGTGCGTCGCGATCGTGATGATGCTGAAGAGCGCGCTGCAGATCCGCGATATCAAGATCACGCTGAAGATAAAGCCCCAGATTAAATACTCATTTGATAAGCTCAATTGATATGACAGTGCAAAAAGCAAAACGAATTGTTGTCAAAGTAGGATCCAGCCTTGTTACCAATAACGGTGAGGGCTTAGATCATGCCGCCATTGCGATGTGGGCAGAACAAATGGCTGCGTTGTTAGCTAGCGGCCACGAGGTATTGATGGTGAGCTCAGGTGCAATTGCTGAGGGCATGCAGCGTCTAGGTTGGACGAAGCGTCCACAAGAGATCCATCAACTACAAGCTGCAGCTGCGGTTGGGCAAATGGGTTTAGTGCAGGTTTATGAGAGTTGTTTTGCGCGTTTTGATTTACGCAGTGCGCAAATCTTATTAACGAATGCTGACTTGGCACACCCCGAACGTAACGCAAATGCTAAGGCCACTCTAGAAACTTTGCTGAAGTTGGGCGTGGTTCCGATCATTAATGAAAATGACACAGTGGTTACCGATGAAATTAAGTTCGGCGATAACGATAATCTTGCAGCACTAGTTGCCAATCTGATTCATGCAGATTTGCTGGTGATCTTGACTGATCAAGGTGGCTTATTTACAGCAGACCCAAGACGGGATGCCAGCGCAACTTTATTAAGTGATGCTGTGGCTGGAGATCCTGCTTTAGAAAAAATGGCGGGTGGCGCTGGTAGCGAGCTCAGTAAAGGTGGCATGTTGACTAAGGTATTGGCTGCCAAAGTTGCAGCTCAAACAGGCGCTGCAACGGTGATCGCTTCTGGTCATGAGCCTAAGGTATTAACTCGCCTATTGTCTGGCGAGAAAATTGGAACTTATCTAAGTTCCAAATCAAACTAGAGATACATCTAACTCTAGTTACTGCACCCCAAATGAATTGGTAGGCTTAGTGCCACCAGTAAAGCCATTTGGATTTAGTGCCTGAATAATTGTCTTGATGTTCTTCTCTTGTGAGTTGAAGTTACAAAATGCACCTTGGGCTAAAGAAGCTTGGTAACGATTGGGTACATTGCTCTGAATGCCTCTCCAGGTAGAGAGTGGATTTTCTTTCCAGGCTTGATTTTCAAATGTTCCGTATAGGCGCCATTGAAATGAGTCACAACGAATTCCCTCATATTGCGCTTGTTGGCCACCGCTAGGATTAGTGAGCACAACAATGTAGCGAGTAACCCCATCGGCCCCAATCAAAATGGAATCCGTATCCACCGCAAACTTGAAAATAGTGTGCTGAGATACATAGAATGGCACTAAGGTAGCTTTGTTGGGTGGATTGAGTGGCATTGCCGTAGCACCCTCTTTAAACACCATAGGTGCAAAAGGATCTAAACCGCTTTCCATGGGATCGCCTGCACAAGCAATCAAGCTGAGACTTATTATTGCGCTGCAAAAGTAGATCGAAGTGCGGCGTAATGTAAGGGTCATTTCGGTTTATCCGTAGGGTTGGGATTTTGTGAATGCTCTTCGCTGCCAGAATAAAGGGATTGAAAGATTTCAAGTGGGGATCCCCAAGCGAGCTGTTGCATTCTCATGCCTCGGGAGAGGTAGCGAGCTAATTCAGAAAGGGCTAACTGGTAAACCTCACGCTTGAAGTCAATCACTGCATCAAGCTGGATCCAGAAGGGAACCCAGCGCCAGGCATCAAATTCAGGGTGTTCAGAGACGCGTAGGTCAATATCGCTATCTAGGCCGACTAAACGCAAGAGAAACCAAATTTGCTTTTGACCACGGTAAGCTGCTCGGTGAATGCGCGTGGCGTGTTGGCGGCGTAGGTACTCCTCAGGGACGTCATAACGAAGCCAATCCCTGGTTCGCCCAACAATTTGGACGTGTTCTGGCAATAAACCCACTTCCTCATGCAATTCGCGGTACATGGCCTGCTCAGGGCTTTCACCATGTTGAATCCCGCCCTGCGGGAACTGCCACGAATGCTGCCCAACGCGTTTTCCCCAGAAAACCTCGTTATGGCCATTGAGGAGGACAATGCCAACATTGGCTCTATACCCTTCACGGTCAAGCATGATCGTGCCTCAAATCCTTTAAAATCAATGATTTGATTATATCCATTCATGAAAGCATCACAGTCATTTCTCGCCACGCTAAAAGAAGCCCCCTCTGACGCTGAGGTGGTTTCGCACAAACTCATGGTGCGTGCAGGCCTCATTCGCAAGCTCAGTGCTGGCGTTTATAACTATTTGCCATTGGGTTTAAGGTCCATTCGCAAAGTGGAAAATATCATCCGCGAAGAAATGAATCGAGCAGGCGCCATTGAATTGTTGATGCCAATGATTCAGCCTGCTGAGTTATGGCAAGAGACGGGTCGCTGGGAAAAAATGGGACCAGAGTTGCTACGCATAAAAGATCGACATGATCGTGATTTTCTAATTCAGCCAACTTCGGAAGAAGTAATTACCGATTTGGCGCGTAATGAAATCAAAAGCTACAAACAGCTCCCAATTAATTTTTATCAAATTCAAACTAAGTTTCGCGATGAGCGTCGCCCACGTTTTGGAATCATGCGTGGTCGTGAGTTCAGTATGAAGGATGCATATTCATTTGATCGCGATGCTGAGGGATTAAAAAAATCCTATCAAATCATGTTTGACGCATATACCCGTATCTTTAAACGCATGGGCCTTAAGTTCCGCGCTGTGACTGCTGATAATGGCGCCATTGGTGGGTCAGGCAGTCAAGAGTTTCATGTCATTGCCGATACTGGTGAAGATGCGATTGTGTATTGCCCAAGTTCTGATTACGCCGCAAATTTAGAGGCTGCAGAATCCATTGCTTTGATTGCAGTGCGTGCTGCCGCAACCCAAGCGATGCAAAAAGTGCCTACTCCAGAAAAAACCAATTGCGCTGACGTGGCAAAGTTTTTGAACTTGCCGCTCGAGAAAACGGTCAAATCACTTTTGTTTGCCGCTGATCAAGAGAATGGCCCCGCTAAATTATTTATGCTGTTGGTTCGTGGCGATCATGAGCTCAATGAGGTGAAGGCTAGCAAGATACCTGGCATGGCTGAGTCACGTTTTGCTACAGAAGCAGAAATTAAGCAGGCCTGCAATGCACCTGCTGGCTATTTGGGTCCGGTAGGCGTGAGTGCTGCAGTTACAGTCGTGGCCGATCGTACCGTTGCCAATATGTCGGATTTTATTTGCGGCGCTAATGAAGCAGGCCATCATTTGGTTGGCGTGAACTGGGCGCGTGATCTACCAGAGCCACTCGTTTTAGATATTCGCAATGCAGTGGTTGGCGATCCTTCGCCCGATGGCAAAGGCGTAGTGGATATTTGTCGAGGCATCGAGGTGGGTCATGTATTCCAATTGGGTACACGCTACTCTGAAGCGATGGGTTGCACCTATCTTGATCAACAAGGTAAGGCACAGCCGATGGTGATGGGTTGTTACGGCATTGGCGTTACGCGTTTACTTGGTGCAGCAATTGAGCAGGGTCACGATGAACGCGGCATTATTTGGCCGATTTCTATGGCGCCATTTGAGGTAGTCATTTGCCCTATGAATTACGACAGATCTGAAGGGGTTAAAGTCGCCGCAGATCAATTGCATGATGAACTCATGTCTGCTGGTATTGATGTCATCCTAGATGATCGTGGTGAACGTCCAGGGGCAATGTTTGCAGATTGGGAATTGATTGGTGCGCCATTCCGCATTGTGATCGGCGATCGTGGGCTTGCTGATGCTCAAGTGGAATTTAAAGGCCGCACGGATGCTGAGTCCCAAAATATTCCACTAACTGAGATTAAAGAAAAAGTCATTGCAGCTGTGCAAGCAGCTAAACAATTCATTTCTTAAGCTTATAACTGTTTATTTTTTAAAGAGTCCGCCAATACCTTTGGCGGCTCCTTTTGCAGCCATGGTTGCCATCGTACGCGCCATCTTGCCACCCTTGAATTGCTTCATCATGGTTTGCATTTGATCGAACTGTGCAAGCAGGCGATTGACTTCTTGAACTTCAACGCCTGCGCCGGCTGCAATGCGGCGCTTACGAGTCGCTTTAAGTAATTCAGGTTTGGCACGCTCTTTTGGCGTCATGCTATCAATGATGCCGCGCATGCGTTTGGTTTGTTTATCGGCTGCACTCATATTTGTTTTGGATGCCGCTTGCGCCATATGACTCGGTAATTTATCCATTAGACTGGCCATGCCACCCATTTGCTGCATCTGTGCGAGTTGATCTCTGAAATCACCAAGATCAAAGCCGCCTTTAGAAATCTTGCTTGCTAACTTTTCTGCTTTAGCAACGTCAACGTTTTGCTGTGCTTGTTCAACTAAGGCAAGAATGTCGCCCATACCCAAAATGCGGCTGGCCATACGTTCGGCATCGAAGGCTTCCAGGCCATCCATTTTTTCAGCCACGCCAATGAACTTCAGTGGCACACCAGTGACTTGACGAACAGATAGGGCGGCACCACCACGAGAATCACCATCAAGCTTAGTGAGGATGACACCCGTCAGCGGGAGTGCCTCATGGAAAGCCTTGGCAGTATTAACAGCATCTTGGCCTAACATCGCATCAACCACGAAGAGTGTTTCAATCGGGTTAAGGGTGGCGTGCAAGGCTTTAATCTCTTGCATGAGCGTTTCATCAATACCCAATCGACCAGCGGTATCCACCAGCAAGACATCAAAGTAATGACGACGCGCCCAGTCCAGAGCAGCAATGGCAATATCGTTTGGCTTTTGATCTACGCTGCTAGGGAAGAACTCGGCACCCACTTGCTTGGTCACATTTTCTAATTGCTCGATCGCAGCAGGGCGATAAACGTCGCAAGAAACAGTCAGAACCTTCTTTTTCTTCTTTTCTTGCAGATACTTAGCAAGCTTCCCAACGGAAGTGGTTTTACCGGCACCTTGTAATCCGGCCATCAGAATCACGGCGGGTGGTTGGGTGGCTAAATTGAGTTCGCCGCTTTGATTGGTGTCACCCATCATGACTTGGGCAAGCTCGCGCTGTACTACCCCGACTAAGGCTTGTCCAGGACTCAGGCTACCAACCACTTCTTCCCCAAGGGCTTTAAATTTAATTTGCTCTAGCAAGGACTTGACGACTGGCAGGGCTACGTCAGCCTCCAACAAGGCCAGGCGGATCTCCCGCAGCATGTCAGTAGTGTTGCTTTCGGTGAGGCGCGCTTGCCCCCGCATTGTTTTAACAACGCGTGATAGACGATCGGTGAGGTTTTCTAGCATTTATCGATTAGACTTTCCAGATGGATATTTTAGGTTACTCAAGTTACGGATGTCTCCCATCTGCGCTTTATTTGATTCTTTTGCTTGTTTTAAGCTTTAGATCAAAGGCTGCAGCGGATTCTCCTCTGTTTTCTGGTCTGGTGCAGGCTGCAATTTTTGTGATTTTGTTGATTCATGGAATTGAACTGCATGATTCGGTATTCACCCCAGAAGGTTTTGTATTTGGCTTTGCCCAAGATTTATCTTTAATTGCTTGGGTGGGCTTGGCTTTTTATTGGTTCCAGTCTTGGTTCACGCCTATTGCTAGTTTGCGTTGGATGGCAATCTTATTTGCCATGATTTATGCATTCCTGCCGTCGATTTTTCCGGGGACCTTAATTTCGCCTCGTGCAGTCTCGGACCCTTGGTTTAAGGGGCACTTCATTGTGGCGACGATTTCAGTCGGCCTTCTCAGCTTGGCGGCAATGCACGCCATGTTGATGAGCGTGCAAGATCGCGCCTTGCATCGTGAGCTAGCCGTTTCCCCTAATAGTCGGGTGGGTCATTGGCTTGAAGACCTTCCACCCTTGATGATGATGGAAGGCTTGCTCTTCAACCTGCTATATGTAGGCTTTGCTCTCCTGAGCTTAACCGTCTTCTCAGGCCTACTTTTTTCCCAGACCTTATTTGGAAAACCTTTGGTTTTTGACCACAAAACTATCTTTGCACTTGTCTCTTGGTTTTTATTTGGTGGGCTAATAGTGGCGCGCTGGAGAGTCGGCCTACGCGGAAGGGCGGCAGTACGTTGGGTCCTGAGTGCATATACTGCTTTGCTGCTAGCCTATATCGGCAGTCGTTTTGTAATGGAAGTCATTCTCCAGAGAGCGTGATGTTTTGATCAAGTGGTTACTCCTATTTGTGGGCGCAAGCCTTTTTTATCTGTGGCTTAAAGGTAAAAAACAGGCCGAGCTCCGCGCCACTGAAAACCTCAAAACGGGTGCACAAAAAAAAGCTGAGACCCTAAAGCCTCAAGCGATGGTTCAGTGCCAATGTTGCAAAGTTCATCTTCCGCAGGCAGATGCAATTGCTCTAGAGGATCGTTTTTATTGCTCTGGAGACCATCTCAATGCCTTGGATTCCGAAGGCTGGCTCGGTTACGCTGCTTGGCGCGCTTCGCCTAATCATGACTTAAGGCCAGAAGCGTGTGTGCCTGACTTAGCAGTCATTCATCACATTAGCTTGCCGCCTGGAGAGTTCAAGAATCGCTCTTCCACTCAGTTCATTGTGGATTTTTTCCAAAATAGACTCAATGCCTCTTTGCATCCTTACTTTGCAGAGATTGCTAACCAAAAAGTATCTAGCCATTTCTTGATTTCTCGAGCTGGAGAAGTTTTTCAGTTCGTTTCCACCAAGAGTAAGGCTTGGCATGCTGGCGTTTCTTCATTTTTAGGTAGGGAGAGATGCAACGATTTTTCGATTGGCATCGAATTAGAAGGAGATGGGGAGACTGCGTTTGAAGAAGTGCAATACAGTGCACTTTCAAGATTAGTGGCAGATTTACAACTGACTTTTCCAGATCTCCAATTTGCTGGGCATAGCGACATCGCCCCAGAACGTAAAACTGACCCTGGAGTCCAATTTGACTGGAAAAAAATGCAGTTGAAGGCTGGTATTTCAGATGAAAAATTTCCCTACGGCTTACATTCCCGCTAGGGTTCATTTTTAGTATGTGAGTACACGCTCACTTTTATACCCTTTATCTAAAAAGGGCTCGAAATTTAGCACCAAGATGGCACTAAATTCAGCATAAAACTTAGTAAAAATACTTATAAGAATTTATTAAAAAAGTATTACTAAAGTAGGAATAATTCCCTATACTTAGTACCAAATGCACTTCAAAACACTAGATGTAGTGTTTGAATACAGCAGTACCCCATTGTTTTTTAACGATTTTTTTGACCAAATAACTATATATATAAGCAGGAGCTACATGACATACGCCAATCCACAAACAGCAGGCCAACCGGCTGGAACGAATAATCCCGGTTTGAACCCTGCTGGGGCATTGAGCCAAACCCCCTCGGCAGGATTTGTTGCCGGAGGTGTTGGAGGCAGCCAGGCAACCCAGTTGTCCGATTACAAAATTATTCGCCGTAACGGTTCTGTCGTAGCTTTCGAGCCATCGAAAATTGCTATTGCCGTAACGAAAGCATTTTTGGCAGTAAATGGTGGTCAGGGCGCCGCCTCTGCCCGTGTGCGTGAGCAAGTTGAACAATTAACCCATGCAGTTGTCCGTGCTTTATTGCGTAGCCGACCAAATGGTGGCACTTTCCATATTGAAGATATCCAAGATCAAGTCGAATTGGCCTTGATGCGTAGTGGTGAGCACAACGTAGCCCGTGCTTACGTTCTTTATCGCGAAAAGCGCAATCAAGAGCGCGCTGCTCAGCAAGAAGTCACACAAGATGCTCAAGCTGCGAACCAAGCTGGTGAGTCCGGCATCAAGGTGACGGATAACGGCGTTGAGAAGTGGCTTGATATGGCTGCTTTGCGCACCATTATTGAGGCGGCGTGCGAAGGTTTGGGCAACCAAATTGATGCAACTCCAATCATCACTGAGACGATTAAGAATTTGTACGACGGTGTACCAATCGCGCAGGTTTATGACTCAGCTATTTTGGCTTCACGCACTTTGATCGAAAACGATCCGGCTTATAGCCAAGTAACTGCTCGCATTTTGATGCACGTGATTCGTAAAGAGATTTTGGGTCACGAAGTATTGCAGGGCGATATGCAGGCGGAGTATGGCACTTATTTTGCGAAATACATTAACGAAGGTATTGCTGCAGAGTTGCTAGATCCACGTATGCGCGAGTTTGACCTGCCAAGATTGGCTGCAGCATTGAATGCTAGCCGCGACTTGCAGTTCAACTACCTCGGTTTGCAAACTTTGTATGACCGTTATTTCTTGCACATCGAAGAGCGTCGTATTGAAATGCCACAGGCTTTCTTTATGCGCGTCGCGATGGGCTTGTCTTTGAATGAGTTAGATCGTGAACGCCGTGCGATTGAGTTTTATGAAATTCTATCTACATTTGATTTCATGTCCAGTACGCCTACTTTGTTCAACTCAGCAACTACTCGTCCACAACTCTCAAGCTGCTACTTGACTACTGTTGATGACGATCTTGATGGCATCTACGAAGCATTGAAAGAGAATGCATTGCTGTCTAAGTTTGCCGGCGGTTTAGGCAATGACTGGACAAACGTTCGCGCCTTGGGAAGTCATATCAAAGGCACTAACGGCAAGTCACAAGGTGTTGTGCCGTTCTTGAAGGTGGTGAATGACACAGCAGTTGCGGTGAACCAGGGCGGTAAGCGTAAAGGTGCTGTTTGTGCCTATTTAGAAACATGGCATTTAGATATTGAAGAGTTCTTGGAGTTGCGTAAGAACACTGGTGATGATCGTCGCCGTACGCATGACATGAATACCTCCAACTGGATTCCTGACCTGTTCATGAAGCGCGTGATGGAGAATGGCGATTGGACTTTGTTCTCGCCATCCAACACGCCTGATTTGCATGACAAATACGGTAAAGCATTTGAAGAGGCTTACGTTGCTTATGAGCAAAAAGCTGATCGTGGTGAATTGAAGCCTTTCCGCAGAATTCCAGCGCAACAATTGTGGCGCAAGATGTTGGGAATGCTGTTTGAAACTGGTCATCCATGGATTACTTTCAAAGATCCTTGCAACATTCGTAGCCCACAGCAGCATATTGGCGTTGTTCACTCATCTAACTTATGTACTGAGATCACCCTCAATACCAACGAGAGCGAAATTGCCGTATGTAACTTGGGTTCTGTGAACTTAACTGCTCACATGACTACCGATGCTTCAGGCAAGATGATTTTGGATCACGAGAAGCTCCAAAAAACCATTCGCACTGCAATGCGCATGTTGGATAACGTGATTGATATTAATTACTACGCAGTAGCGAAGGCGCGTAATTCAAACTTGAAGCACCGCCCAGTCGGTATGGGCATCATGGGCTTCCAGGATTGCTTGCATATGCAACGGATTCCTTATGCAAGTGATGAGGCTGTGAAGTTTGCTGATTCTTCCATGGAAGCAGTGTGCTACTACGCTTATCAAGCGTCTAACGAATTGGCTGAAGAGCGTGGCGTGTACAGCACTTATAAGGGTTCATTGTGGGATCGTGGCATCCTGCCACAGGATTCGGTTGCTTTGCTAGCGCAAGAGCGCGGTGGTTATCTTGAGGTGGATAGCTCTTCCACCATGAATTGGGATGGTTTGCGGGCGCGCATTAAGCAACACGGTATGCGCAACTCCAATTGCGTCGCCATTGCGCCAACTGCAACGATTTCTAACATTATTGGTGTATCTGCTTGTATCGAGCCTACATTCCAGAACTTGTTTGTGAAATCCAACCTTTCTGGTGAGTTCACAGTAGTAAACGAGTACTTGGTGCGTGATCTGAAGGATCGCGGCCTCTGGGATGAAGTCATGATTGCCGACTTGAAGTACTTTGATGGCACCTTATCCAAAATCGATCGTATTCCACAAGATTTACGCGATTTGTATGCAACTGCATTTGAAGTTGAGCCAAGTTGGTTAGTTGAGGCCGCTTCACGTCGTCAGAAGTGGATTGACCAAGCGCAGTCACTGAACATCTACATGGGTGGTGCCTCTGGCAAGAAATTAGATGACACCTATAAGTTGGCGTGGTTACGTGGCTTAAAGACAACTTATTACCTCCGCACCATGGCTGCAACACACGTTGAGAAATCAACAGTTGCTAGTGGTCAGTTGAATTCAGTTTCCAGTGGTGGCGGTGTCAATGGAACAGATGCAGCGGCAGCTCAAGAGGCAGATGGCCCAGTTTGCACAATGCGTCCAGGTGATGCTGGATTTGAAGAATGTGAAGCATGTCAGTAAGCCATTTGCTTACTGATTTGAAATAGAAGAATTAGGAGAAAGTTATGTTGAATTGGGAAGAGGAAGTTGCTCCAGCGTTAGCGAAAGCTGGGCTTGCACCGCAACCGGTAGCAGCGGAGCCACAACGTCCACAGCCAGACCAAGTTGCAATGGCACCCCAAGTTGCTGCACCTGCAGCATTAGAGGCTGCGTCACTGTCAGGTGGTGTTGCACATCGCGTGAATGCTGCTGATAAGCGCGTGATTAATGCCAAGACAGACGTTAATCAACTGGTTCCATTTAAATATAAGTGGGCTTGGGAAAAATATTTAGCTGGTTGTGCAAACCATTGGATGCCACAAGAGATCAATATGAATCGCGATATCGCGCTTTGGAAAGATCCAAATGGTTTAACGGAAGATGAACGCCGGATTATTAAGCGTAATCTCGGTTTCTTCACTACAGCTGATTCTTTGGCTGCAAACAATATTGTTCTGGGTACTTACCGCCACATTACCGCCCCAGAATGCCGCCAATACCTATTGCGTCAGGCTTTTGAGGAGGCGATTCATACTCATGCCTATCAATATATTGTGGAATCTTTGGGTTTAGACCAGAGCGAAATCTTCAATGCGTATCACGAGATTGATTCAATTCGCGCTAAAGATGAGTTCTTAATTCCGTATATTGAC
>SESA01000062.1_pt1 | contig 71597 bp, 54 predicted proteins | sample 3171451 | NCBI WGS metagenome assembly SESA01 (sample SAMN06051862, study PRJNA518727) | freshwater metagenome | biome: subpolar coniferous forest; feature: holomictic lake; material: water; isolation source: holomictic Lake 227, 8 m depth | place: Canada: near Kenora, Ontario | collected...
TGCTTGTGCTTGGTGATATCGCGGGCAGCGGCAAAAACGCCCAGTATTTTTCCATGCTCGTCCTTGAAAACGTTTGCATTGTATAATACATCGATCAATTTACCGGATGCATGGCGAATAGTGAGCTGGTAATCAACAATATATCCATCTTTGAACACTCTCTGATAACCCGTTTTTGCTTTATCCGGCTCAGTAAAGTAATCAGAAAAGTCGGTCCCGATCAGGTTGGTTCTAAAAAATCCGGTTGCAGTTTCAGTTGCCAGATTGAGATCAAGAATCTTCCCGTCCATATTGATTGTCACCAATGGGTCAGGACTTGCTTCAATGAGGCTTCGCGTATAAAGTTGAGAGATTCTCAGTTTTTCTTCGCTTTCATGCAGCGCCTTCATATGTGTGCTGGCGGTGATATCAATCATGCTCACCAGGCATTGTTCTCCATTTTCGGTAGCGATGCCGGTAAGATGAACAGTCATTGGGAAATTGTCTTTTGTTGACAATGTCACCTCACAGGTTTCTTTTGTTTTGTTGTTAAATATATTCTCAAAAAAGAGAGTGAAAATGGGTTTGGTGTTAGTGGAAACATAGAAGACAAAAGGTTTTTTTCTTAAATATGACCGTTCTTTGCCCAGCATCTCGGAACCGGAGAGGTTTAACTCAATGATCAGACCCTCTTTGGAAAGTGTAAAATATCCGGAGGGGGCAAAATCGTATAATTCAGCATATTTATCCGTTGCAGCTAATGACAGCTGATCTTTTGCATTCATAAGCTCTTCGTTCTGCATTTCAAGTTCTATCTGGTACACCTCCAGCTCTTGAATGAACTTAAACATGTCAAACTCCGAAAAGGGCAACCCTGATCTTGGCGGTTTCAATCTCAGAATCTCTTCGGCCTTCTGACGCAGGATATTGGATTCGGATTTGTTATGGTTTATTTTCATAAACGACGGGCTGGCACTATATCAGTTGTTCGGTTGTTTAATGTGGCAAGAGATGAAAATGGGCGGTTTCAATAAGAAAATAATTGCAACGCAATATTATATTGATGTTTAAGAACAATGAATGATATAGGAACTTTACACAAATATAAGCAATGTTTCCTGTTTTTGGTTCGGTGAGGTGAAATTATTCAGGAAGTATGACACTGTTTCGCAGAAACAAAGATAACATTGCCCTTTCACAGAATACAAGTCGGAGGCACCTTATACCGGTATATGCTTTTACTTCTTTGTTCCTGAGAAATAATAGCGGTAGTCAAAAACAAGCCGGATCCCTGCGTACCAAATGATTCGGGTTGCCGGTAACGGCATAGCAAAAAGGTCCTGGCCCTCTGTGGCTTCTGTCCGTTTGCCCGGCACATCAAAACCAGCATGTAATTGAAAAAGAAGACTCCCGGTTTGTCGTGAAGAATAGGTACGGAAGGGACGGTATTCCACGATCGGGAATTCAAACCTGGTGGTATTCAGTTTGTAATAAGCCCCGAGACCATATGTATTATCCGGCGGAAATACCGAGTAAGTATCTGATTTTTTTCCCACGCCATACATGCTGATTGCGACCTCCCGTCCCAGTACGAACTGGAACCTTCCGATGGGAGTTGGCAAACCGGTTTGCCAGGGGATCAAACCTCCATTTGCCGCAGTTGTGACAATGCGTTGCATGGAATTCGGAGATACCAGCGCCAAAACAGGGGCTAAAATCACCAGGTCGCCAGGGATCAGGAAGAAGGGTAATCTGAAGCGGACAGTAACAGCGAAACGGGATGGAATAGCTGAAATCAATGAACCATATCCTTTTAAATCAGGATTGTCATGGGAACCATCATAAGCCTGGCTGGAGCTTAAATCAATACGGCCGCCCAGATCGAGGAAGACCAGTCCATCGCCTGCTTCGTTCAATACGCCTTCCATTCCCAATCCCACACGCAGGCCAAGTTCCAATCCGGCAGTGACGCCGTAACCCTTTTGATAGTCGAAAAATCCACCATCCAGATAATTGAGGTTGGCTGCGCCGCTAACCCCTGCAAAAGGACCCATTTCAGACCGGAATCTTGGAAATTGTCCCATCCCGGCAGTCAAACCCGGAATTGGAAATTCCATCAACACAGTGTCACATAAAATTCTCACTTTATCATCAATCGGGCGCAGTGGCATCACCATGGCTTTGCTCACGTTGAATGTATCAGGAGTTGCCGGAGAATGATCTTCCTGAAGGAAGGCAGGATCAAACATGATCGCACCGCTCACCGCATCCAGCATTTGTTCCAGGCTCTTTAGAACAGCTTCTGATGTCCATTCCACATCCTCTCCCCGCATCGTGGCATCTCCCATTAAAACCATTTGTTTACCTTGCCAGGTAATTATATCCACGCCCTCTTCATTGTAATAATCATGTGTTCCCTTGCGTTTTGCAGCATCACCCCAGATTCCCATCACATGTCCCGATGTAAAACTATCCTCGAGAAAATGAGCTGCGAATGCCTCATCGGCCAGGGCCGAGAGGGCAAGGGCCGACCGCTGTTCGGGCGTCAGATCCTTTGAGTTCAGGCGGGCAGCCTTCGACAGGGCGCTTTGATGATACCATGTATATGTTCCGACAGTATTCATCTCTGTTCCTTCCTTGTAACACAACGAAAAATAGTCTGCAGATTCGGTATTCACAGCCGGAAGAACCAGCAGGAAATGCCCGTTATTTTTCCCGGCCCTGGAAACGTACTCCGGATCGGCGCGAAGCAGCTTTATATCCGAAATCCTTACTGCACTGATACGCGAACTGCGTTTCTGCGATTCGTCAAGGCCGACTTTCAGCCTGGCGGTGATATCTGCCACTTTCAGGATCCATGTTGATTTCAGAACAATGTTGGTCATGTCCTGAGCTGAAACAGAGTGGTCTCCTGCTATTCCACACCATGCAGCATAATCGAGACATTGAGGTTGTACACCCTGGTCGGGCTCAATCACCGATTCACAAAGACGCGCCTCGTACCCTTTCCTTGCCGATGCCCAAAGCTGATCGAGAATAGCCCGCCGGCCGGGATCAAGTTTTTTGACAGCCGCCATCATGATTTCCCTGTGTTCGGGGTATACCCAGGCTGATGCAGACATTGCAGAGAACCATATCAGCAGTATGGTCAGACAGATCTTTATTTTCATTTATGGTATTTATGCACTATAAGTAAAACGTTCCATGGACTTGCATCAGGAAACATTCACGCAACTTACGAAATCTTTCGCTTTGTGAATGGGTAAAAACCCATCGCGCCACAAATTAAATACTGATATTGTGAGAAATAAAGTGTTAAAATAGATCAGAATGGATACCCGATCCCGAAATTCCATACAATATCGCCCAGTTGCATTTTGCTGAAATACCAGCGGTCCCGCTCGGGATAGGATGGAACCCTGATGGAAATGGCAGGATCAATGCGGATAACAAAGAAATCAAAATCAAGCCTTAGGCCTAAGCCCATGTCAATCCCAATCTGATCGAGGAATCCGGGAAACACGAACTTTCCACCGGGTGTAAATTGAGACTCATGCAGCAGCCATATGTTTCCTGCGTCGATAAAAACGGCCCCACGGATCCAGTCAAAAACGGGGAAACGATATTCGATGTTGGCTTCAAGCTGAATATCGCCAATCTGGTTAAAGTCGGTGAAATCAGATTCATTTCTGTATGTTCCGGGTCCCAGGGTGTACATTCTCCATCCGCGCATTCCGTTGGCGCCCCCGGCAAAAAATGACTTCTCGAATGGAAGAACATTTGAATTTCCATATGGGATCCCGATTCCGGCAAAAATCCGGTATACAAGCGAAAACTGGTTGCCCATCACATCGTAATACCTGGCGTCGATAGTCGGCCTCACATATTGCGAATAGGGCAGCCCGAACAAGGTATAGTATAAGTCATTTTTTTTCGGCACGTTAAACAATTTCTCTATTCCGTATATCAGGTTTCCACCTGTCTCAAAATTTGCCCTGATATACACGAAATCCTTTACCTTATTGATCTGCTGATTGGTGAGTGTAAAGGTGTATCTCAATCCTGCAACCATGTGATCCGAATATTGACTTTTCATTTTGGGATCGGGGAAGCTGTCGAATAATAATTTAAATTCCGGCATTGCAAACACTTTTACCAGCGAAACCTCAACCGGATTCAGGGTATGACTGATTTTGTCGCTCTGTGTCCAGGTATAGCCGAAAGAGATATTGGAGATATGCCGGTCGTAATATAACTGATGCTGGTAATTGTATCCGACCGAGATGGTTGTTTTTGGTTTAAAGTATTTTGAAATCCGTTCTGGTTTTATTGGAATTATAAACTGTGGGAAGGTAATCCCTGCCGTGACTCCCAACTCAATTACATTAAAAAAGGATTTGTCAGTCATGCCATTGGAAGCCTGCATTTGCAAAGACCCGGTGAAGTTGATCCTCAACAGCTGGGCTCCCCTGAAGATATTACGATTGAGATAACCCAAGGTTCCCTGAACACCGAAAGCTCCGCCTGAATTGGTGCCATCCATAGAGGCGGTAAACGACTGCGCCGCTGTGCGTGATAATTCGACATGGCAATCAATCTTGTCATTCATTTTGTCTGCTTCCGATTCAGGGGGGTCTTTGAATACGATGTTTATAAATTTAAATTCCTGCAAACTGGATAATTGTGCATAAGATTGGCTGACATCCAGCAGGTTAAAATTCGATTCAGGAGAAATAAATATGGAATGGGCAATGGTTCGGGGTTTTACTTTGAATTTGTCCTTATACAGGAAATAATAGGTATTGGGGAGATTTCCTTTTTCAGGATTCGTGTAGGTTTTTACCAGGGTATCGTAAGTCCCTGTAAAGGTTTGAAGGTGGTCGAATTCCGGATAGATATAGATCTTGTTTATGAAATACCGCTTGTGAGGCACCTGTTGGACAGTTGCAAAATTATCGAATGACGGGACAACCGGATTGGTTATTTCTATTTTTACATCGATCAGGTGCTGGTTAAAATTAGAGTCGATCCTGAAAACAATAAACTTGGAATTGAACCGGTAGAAGCCATGGTTCAAAAGATTGTTTGTTATCCGAAACCTTTCATCGTCGATAATGTAGGTATCATAATTGGCTTTCCTTTTTAAGAGACATTTGCTGGTATCACGATAAACAAAGGCCGAGAGTTGTGTATCCGGTATGGCATAGGAAATGTTTTTAATGGTGTATGGTTTCGTGGGAAATACCTTATACACCACGGTGGCCTTTTTCTTCTTGATGATGATCGTATCGCTGACAATGGAATTAAAGTGCCCGATATTCGCAAGGTACAGGCACATTTGCTTGACAGTCACCGAAACAAGGCTTGTATCAAGGATTACAGGGGCCGCACCGACCTTGGTTCTGATCCATTTCTTGAATTTGGTATCTTCACCCCGGCTTCCCATGTTATAAAAGGCAATGTTGGAGCGAAATAGCCCGAACATTTTCGTATTGGGACGCTGCTGAATGTAATCTTCAAGGTTGCCGACCGGGATATTGTACCTGGTTTCCTTGATTTTATTTTTAATAAGCAGGTATTCGTTGGGTTCGAAATTTTTGGTGACATTACAGCCTGGCAGCGTCAGCAAAAATGCCAGCACAACAAATAATTTCCTTCGAATTTTTGAAAGTAAAACTGACCCCTCAACCAACCCATATCTGTGTTGCCCTGGTTGTTGCGAATTACTTTCGGGTGGCATATCTCAACCTGATTTCCCTTTCCTTGCTTTTATCCGAAATGTAGACGATCGTCCGGCCGTCATCCAGCATGACCGGGTATTTATTCACTACAGAACCTGACGATAACTTTGACTTTGGAACTGCAACCTGGTGGTTTGAAATTTCCATTTTATTGTCAAGTGAATCACTTTTGGTTATATGTCGAATGTTTTTCATGGCATCTCGGATGTTGGAATTTTCACCTAAAATAATAATCAAATTCAGTCAGTGAGACAACCAATCTGCCCTTTTTATTAACAAAAACTGGTGATAAATTTTTATCTGGCGGCTAATTGCTGCTATTCCTGTATCGCACGGCATTGTCAAGTGCATCAAGTATCTCACGGCCAAATCCGGGAGGGGGTTGTATTCCCATCGACGCTGTATCAGGATGTTTATTTTCAGGAAGATTATCCAAAATCCGGTCACAGATATCACGGAGGTGAATGGCATGAAGTTCATCAAACATCTCAAAATTACTGCCAAAACGGTCATTGAAATCAAGCATGGCTGACACAACGGCGGTATACAGAACTTCTTTGTGCGATACCTTAGTCCTGATGTGCTGGTATGCAGCCTGAGAGAGGGGAGCGGCATGCTCCCTGATCTTCTCGGAAACTGGGATCGGATGGCTGTCAATGACCAGCTTGTGTCCATTCTCACGTTCCCATTTTGCGTGGCTGCGGGCTATCTTTGCATCATACATCGACCGGTTATAATCAACCAGGTAGCATGTATAGATATAGATGATCTTTGGCAGAAGGTACATCCCTTTTTTCTGGGTGGCCCTGAGAATAGTAAAAAAGGCTTTCCTGTGGTCTTTGCCGGCATCGAACATGAAGAAGGTAAAAACCCGCCAAAGCATCTTCCGGAGATTCCAGAGATCGGCGAGGCCGGGCTCTTTGATCCTGGGTTTATACCTGACGTTTTCAACAAAGGTGATCGCCCGTTTTGTAAACTTCACCGGGTCATAAATGCTCTCCCAGTAATCGGCCAGACCTTCAAACAGCTCAACCCGTGTCATCTGCTTGGGGATGATGTTCGAAATAATGTCGAGTTTATCTGCGATCTCCTCCTGGTCGGTAAGAATGATCCGGCCTGCACGTTTGAGTTCATACCACATCCTTGTTCCCGGAGGCGCTGCAAGGGGGTGGCAAAGATGATGAACGATGTTGGCATCCGCGATGAATGCTTCGGTTTTCCTGAATACGTCTGTATCATCCGAATCGGCACCGATCACCATATGGGCCAATACAATGATCCCAAACGACTGGATCTTCTGTACAGCTTCGCGGATGGGCATCCTTAGGTTTTGTTGCTTATTGTAGTCCCGGAGCGATTCCTCATTCACCGACTCAATGCCGATCATTACGGCCTGGAAATTGGAATCGGCCAGCAGCATGAGCAGTTCCTCATCATTGGCAATGGTGATGTCGATCTGGGTGATGAACTCAATGGGGGTTTTAAAGGAGTTGTTCAGAGGGATCAATTGTTTAAGTAACGCCTTGGTGTAGTTTTTATCTCCCGCAAAGTTATCATCAGCAATGAAGATCATCTTGACCTTGAGGGCACTCAGCCTGCGAACCTCCTCAATTACCTGGTCAATGGTTTTACTGCGCAACTTCCTGCCGAATGTATAAATGACATCACAGAAGCTGCAGTCAAACGGGCACCCCCGGGTCGTCTGAAGCAGGGTGGCCGTATAGGAGGGGATCTCCTTTGAAAGCAACTCCCACCGGGGAGGCGGCGTTTTCGTCATGTCAGGCTTCGAAACATTTTTATATATCCGGGGATAGGAACCGGTCTTGACATCTTCAAGAAAACGCGGCCAGGTATCTTCAGCCTCGCCGTGGAAAATGACATCAACATCCGACATCTCTTTATGAATGAAATGTTCAACGCCGATGCCCCCAAAAATGACGAGGGATGCGGGACTGAATTTTTTGGAGAATCCGGCGATCTGAAGTGACCGGTTTTGTTGATTGGAGGTTACGGAGACCCCGATAATATCGTAGGGTTTTAGCATGATGGCTGCTTCAACCGGGCCACAGGTATATTCATCGTGCAGGGCGACTTCATGTTCCGATGGGGTAAGTGCTGCCACCGCCGCAATGGCATGCGGTGCAAAAAGTGTTTTTGAGAAAAGATATGGAATCCCTTGTGTAATCTGGCTGTCAATGTCGTCAGGACTTCCCGGACTTATCAGCAATATCTTCATAGTTGATGGGTGATTGAATTTTCAAAAACAACAATTTCTTATAAATGAACCGGATCGCAAGGCAATTTTTTTACAGTTTATTTTTTCATCAACATCAATAGTTCTTCAGAAATACCAATTTTATACCCCTCTGAAATATAGTTGATCGTTCCGGCTGAGTTTACAAACAGGATTACCGGCATATTTTTCAATTCGCCTTTGTTGACCCTGAGATCAGCCGGCCTGATGGGGAAGGTAGACTGAAATGAATAACTGACAATTTTTGGCAGCTTCGCTGCTTCATTTTTAACAAATGTTTTCATCATCTCCTCCGTTGGGAAGACCATGGCAACCCTTCCTTTCCATTGATCGAAATCATTCTTTTTCAACCTGAGATCGGCCAGGAAATGCTTTGTGGGTTCCTTATCGGGATCAATCCAGGCAATAATCATTCCCGGGCTGATCTTAAAGCTGAACAGGGCAGGGTTGATCTTTCCGTATTCGGGCAGGGGCAGTTGGTTTTTCCTGAGGATAATGGTGTGGGTTGCCGGCTCACCGGGTTTTACGTTGAATATTTCCAACCGTGAAAGCACCGTCCCGTCTGTGAGCCTGGTTCCTGTGACCAGCAAGGCAGGGCCGGCGGGAACTTCTATGGTGCAGGGATAATTCTGAACCAGCGGGCTTGCTTCATAATCGAGGGTACGGAAAAATCCATCTTTAAACTCCTCAATGGTATAGTTGGTCGTGTATTCCGGTTTCTTTTCATTGTCCCGGGGGTTGATCAGCGTAAGGCTTCCCTTTGAACCAGCGTTCTCCTTCTTTTCAAAGAGATACACATCATTCCATTTCCCGTCAGCGAAAAATTGTGGGATTTTCGTGGCCGGGTCAAGGCGGGCGCCAATCCCGAAACTCCGGCAAATAGCCACAAAACAGATGTCGGCCGAATGACCGTCGACCACCTTCAGTTCAAAAGCCCCGGCTGGCGTAATGGGAGCCCGGCTGTAGTTCGAGGTTTTATTCAATTCCATATGGTCACGCATCCAGCTTGCAATCTTCATCGGATCTTTCCTCGCATCCCTGATGAGATCAGTGTCGAAATTTGACTGAAAGAATTGCCTGTAAGGCCTCAGCCATTCGTTGTCTACCCTCGGAGAGAGGACATATTTCCCGAATTCATCTTTGAATGAGTTAAGGGCCGGATATTTCAATGCATAGCCCACCAGGTCAGCAAGAACCGCTGTATCGATATCACGAAGATCCTTTTCCGAAATATTCTCCAGTATCGGGAAAACAAGCGATTTTCCTGCCGGCAGCGTTTGGGTGATGAAAGTCGTGATCTGGCGCCAGTTTCCACGGCTTTTATTTAGGTAACCCCACAGGGTATCCGGATTCAGACCGGCTAATCTGGCAAAGCGGGCGCTCTTGGATGAATCGATAAAGGTAGCCTCGTAGCCGGCCCTGATCTTGTCTTCGAAGGCCAGCCGGTCGCTGTTTCTTTTCTTAGCTGAATCACTCACAGAGACATTGATAACTGCCGGTGCCGGAGGAACCAGGTCGAACTCAAGGCTGGCCACCGTCTCAGGTCCGTTGGTCAGCCGGACAACTACCGTGTCAGATTTCCTGACATCCAGTTTTTGAAAACCATAGTTTCCGTTTTTGGCAGCCCAAACCAGGAGGTCTCCATACCCGGTGGTAAAGGAACACAGCCCATCCTTCCCGGTCACAGTTTTGTGAACCGGATAAAACTCGGCATAATTGTAAAGTTGAAATTCGACCGATGCGCTGTCAGCCGCTTTATTTCCGGAATCAAGGATCCTGGCATAAACCTTTTTCACCGGCGCATAATTCTGAAGAACGTTGATCCTGGTAAACAGAGGGTCTTTCTGCAATACATCCTCGGTTCCCTGGTAATCACCAAAAACCGTTGTATTGACCAGCATGGCTCTTTTTGCAGGGGCCGTAAACCAGGCCAGATCCAGCTCAGCATCCGGTTCACAGGCTCCGATGAAGTGCCAGGTCCCGTCAACCCACACTTCGACCCAGGCATGGTTATCGTCGCTGTGGGCCCAGCGGGGAGTGTAGCATTGCCGGGCAGGAATCCCCACCGAACGAAGTGCCGCCACGGTAAAAGTGGACTCTTCGCCACACCGGCCCCAGGCTGTTCTGACTGACGCAAGCGGGGAGGATGTTCGTCCGTCTGAACCCCGGTAGGTCACCTTTTCATGGCACCAGTGGTTCACCTCCAAAACCGCATCCTTCATGGGCATTTTCTTTATCCTGTCCTTTAATTCCATAAAGAAAACCCACCTGGAAGAGTCGAGATTTTCATTGTTAACTCTGACGGGCAGCACAAAATGGCGGAAAATGATTTCAGGAACGGTTTTTCCCCAGCTGAAGGTATCGCGAGCCGCAAAGGAGGAACGGATGTTCTGAAGGAAGAATTCACCGCTGTAATCGGCAAGATCATTCAGGGAACTGTAGGCATAGAGGAATTTCAGCGCTTCAGTTTCGCGGAGGGACAATCTTTTGTCAAAAACACCAAAGAGCTGTTCAGAGCGGTTTTTGGCCAGCTTTTTTTGTGATTCAAACTGAACTTCAACTTTTTTACGGTAGTTTTTGTCAGTAATGAAATGGTTGTCGCGGCAGGATGTCAGGATCAGCGTGATCAGGATTGCCAGGCTTAATAATTTTTTCATGCGAAACTGAAAATGTTGTTATGAAAGAATATTAAAAAGGTTTCAAAGAGCTAATAGGTGATCTTCACAGGGCCACTGCCGGCAGGTATCTCTACGGTACGCTCTCTGGCGGATCTGAGTTTAAGTGAATACTCCTTCCCGTCGCACCGGATGGTCATCATATCATCAAATGAATGGAAAATCAATCGCAGGGTTGTGAATTTTGACGGATAGGTTCCTTCAGGTTTTGTGAGGATGATGGTTTTGTTCCCTGGCTCAAAGTTGATGTTTCGCTGATAATATTGCCCGCTTTCAAACTGGTAGGTCATCCCGTCATCCTCATAATAGGTGTAACTGTTGGGCTTTACTCCATTGTAGATATGCAAATCCAGGGTGGGTGAGGGCTTTTGAGCGGTATATTGAATATCCGATTGCATGGGGATGATCCCTGATGCTTTCACAAACACCGGAAGATCATTTAACGGTGCATCCACGGTGACCTCTGAACTTCCCTGGTAAAATTCCCCGCTGCTGAGCCGGTACCAACCTCCTTCGGGCAGGTATACCCTGGCTGCGGCCTGGTTGCACGAAACCGGAGCGACAAGCAGGTTATCCCCGAAAAGATATTCATTCTGGTATTTCCACCAATAAACCTTCTCATCAAAGGTATAGTTGATCGCAAGACTGCGTGCTACAGGCATTCCGCTCAAGGTTGATTCGTGGAATGCGGAATAGATATAGGGGAGCAGCCGGTATCGCTGCATGATCATCTCTTTCACCATTTTTTCCACATTGGGGCCAAAGGCCCATGGCTCTTTGCTTTTGGTATCCCATGCCGAATGATTACGGTAAAAGGGAGTAAACACGCCAAGTGACATCCACCGGGTAAAAAGCTGCTCGGTAGGGTTGCCCATGAAGCCTCCAACATCGGGACCCGTAAAGGAAACGCCCGAAAGTCCCAGTCCGGTTACCATGCGTGCCGACAGCAGCATGTGGTCGTCGGTGGCATCATTGTCACCGGTCCATACCATGGAGTAACGCTGAACCCCGGCAAAGCCTGCACGGGTGATCACGAAGGGACGTTTGCCTTTCAAAAGCGCCTTGGTTCCTTCGAATGTGGCGCGCGACATCTCGAGGCCATAAATATTATGGGCTTCGGTGATCGATCCTTTGCGTCCTTCGAAATCGAACTGGATAATGTTGGGAATGCTCTGGCCCCAGGCAGATGGTTCGTTCATATCGTTCCAGTAACCTTCAACCCCGGGTTCGATCAACCTGCTGAATGCGGCACCCCACCATTTCCTCACAGGCTCTTTGGTAAAATCAGGAAAGTGACACCTGCCGGGCCAAACGCTTCCGATGTAGTTGGTTCCGTCGGGGTATTTTGCAAAGTAATTGTTGGCGACGCCCTCATCATAGGCGAAATAACCCTTCTCCACCTTGATACCCGGGTCGACAATGGTCACGACATGGAATCCCATGCCATTCAGTTTCTCAATCATGGCCTTGGGTTGCGGGAATTTATCCCTGTTCCAGGTAAATATTTTGTAGGAATCCATGTAGTCGATGTCGAGGTATATCGCGTCGCAGGGAATTTGTTTGTCACGGAACTGCTGCGCGATGCCAATCACCTGGAATTCAGGGAAGTAACTCCAGCGGCATTGGTGGTACCCCAGACTCCAGTAAGGGGGCATGGGCATGCGGCCCGTCAGCCAGGTATAATCACTGATGATTCCGGCAATTCCTGAGGCGCCGAAAATATAATAGTTCATCTCACCATTCGCAGCTGAGAAGCTGCTGAACTGCTCGTCGGTGGATGCACCAAAATTGAATTTTGTCCTGAAGGAATTATCCAGGAAGATGCCATAGGTCACTTTTCCATGAACGCCAATGAAAAATGGAATGCTCTGATACAATGGATCCTCGTTGGTGACATAGGCGGGGACGTCCGAATTCCAGTTCTCAAATGAATTTCCGCGTTTGTCCAGGTTCCCAGTCTTCTCACCCAGTCCAAGGAATTTTTCATCTGCAAAAAGTTTCTTGTAACAGACTACTTCCGTCCCCTGCCAGGAGACAGGCAGGCTTGGGTAATCCTCGGAAATAACCTCCCCCTTGATCGATTTTACGACAATGCGCATGGGGTCTTTAAATAAAACAACCTCCAGTGAATCGGTTTTAAATCCCGCTGCATCTCCTTGCTCTTTCAGGTCGCGAAAAGACGAGGCAGGCTGCTGAATCACAGCATAGGAAAAATCACTTTTTGGCTCTGTCCTGCTGATCCTTATACGAATGACCGTCGGGGAATAGGCGTAAATTTCGGCAAAGGCATTTTCGGTTTTCACCACGATGGAATGTTCTGTGCTTTTAATGGATTTGACCTTCCCGGCGAACACAGGAAAATCAACCTGGGCCAGCATAAGAATGGGGGAGAGGATCATCAGGATCGGGAATACCAGTTTTACCTTTTTCATAAAAGGACTATTTATTGAATGAGTGTGAATAAGTAAACATTTCTAAATTCAAAAATTGCAAATCTGAAATCAAATGGCACCCTGTTCTGTTCTCAGAATGATTTCATTCTGAAGATCTTCACCAAGGTCATTGAAATAATCACTATAACCAGCTACCCGGACGATCAGGTCGCGGTGCCGTTCAGGATGTTCCTGTGCATCACGGAGGGTTTCGGCCGATACTACATTGAACTGAATATGATGTCCATCCATTCTGAAATAGGACCGGATCAGGGCGGTAAGCTTGTGCATGCTGTCATCTCCATCGAAAAAACCAGGGGAGAATTTCTGGTTCAGCAGGGTGCCGCCGGTTCGAAGGTGATCGATTTTTGCGGCCGATTTCAGCACGGCAGTAGGTCCCTTTCGATCGGCACCCTGAACAGGGGAGATCCCTTCGGAAAGGGGCTGCTTTGCCTTCCTTCCATCGGGCAGCGCCCCGATCACACTGCCGAAATATACGTGGCAGGTTGTCGGGAGCAGGTTGATGCGGTGTACCCCGCCAAGGGCGTTGGGACGGCTGTTTACACACTGGTAATAGGATTCAAAAACTTCACGGGCCCGGTCGTCTGCATAATCTTCGTCGTTGCCATATTTCGGGGTCGAATAAACCAGTTCAACCTCCAATTCTTCAAAATCCTGAAAATCATTTTTAAGGGCCTTCAGCATCCCTTTCATTGAAATGGTCTTACGGTCAAAAACGTGATATTTCAAAGATGTAAGGGCATCGGTCATGGTTCCAAGACCAACTCCCTGGATATAGGTCGTATTATACCGGGCACCGCCTGCATTGTAGTCTTTCGCATTGGTGATGCAATCGTCGATGATAAGCGAAAGAAACGGGACCGGCAGGTATTCTGCAAAGATCTGTGCAATGATGTTGTTCCCTTTGATCTTGATATCAATAAAATGACGCAGCTGCGTGTTGAAGGCATGCATCAGTTCATCATATGATTTGAATTTTTCAGGATTCCCGGTTGACGGGCCAACCTGTTTTCCATTTCGCGGATCGATGCCGTTATTCAGGGTGATCTCAAGCACCTTGGGCAGGTTAAAATAGCCGCTCAGGATATAGGCTTCCGTTCCAAAGGCCCCGGCTTCAACACATCCGCTGGCACCTCCGTTCCTTGCATCCGCAAGATCTTTTCCCTGCCTCACCAGTTCCTGCACAATGGCATCGGTGTTGAAATAGGAGGGTTGGCCAAAGCCTGTTTTTGTGATCTGCAGGGTACGGTGAATCAGGCTATCGGGGTTTTTCTTGCTTACCTGGATCATGGAGCTTGGCTGGAGCAGGCGCATCTCCTCAATCACATCAAGGAGGAGGAAGGTCATTTCATTCACGGCATCGCTTCCGTCAGCAGTCACCCCTCCCAGGTTAATCAATGAAAAGTCTGTGTAGGTATTACTTTCAAGCGCAGTCACGCCAACCTTTGGAGGGGCAGGGTGGTTGTTGAATTTGATCCAGAAACTCTGGAGGATTTCCACCGCCTTCTCCCTGGTCAGGGTGCCTTGTTCAATCTCCTTCCTGTAAAAAGGATAGAGATGCTGATCAAGCCTTCCGGGATTAAAGGAATCCCATGGATTGAGTTCGGTTATCACGCACAGGTGGACAAACCAGTAATACTGCAATGCCTCATGAAAAGTTTGCGGGGCACGGGCCGGTACATGCCGGCAGATTTGGGCAAGCTCTTCAAGTTCGTGACGCGTGACGCGTGACGCGCGACCTGTTTCAGGAATCCGGAGAGCCAATGCTTCCAGGTAAACGGCATATCGCTCCGCATAGCGGATCACGGCACCGGCAGCGATCTCCATCGCCTTCAGCTCCTCTTCCTTCGCCAGGCTCTGCCGGTCATTCATCCAGTCAATCCCTGACCTCGTTTCGCGGATCTCGCTGATAAAATCGACCATTCCCATGCGGAATATCTTATTTCCTGCCACGGTATGCCCGGGACCCCGTTGCTCCTGGAATTCCGTAAAGATGCCGGATTGGTATGCATCCAGCCATTCAGGGGAAACCGAACGCATGACGCGGTCACGGTTACTTTTTCCTTTCCAGAAAGGGATGATTTTTTCCTTGTACATTCTCCTTGTAACGGCATCAACTTTAAAGGAGACCTTCTTCCTTTTATTCAGGATATCAAGATCTTCAAGTGAATGAACGCATATTTCGGGATAGGTGGGACAGGCTTTAGGTGATGGCCCACGTTCACCAACGATCAATTCTCCTTCGTTATAACAGAGTTCCTTATGTCTCAGAATGTGATCCAGGGTCATCGCACGCATCACGGGGACAGAAACTTCCCTGTCAATCCCCGATTCATAGAATCCGGTGACAAGAAGGGCCCGCTCGGCTGAAATTCTGTTCACGGCACTCAGGCTCTGGTCGCGTAGAAACTTTATCCGGTCTGTCATGGAGGGCAGGTTCGTTGTTTTGCACGCATCGGGCGCGCTTCGGTTATTTAATCACAAAGATATTGAAATCGTTAAATATCCGTCATCTCAATATCCATAATTGTGCTACTTTTATCAAAAATTTTAAAGGTTATGGAACAGCATAAAAGGCAGCCTGATGATCAAGAAAATGTAAGAAAAAGTCTGGAAATCATCATTAAAGTGGGGCTGGTCCTCGGCCTGATTGTCTGGTGCTTCCTTATTCTTAAACCCTTTCTGATCCTTACCATGTGGGGGATTATCCTGGCGGTTGCCGTTTATCCGATTTATGTTTGGTTCAAGCGCAGGATGGGGAACAGGGGGAAACTGGCTTCAATAGTCGTCACCCTGCTTCTGCTGGCTGTCATACTTCTTCCTATCATTCTGCTTGGCGGATCACTCCGGGATGCGGTTGATATGGTGAAAGACGCCCTGGTTGGCGGGAAAGGGTTTGTTCCCCCGCCTCCTGAAACTGTAAAGACATGGCCCATCATCGGTTCACAGTTTTTTAGCCTATGGGAAAGCGCTTCGGAAAACCTTGCTGGCGTTGCAAAGGAATACCAGTCCCAGTTGATGACCGGGCTATCCTGGTTTCTTTCCACCCTGACCAATGCAGGACTTGGTGTCTTGATGTTTATTGGGTCCATCCTCATTTCGGGGGTCATCCTGGTATACTCAGAATCTGGCGGCCGTGCAGCCCGCAAAATCGCTGTCAGGCTCATGGGCGAGCAGGGAATTGAAACGGTTGCAAATGCAGAGACAACCATCCGCAACGTGGCGCGTGGAATACTTGGAGTGGCCTTCATCCAGGCATTTCTTGCCGGTTTGGGCTTCCTGGTTGCCGGGATTCCCGGGGCCGGCCTTTGGGCACTGATTGCTTTTGTCCTTGCCATCGTTCAGATTGGCGTGGGGCCGGTCGTGATCGGCGTGCTGATCTATGCCTTCATGAAACTAAGTTTGCTTGCGGCGATCCTTTTAACGATCTGGTGCGCTCCGCTCCTGGTGATCGACAACGTGTTAAAACCCCTTCTGCTCGGGCGCGGGGCACCGGTTCCCATGCTGGTCATCTTTCTTGGGGCCATCGGCGGTTTCCTTACTTTCGGAACCATCGGTCTCTTTGTAGGTGCCGTCGTGCTTTCACTGGGCTACAACCTCTTTCTCCTCTGGCTGAAAAATTAAAAAAAAACTGAAACAATGATAATTTCTATAAAAAAAACCATATTACTGATTTTTCTTGGCCTGTTTTTAATTCAGCTGCAGGCGCAGAACTTTATAGGCATTGAGGTCGGATTTCTTGGCACCCATACAAATGTTGCCGAATATGAGCGGATCGGACGCAAGGATTACCTCCTCGATTCTGTCTCTATAAGGACGAACGTAGGTTCAATACAGGTTGCAATCAATGCAGACATTGACCTCGGTAAGAATCTTTTTCTGTCGACTGGATTTCATTACAGTTACAAAGGGCTGGCCAATGTCTCCTACACTGATACGTCAGGGTGGATTTGGTCATCTTCCGCACGGCAGAACTATGTCGGGTTGTCGATCCTGATGGGCTACCATTTTCATTTTAAAAAGAGTAAGTTGGGATTGCAGGTTGCCACCGGTCTGCAGGCCGATTTTGCCGTTGGAACACCCAATGCCGCTGCCCTGTTTTCAGGTCCCTATTACAGGTTTTTCATGCCCTTTTCCCGGTTCAACGAGGTTGACCTCTCCTGGAGAACGGATGCTGCGCTTACCCATACGCTCGGTCCGGGTGATGTGATGGTGAAATTATCCTATCTCTATGGTTTAAGCGACGTACTGGAAGATGCCTTCATCGTGGGAAGAAGCATGTCTCTTGGTCTTTCTGTCGGGTATGCCCTCAGGTTACCTTAAGTCCGATCGATTCAAATTCAGTTTTCAGGAATAAAAGATCTTCCTGCTTCAGGTCTCGAACGCCTTCCATAGGATTGGATTTACAGAAACGGCGGTATTTCTCACGTGCCATGGAATGAAACGGGAGAAGGCTGATCCTGAGATCCGAAGTGTCAGGGTTCCCCAGATGAGTGAGGAACTCCCGCATGTCACCAATATTTTCAGCGGTGTCGGTGATCCCGGGAATTACCGGGAACCGCAGGATCACATTTTTCCCGGATCTGTAAAGAAATTCAAGGTTCTCAAGAATGGACGCATTCGGTACGCCGGTATATTTTATATGCTGTTCATTATTGATGATCTTCAGGTCATACAGGAACAGGTCAACCCAGGGGCAGATATTTTCAATCGACGCCCTGGTTGCATAGCCTGAGGTATCTAGTGTTGTGTGAATGCCTTGTTCTCTGCAGTTTCGCAGCAGGTCATATAAAAATGACTCCTGCATCATGGGTTCACCACCCGAAAAAGTGACCCCGCCTCCTGATTCATCATAAAAAATGCGGTCCTGCAAAACATCGTGCATCACCTCCTCAACCGTCATCCATCTCCCTGTGGTTTCTTCCCGTTCGAATTTTTTCCCGCTGAGGACAATATGCTTCATTGATTTTTCCGGGCAAATGTCTCGGCTTTCAGGATTATGACACCACCAGCAGCTGAGGGGGCAGCCCTTGAAAAACACCGTGGTCCTGATTCCGGGGCCATCATGCACCGTGAATCTGCGGATATCGAAAATAAGCGCCTTATTCACAGTAAAAGAGGATCATTTTGAGGATAGCTGCCTGGCACGCCGGACAGAATCCGGGAGCATCATTGCTTTTCATCCGGCAATCCATCACAGGGCTGTAAATCCCTTTTGCAATATACCCACCGCCTTCGAACATGCCGGTCACCCCTTTGAATTGATCCTCCCTTGGGGTTGGGACAGGCGTACCGGGCTTAACCATGTTCTTCCACTTTGAGCCAAAATTAACATTGGTCGTAATGTTCGGTTCCCATGGCTCAAATTTCAGGTTGTAATAATCTGAATAGGTGATTTGTGAAGTATAGTATTCATCTGCCAATCCGGCAAACTCATGCCCGAATTCATGAATGGCCACGATGTTTGAAAGCTGGTTGTCAACCGTGCCCTCCCCGTAGTGGTTGTAGAATCCGCCGCCCCCGTATTTTTTGCTGTTAACAAGGACAAAAATGAGATCATAGGGCACACAGGCAGCAATGTCATACATCGATTTGGTATCGGAGGAGGTAAGGTACCTGTCCATGTCAAAGGTGTAGAAACTGCTGTGGATGTTTGTATTTACATAGATGTCTTTTCCGGGAATGGTTACCCCCGATTCATCCGAAGGCGATTCGACGGCATAGAAATTAAACCGGTCGGCGAGGCTGGCGTAAGGCTCGGCCGACATGATATAGCCGGAGATACGTTTAGCATCCTGCAGGAATTTATCCATCTCAAGCGTGGTGTATCCTTCAGCCAGAAAAGCGATATCGACATGATGCTGCGGATCTCCTGAATCCCTGATCTTTTCAAATTTATATGGGTGGATGCTTTCATGGCTGATGAAATAATCGGAAGGATTGATGAACCGATCGAAAAGCAATTCAAATTCATTGGTCTCATACGATCTTTTTTCAATGACGAAGAGGATGGTGGATTTCGGGAAGGGCATTACAGCCGTCATGGGGTAGGAGCGCTTCATCTTTTTCGCTTCATCCGTCCCTTTCCATTCCTGGAAAAGGGTACTGAATCCACGTGAAAAGATCAGTTTTTTTGTGGCTGAATCGTAGGCGCTGTAACGGTATGTCCCGTATCCGAAGAGATCGGTGAGGTTTTTATGTGGCCCGCCCCAGGCAGGTTCCTCCTTCATTTGAACAAAGCAGGCAGTTTCAGACCCCGAATCGCCGGTGAGAAGATAGTCAACCCGAAGGGTTTTTGGGGTGAACCAGGTGTCGAAGTCGATGGACTGGGCAGTTTGCAATGGTGCTTCTGCAGCCCGGTTTTCAACCGGCGGCTTTCCCTGGGAAAACGCTGTCAATACCATGATTGTCAGCAATGCAATGAAAATAAACCTGGTATTCATAATTCAGGAAGTTTAACCTTGAACGCTTGATGGACCCTGATGACAAAAATAGCAATATTCTGATTGATTTACGCTGGAGCGATCGTTCACCCTTTCCACCGCACCTGCACGACCATCATCCCGGCCAGCATTAACAGACATCCCACGATCATCCTTTGGTTCAGCTGTTCATGCAGGATCATCCAGCCACCCAGCACAGCAAAGACAGCTTCCAGGCTCAGGATGATCGACGCATAGGCAGGATGGGCGGTTTTTTGCGCAATCACCTGCAAGGTATAGGCAACACCCACCGAAAGGATCCCGCCATAGGCGATCGGAAGCCAGGCCTGCAGGATCGAGGAAAGGTTCACCGGTTCAATGGCAAAAGCAATGACCAGGTTGAGCAGGGCGCAGATGGCAAACTGGATGACCGCCAGCAGGAAACTATCCATCATGGGCGACAACCATCCGATGAACAACACGTGAAAGGTAAAGATAACAGCGCAATAAAGAACCAGTTTATCGCCCGGGGCGATGATGAAGGTGCTGGTCATACTGAGAAGGTAAAGACCAGCCACCGAAAGGATTGCTCCGATCCACATCGAAAGATGCGAACGCTGGCCGAACAGCAACCCGACAATGGGAACGAATACAACATACAATCCCGTAATGAATCCGGCTTTCCCGGCCGTGGTTTGCTGCAACCCCAATTGCTGCAGGGCAACACCTCCAAACAAAAAGAGTCCTGTCATCAGGCTGCCAAGGATGATTTTTGAACGGTCGGCCTGATTGACAGCCCTGATCAGCGGTTCAGTTTTCGAAGCATTTAAAAACAGGAAGGGGAGGAGCATGATCGTACCGAGGGCAAACCTTACTCCGTTGTATGTAAACGGGCCTACATAATCCATCCCGATCCGCTGGGCTACAAAGGCGAAACCCCAGATGATGGCAGCAAGGAGAAGAATCATGTCTGAACGAAAGGTACTTTGTTTCATTTATTTTTTTTGTCACGCGTCGCGCGTCGCGCGTCACGATTTTTATCATTCGTCATTCGTCACTTATCATTCGAAATTATTCTATACTTATCTCATCGGCAAAAACCCACGATTTCTTTCCGGCGCCAGGATGCCAGGGCGGACATACGCCACGGTTTTTAGCACGTACCTTCACAAACCGGGCTTTCGGGTTTTTAAGGGTGATGGAGAATTCTTTTGTTTGAACTCCATCGTAATGTTCATCAACATCATTGACTATCGTCGATACCTGTGTGTATTTCGTGCCATCCTCCGAGATCCACCAGGTAACCTCTGTTGGCATGAAAATCCATGCATCCTGATCCTGCAGACATCCGAGCGAAAGCCGGTGAACTGGCTGCACCGAACCCAGATCGACAACTGCATCGATGTCTGTGCCTTCATAACCCTGCCAGCTTCCGGTTTTAAAACTGTCGCTTCCCCTGACCAGGTTAATCAGGGCCAGGTCACCGCCGGCATTATACTGACTGGAATAGGGTTGGTTCAGTGTGATTTTCCGATTCTTTGGGATCTGGATAAAACGTGCTTCGATGGGCAGACTTCTGGGTGACTCTTTTCCAATGGCAAAAGCACGCAAGGTTGCCGATTTTCGCAGAATAAAAGGCCTCTGGTACAGGTTCGACTTCACGGAAGGTTCAGAACCATCGAGTGTAAAATGGATATCCACCCCGGGTAATGCACAGATAAGTCCTACCACGGTTGAATCGACAAAAGTATGGTTTCCGATATACACCGATGGCACCGGTGTAATGGCATATTCAGCAATGTATGAGTCGGGGAAGGCGCCATAGCCGGAACCCCAGGCCTTGTTCGGCTGCGGTCCCATGTTGAATTTTAATTCTCCCCCTTTTAGAATGTCCTCATGACTGATATAACACCGGGTGTAAGGCTTCCCGTTCAGGCTGGCCGACTGGATGTAAAAATTCTGCCCATTGACGTTGACAGCCCGTATGGTGAACGATTTACCATTCTCCAGGCTCAGGGTTATCTTTGGAAAAACAGGAGAACCGATAGCATAAATACCTGATCCGGGCGTTACCGGGTAGAATCCCATGGCACTGAGTATATACCACGCCGACATCTGTCCGCAGTCTTCGTTGCCAATCAATCCGTCCGGTGCATTTTTGTAAAAATCACTGCATATCCTGTGCACCAGTTCCTGCGTCTTCCAGGGGATGCCGACATAATCAAAAAGGTACGCCATATGGTGGCTGGGCTCGTTGCCATGGGCGTACTGCCCGATGAGCCCGCTGATATCAGCCTGTTCTCGTCCGGTGGTCCTGGAATCAGCTGAAAAAAGATCATCCAGTTTTGCTGCGAACCGGTCACGGCCACCATGGAGCATCATCAGTCCCCCAAAATCCTGTGGTACATAAAAACTGTACTGCCATGAATTGGCCTCTGTATAGTTAAAATTCACCTCGGCCGGATCAAAGGGAGTCATCCATGTTTCATTCGATTTTGCACGCATAAAACAGGTGATCCGGTCAAAAACATTTTTATAATTCTGCGCTCTCAGAAGATATGTTTTATAAACATCCTGCTTTTCCAGAGATTTGGCCATCATGGCGATACACCAGTCATCATAGGCGTATTCAAGCGTTCTGGATACCGATTCCCCCTCATGATCGGCAGGTACGTAACCTTTTGCCTTATAATATTTCAACCCGAAATGATCCTCTTCAGCACTGTGCTTCATCGCCTCCAGCGCCTTATTGCCGTCAAAACCCCGGATCCCTTTCAGCCAGGCATCGGCAATGACCGATACGGAATGATAGCCTATCATGCAGTTGGTTTCATTTCCTGAAAGTTCCCACACGGGAAGCATCCCGCCCTCGTCGTACTGGTGCAGGAATGTATTGATAAAATCGTTGACCCGTTTTGGTTCTATGATTGTGTATAGCGGATTTGCCGCGCGATAGGTATCCCAGAGGGAAAAAACGGTATAGTAATCAAATCCCTCGGCCTTGTGCACCTTCAGATCACGTCCACGGTACTGACCATCCACATCGTTGTAAATATTCGGCTGGAGCATGGTGTGATAAAGAGCTGTGTAAAATATCACCTGCTGGTCATGCGTGCCCTCTTCGGCCCTGATCTTCCCGAGGGCAGCATTCCATGTCAGGGAAGCCTGTTTGGCAGTAGCTTCAAAATCCCATCCGGGAAGTTCAGTTTCCAGGTTTTTTCGGGCACCTTCGATGCTCACGCCTGAAATACCCACTTTAACCAGGATTTTTTCACCTGAGGTTGTGGAAAATGTAAAACAGGCCTTGATGTTATCTCCGCTCACCTCTTTCAGATCGGTCAATACCTTATCACCCGAAGCAATTGTGCAGGTTTTGAAAGGTTTAGAGAACCTGGCAACGAAGTAAATCATCTGGCGGTCGGCCCATGCTTCGGAGATGCGGAATCCTTCAACCTCATCTGCCCCGGTAACCTTCAATCCTGATTCAAGCACCTTGTCGCGATGCTTCAGATCAAATACAATGTTCGCCTGCTCGGAGGCAGGAAAGGCATAGCAATGGAATCCGACCCGGGCCGTGGCTGTCAGTTCAGCCTTGACCCTGTTCCTGCGCAGTTCCACCCGGTAGTATCCCGGAGAGGCAACTTCACCGGATTTTCTGAAATCTGAAGCATACCCATAATTTTCCAGGCTGACTTTTCCCGTGATTGGCATTACCAGGATGTCTGCGTAGTCAGAACAACCCGTTCCACTCAGATGCGTGTGGCTGAATCCATAGATGATCGTGTCGGTTCCATAATAGGCAGAACATCCGTCCCAGCCCTCCAGGCGTGTGTCGGGACTGAGTTGCACCATGCCGAAGGGGACACTGACCCCTGGAAAAGTATGTCCGTGACCACCTGAACCAATGAAGGGGTTTACGTAATCTGTTAAAAGGGCGGGTTTCTGTGAGTGAGCCGTAAACACGATGATCAATGCCATGAAACAGAGAACAATATGCAATTTTATTTTAACCATTTTGGGAAATCAGTTAGGGATGATTCGAAACTAATAGGTATCAATCAGGCTTTTCACAAGGATCAGGTCAGCCATTTTTTGAAATTTTCTGGGTGTTGTAAAATTCACCTGAACGGATTCTCCGGGCAACAGGTCGAAATAGTTGTCCGACAAATCACCCTTCACCAGCGGGGAGATCCAGATGTTTTTTGCAAGTTTATCGCTCGAAAGTTCAATGGTACATCCTGTGGGGGTCTCGGTAACCTTTTTTGTGATAACAGGAACCTGCAGCAACAGATCTTTTGGAGCTACAAAATAGAGCAGGCTTTTTTGTTGAATCCCATCCCCGTCGCGCTGGAAGATGGCTTGACACACCCATTGCGCCGGATTCAGTTTGCCCAGCAATTTTGATTGAACTGTATCAAAGAAAATGGCAGCAGTGTCTTCCGCCAAAACAACATTGAGTGTTTTTATTGAACGGGCAATCCCATTAAAATCAATAAGTTTAACAGTGAGTTTCCCTTTGACTGCTTCATGCTCGTCCGATGAAATATAAACCCGCACATGACCCTCTTCCATAACGGACGAGACCACAATGTTGCTGAATACAGCAGGAATTGCATAATGCAGCGCCTTCTTTTTTCCGAAATAATCGCGTGATGACCACGAAACAACAGGCCAGCAGTCGTTCAGCTGCCAGTAAAGTGTTCCCATGCAGCGGGGAGCAGCCCTGCGATGGGCCTCGATCGCCGATGTGATTCCCCGGGCCTGCAACAGTTGGGAAACATAGGCATAGGATTCAAAATCCTTTGGTTTCCGGTAGTCGCGCAACAGGTATTCATCAATGGTTTCATAACCCACCGTATTTTTCTGATGCGCTTTCATCACATCCGATCCGAGCACCCGGTCTTCGGGCGAGGTGAAATTGCGGATCGTGGTCAGATCGGGGAAGCCCTGAAAGCCATATTCCGACATGAACCGTCCCACTTTTTTCTTGTACACCTCAAAAGGTTCTTTTCCCCACCAAACACCCCAGTAATGTGAATCGCCCTCCGTCATGCTTTCGCTTCGTCCCCAACCGTACAAGGGAGAAGATGGAACATACGATCTCTGAGGGTCAAACTTTTCAACGAGACCCGGAAGAAGCGCATTGAATAAAAGCTGGTAATTCTTATAAACCAAAGTGGAATCGCCGGGTGAATAATTGTATTGCTTTTGCCATCCCCAGTTTTTCCATCCTTCGTCAATTTCATTGTTGCCGCACCATAATGCAAGGCTTGGATGCCGTCGCAGGCGAACGATATTCTGAATGGCCTCCTCCCTGACATTTTCCAGGAAAGCCTGGTTGCCCGGGTACATTGCACAGGCAAACATAAAATCCTGCCATACAAGGATGCCATTTTCATCACACAGATCATAAAAAATATCATTTTCGTAGATCCCGCCTCCCCAGATGCGCAGCATATTCATGTTGGTCTCTTTCACATCACGGATCAGGGCCGAATAGGCAGAATCCTTCACCCGGGGTAAAAAGTTATCCTGCGGGATATAGTTGGCCCCCCTCATAAATACCGGGAGCCCATTGACCTTAAAATAAAATGATTTACCAGCAGCATCTTTATTCTGCACCAGTTCAATCGTTCTCAGCCCGATCTTCTGATGGCCTTTACAGATAAGGTTTTTCCCTGCATACACCTCATATCCGAAATTATAGAGGTTAGGGGCGCCCATTCCATTTGGCCACCAGCGGGCAGGATTCGGAATGGTAAAATCACCACTGATCAGGCTGATCTTCCTGGTGAGCACGACAGACTTCCTGAGAATTTCGGTCGAATCAAGATATAACCTGATGTGCACTGAATCATCGAGTTCGGCGGTCATGGTAAATTGCGCGGACATTTCAGCAACTGAATCAGTCAGCTTTTTCTGGACAAACTGAACATCCGTGACATGTATCGCATTCCGGTACCGCAGATACACAGGTCGCCAGATACCGCTGGTCACAAGCTTTGGTCCCCAGTCCCAGCCAAAGTGATAGGCCGCTTTACGGCACACTGATTTTTCATCACCCGGGAGCTTTTGAGGCAGCTGGTTCATCATTTTCGCGATCAGCGGATGTATGGCCGGAAAAACAATACGCAACTTGTTTGTACCAATGAGCAGGAGAAACTTGACATCAATAACCCATTCGCGGAACATATTATCTGACATCAGGATCAAGGAATCGTTGAGGTATACCCTGGCATAGGTGTCAAGTCCCTTGAAAATCAGGTCAATGTGCCGCCATGCAAAATTCTCCTCTCCATATTCAAAGGATTTCACATATTCCCACCCTGAATTGCCTATCCACTGCACTTTTGCTTCATTGTCCCGGAGATAGGGATCAGGAATGATCTTATTTCTCATCAAATCGAGATGAACCACCCCCGGAACCCTGGCAGGCATCCAGTTCTCGGTTCCGATCATTCTGAACTGCCAGTTTCCGTTGAGGTTAAAAGTATTTATATCCTGGGCTGGCAGCGAAACCGCAATCAGGAGCATGCAGGCAATGAACAGGGAGGGGAAATTACGGATCACAGGATAAAGTATTAATCTGACAAAATTATCATTTTCCCGCTTACCGTTTGGCATCCTTTGATTTCATACCAAATATTTCTATTTACATCTTTTTTATTTTTAATTTAGACACCCAATCTAAAACCCCGATGATGAACCTTCCCCAGCTATACGAGCAATTTTTTCATTTATACGGAAAAACAGAGCGGATGCCCCGGTGTTTTTTCGCTCCAGGCCGCGTGAACCTGATTGGCGAACATACTGATTACAACGGGGGTTTTGTATTACCCTGTGCAATCCAATACGGCACCTATCTGCTGATCCGCTCAACCACCGATCCGGTTGTCCGGCTGGCCTCTTCCAATATGGATTTCAGGACTGAGATTCCTTTGGCGGAACTATCTGAAAAAGTAAATGACCAATGGGTAAATTATCCGCTGGGGATCATCGATCAGCTGCAGCAGTTGAACATCCCGGTCGCCGGATTCGATATGCTTTATAGCGGCGACATTCCCAACGGCGCCGGATTATCCTCATCCGCCTCCATTGAAATGGTAACCGCCTATGCCCTTACCATGCTGATGAATGCCACACAGCTTGAAATGATCGACCTGGTTAAACTTTCCCAACGTGCCGAAAATGAATTTGTCGGTCTCAACTGCGGGATCATGGACATGTTTGCCGTGGGAATGGGAAAAAAGGACAATGCCCTTTTTCTAAATTGCATGACACTGGAGTACAAACGTGTTCCCTTGGTCCTTAGCGGATTCCGGCTTATCATCGGCAACACCAATAAAAGAAGGGGACTGGCCGATTCAAAGTACAATGAAAGGGTAACTGAATGCCAGCTTGCCGTGACCTACCTGAGCCGTGACATGTCCATTTCCAAACTTGGAGAGATAAGTTTCATGCAATTCTATAAGATGCAGGAAACCATTCCCGATGAACTGATCCGCCGGAGGGCGCGTCATGTCCTCTCTGAGAACCAGCGCGTACTGAATGCAGTATCGAGCCTTCTTAAGGGAGATATTCTGCAGTTTGGGGCGCTCATGAATGCTTCGCATGAGTCGTTGCGCGATAATTATGAGGTGACCGGCATTGAACTGGATACCATGGTCACTGCCGCCCAGAAAATCAATGGGGTGGTTGGTGCCCGGATGACCGGAGCTGGTTTCGGTGGTTGCACGGTCAGCCTGGTAAGGGAACAGGCGGTCGATTTGTTTATTGATCAGGTTGGCAGGGAATATCAGGAAAAAACAGGGATAAAACCTGATTTTTATCTTGCCGAAATTGCAGACGGGGTCAGGGAGATCAAACTCGGGTAACAACTTTTTTGTAATTTGGTATTCTCACTATCGTAATTCTGAAATCGAAAATCGTAATTCAAAAATTATCACCATGGGACACAAAAAGGATAAGCAAAAGGACACAGATAAAGTAAAAGAAAAAAAGTCCAAACATCCGGAGGAATTGACTCCCGAGTCAGGAGGTAAACCGGTCAACTCTGAGGAGGAAGGTCATGATAAACTTCCCGGTCATATCTATGAAGCGGAATTGGCAAAGCTTCAGATTGAACTGGTCAGGCTTCAGGAGTGGATCAAATACAAGGGGCTTAAGGTAGTTGTGCTTTTCGAAGGACGGGATGCCGCCGGGAAAGGTGGTTCTATTAAAAGAATCACCGAAAGCCTCAATCCACGTGTTTGCCGGGTTGTTGCTCTCGGTGTTCCTACAGAAAAGGAAAAATCGCAATGGTATTTTCAGCGCTATGTCCCGCATCTGCCCGCAGCAGGGGAGATGGTCCTTTTTGACCGCAGCTGGTATAACCGGGCAGGGGTGGAACGGGTGATGGGTTTCTGCACCGATGCAGAATATTGGGATTTTCTGCGGTCATGCCCGAATTTTGAAAACATGCTGATCCGGTCAGGAACCATCCTAGTAAAATACTGGTTTTCTGTCAATGACAAGGAACAGGAGAAACGGTTTATTCAGCGCATCAACGATCCGACCCGCCGCTGGAAAATAAGTCCGATGGATGTGGAATCACGTACCAAATGGATCGATTATTCCAAAGCCAAGGATGAAATGTTTGCCTATACCGACACCAAGCAATCGCCCTGGTATGTCGTTGAAGCAGATGACAAGCGCAGGGCCAGGCTGAACTGCATCAGCCACCTGCTCAGCCTGATTCCGTATGAGGATGTTCCGCGCGAAACCATTATCCTGCCCCCCCTGGAAAAGGATAAAGCATATGTACGCCCCCCCATGTCGGAGCAAACCTTTGTACCGAATAAATTCTGATTCCCGTTTTGCGGTAACCCCAATATTCCCGGATATTTACTTCAGGACAGAAAACTTGTATGCCGTTTTCTGTGAATATTTTTCTCCCGGATGCAAAATGGTATTTGGAAATGCCGGCTGATTGGGTGAATCCGGAAAATGCTGGGTTTCGAGGCATAATCCCCAGTACTTTTTATAAATTTTACCGCCCTTCCCTTTGATGGTCCCATCCAGGAAATTACCCGAATAAAGCTGGATGCCTGGTTGGGTGGTCGTTATTTCTAACTGGCGTCCGGTGCGCGGATCAAATAACTGGGCTGCAATTGAAAACGGTCCGTTTTTTTTCGTTAACACATAGTTATGATCATATCCGCCATTAACCTCCCCGATTCGTTCACCGATGGCTGCAGAGTTGTTAAAATCCATGGCGGATCCTCTCACAAACGGCAAAGCACCGGTCGGGATCAGTTCACTGTTGACCTGGGTATACTGGTCGGCATACATGGTGAGGATATGACCCAGGATGCTCGTGTCTGCTTCACTCAGGTTAAAATAGGTGTGGTTGCATATGTTCACAGGAGTGGGTTTGTCAGTTTCCGCCTCAATGAGCATGTTCAATGTATTGTGGTCATCCAGTGAATAGATCACCTTCACCTTCAGGTTCCCGGGATAACCCTCTTCGCCATCCCTGCTCAGATAGCTGAGTTCAAGATAGGCGCCCAATGAATCAGCGGTTTCCTTTGCATCCCAGATAACTTTATCAAATCCCTTCAGTCCGCCATGAAGGCTGTTATTCCCGTTGTTAATGTTGAGTTTATAACTTTTCCCGTTCAAAACAAATTTCCCTTTGGCGATCCTGTTTGCATACCGGCCAACGGTCGCGCCAAAATAGGGGCTGCTGGCAATGTATTGCTCAACACTGTCGTAACCGAGAACGATGTCACCCAACCGTCCGGTTTTATCCGGAACGAGGATGGAGGTGATGATACCACCGTAGTTGGTAATCTTTACCATAAGGCCATTGCTGTTGGTAAGCGTGTAAAGAAGTACCTCCTTCTGATCTGCTTTCCCAAATGAATCTTTCATAATGGTTGGATGTTGGTCAGTTGGTAAAATTTCTGTGATTTTTGAAATGATCGAAGAATCATTCAACGCGTTCCCCTTGTCATCGTCATTAATCTGCACATTGCAAGTGGTGAACGAAAACATTGTAAGCACCGAAAGAAAAAAAATAAGGGTCTTCTGCATGTCCGGAGTATTTGATTATCATACAAACTTATCAAAACAATGTCAGGTGACCAACAATCTTTTTACTTTTGAACTTTTTTATCCTTCGTACAGGTAACTGGTTATTGGTCATTCAAAACATGTCGCTACTTCTTCAAAATAAAATTATCCTGGTCACAGGAGCCTCTTCAGGAATTGGTGCCGCATCTGCACTGGCATTTGATGCAGCAGGGGCTAAGGTTGCCCTTGCCGCCCGCAGAAAAGAAAAACTCGAAGCGCTTGCAGCACAGATGCACGATCCCCTGGTCATACAGGTCGATCTATCTGAAGAAAGTTCTGCGCGGGAGATGATTCGGACTGTAGTTGACCATTTTGGACGCATCGATGTCCTGGTCAATAATGCAGCCAGCATCATTGTGGCAAAGGCAGATTCTGTTACCTCTGAAGATCTGCGCTTTGCATTCTCCACCAACCTGATCGCACCGGTTGCCGCAACCCAGGAGGCCATTGGCATCATGCGCAACCGGGGAGGGCTCCACATCATCAATATCGGCTCACCCGGATTTATGATGGGCATTCCGTTTTATGCTCCCTACGTTTGTTCAAAGGCAGCCCTCTCGGCCTGGACGAGAACGATCCAGGCTGAATGGTCGGGAACTGAAATCATCGTGAGTGAATTCTTCCCCGGTTATATCAGCACCGATTCTCTCCCTGAATCGCGGCTGGGTGCGATTGACCAGGATTTCCTGATGGCAGAACACCAGAATTTCATCACCCGGCTTTTTACAAAACCTAAAACACCCGCTGATGTCGCCCGTCAGCTCATCAAACTGATAGTGAAACCCAGGACCCTGGTCTATTCTGACCTCGGAGTAAAGATCGGGGCTTATATCTCCAATATTTCGGGATTCAGGTTGAACATTGCGGGACAGTTGGCCAAAAATGCCCGGAACAAAAAGAATCTTTCTATTTTTGGCAAATAAACCAATTTTCAAATTTCCAAATCATCAAATTATGAGACAACCCATCCCCTTAAAAGATCGAAAAATCGACTACATCTATCTTGCCTTCTTCTTTCTCAACCTGTTTTATATTACCTATATTGTTGATTTGGAGCAGCTTGTAATAAAAAATCCGGATGATTTTCAATATCCGCTCTGGCCGTTGCCATTTCTGGTTGACATGGTCCACTGGTGGGGAAGCAATTTCGATCCCCTGCAATGGGCCCGTCCAACCTGGTGGAAAGCAACAATATGGCTTGATGTGGTTTTTTTCGGGCCCTATTATGCCTGTGCGATTTATGCCTTTATCAAGGGGAAGGAGTGGATCCGCATTCCGACCATCATCTATTCCTGTATTCTATTCACCAATGTCTTCATCATCATGAGTGAAGAATTCTGGGGCCCGCATGCCTCGAATGCCATCGTCATCGTCACCGTCGCCAATGCCCCATGGTTCCTGTTCCCGATTTTTCTGGTTTGGAAAATGTGGAAAAACGAGCATCCTTTTACCCGCCTTGCCTGATCAGATCCTGATGAAATCCTGATTATTTTTTTAACGGAACAGCCTGTTTTCCAGTGGGAACATTCCCGTTTAACTGAACATTCAATTTGGCGGCGAGCTGTTTGAATCCGGGAAGATCTTTCGCATCAACCGGTTTCGAGGGAGGTGATACAAGTTTTAACGGATCAATGGGACTCCCGTTGCAGTATACACGGAAATCGAGATGCGCGCCGGTTGAAAGACCGCTGCTTCCCACAAATCCTATGATCTGTCCCTGCTGTACATGGTTCCCTGATTTTAACCCTTTGGCATAACCCGAAAGATGGGCATACGTGGTGGTGTACACAGAATTGTGCCGGATGCTGATGAAACGGCCGTATCCGCCATGAAACCCGACTTCATTCACACGACCATCTCCAAGAGAGACCACGGGCGTACCCTTCGGTGCTGAATAATCAACGCCAAAGTGCGGGCGGACAATACGCAGGATCGGGTGCATCCGGGAACGAGAAAAACGGGAGCTGATCCGGGAAAACTTGAGTGGCGCTTTTAAAAAGGAACGTTGGAGGCTCTGCCCGTTCTCATCAAAATAGGCTCCATTCGTGCCCTGGTTAAAATAATAGGCATAATAATCCTTTCCGTTACTCTGAAATTTAGATGCCAGGATCCGGTCAATTCCAACCAGGTTGTTATCGACAAAGACCTCCTCATAGATCACCTTGAAATTATCTCCTTTTTGCAATCCATAAAAATCAATTGTCCAGGCATATACATCCGAAAGCGCCATCCCGAGATTGACATCGAGTTTGTTTTCGACAAAACAATTCCAGAGAGAACTCCTGATTATTCCGGTGAAGGTCTTCACCAGCCTGGTCACCGATTTTTTATCCTGGTATACCTTCAACGAATCCCTGAAATCGTATACCACGAAATCGATGGGATTGATTTCATAAATGAAATAGAGGGTGCGGTGTAATGAATCTTTTGTAACGATTCTGGCATAGTTGTTTCCGGCTTTGATCCTCCTCACATCAAAAACTCCCCTGGTCTCCCTGGCGATTTTATCAATAATCCCGCCCGAAATATGGGAAGAAAGGAGGGTGGAGAGATTCTGATCAGGTGCAACACGCCCACGGATAACCTGCAGGCTGTCGAGTTTGATCCGGTAAGCCATTTTCTGCCGGGCCACAGGAATGGAATGAGGTTTTTTGTTCAGCCTGGCTGAAAAGGGGAAAAAGAGGCCAATGATCACAACAATAGCCAGGATAAGAATGACAGCAGCAATGGAATAGGCGAGGAGGGAGGGTTTATGCAATCCTTTCACTGGTCGAAAATAAGTATTATTTGAACTATTTCAGGCCTGTTGCCGAGCCTTACAGGCGGTCCCCAGGTCCCAAATCCGTTTGAGACATAAAAATGAGTCTGACCAATTTGTTTGTAGCCTGAACTCAGTTCATAAATGGCTTTGGTAATATAATTGAAAGGCCACAGCTGGCCGTGATGTGTGTGCCCCGAAAGCTGAAGATCCACGCCAAGCGCTTCTGCCTTTTCAAGTTTAAATGGCTGATGGTCCATCAAAATTACCGGAAAGCTGCGATCAACGTGTTCCATGATTTCGGCAAGTTCCTTTCGTGGTTTTCCGGTAAACCGTGATTTATCCCGGTCGTCACGCCCGACAAGGAAAAACCGTTGATCGATCAGCACCGCGGTATCTCTCAAAATGCTAACCCCGTGTTCCCTGAGGTACTTTACTGCAGCCTCAGCACCTCCGATAAATTCATGATTTCCGGTGATGCCATAAACCCCAAACCTGGCGCTGATCTGGTTTAAATTTGCTCCGAGGTTGTTCTTGATCACAGGAGCAAGGTCTTCATCAACCAGATCCCCGGCGAAAAGCACAATGTCAGGATGGAGCGCATTGATGGTCTCAACCAGCCTGTTGGCTTTTCGTTTAGCAATGATGGTTCCGAGGTGAATATCTGACGCCATGACAATGTTCAGGGATTTCTCCCCATGCACTACCTTCCTGACGTGCAACTCCAGTTTCTTTACCCGTGGAATTCTTGCATTGATGAACCCTCCGGCAACAACAAGTGTAACGGTAGCAAGGGAAACAAATAAAAGGATCAGTTTGGTGCGCGGGTAGTCGGCATAAATGATTTGAGGGAAAATATGGACAAAATAGTTAATCATTCTTGCGAAGTCGATCAGGAGCGCGATCAGGATGAAATAGAGCATGAAAGCCAGCCAGAATGATCCTATCCATGTAATGACTCCCGTAAAACCGCATGGATAGGCACGTTCAAGGATCCTCGCAAGGATAAAGGTGGATGCAACAAACCAGAATCCGGCGATATACCATGGCCTCCATGACGAACCAACCGGAATGGCCTGCAAACCACGGGTAAAAATATAGCTGTTTACCAGTCCGTAAACGACCAGAACAATGGTAAAAAATAGGATGAAGGCCCCTGTTTTCAAAAAATTCCCTCCTTTATTTGATTTTTTTCGCAAAGATACCGATTCATAAAAATATACCATTAAATTTGTTTGGTTGAAAACATCACAAATCTCCCTGTTATTTTTTTATTTAAGTCCGATATTTACCCTTTAATCCTTTAAAGATGATAGAAACAGGTTTTACTCTCAGTTGGATTGACTACACGATCATGATCGTTTACTTTGCTTTTGTGCTTGGCATCGGGTGGGCTTTGAAACGGTATATGAAGGATGCAAATGCGTTCCTTGAAGCCGGTCGGTCGATGCCTGCCTGGGTTGCCGGACTGGCATTCATATCAACCAACCTTGGTGCACTCGAAGTAATGGGGATGACGGGATCAGGGGCTAAATACGGTATGCTTACAACGCATTTTTACTGGGTTGGGGCCATCCCGGCCATGGTGTTCCTTGCCTTGTTCATGATGCCATTCTATTATGGCTCAAAAGCCAGGTCGGTTCCTGAATATCTCAAGTTACGGTATGATGAAAAAACCCGTGGGCTCAACGCAATTCTCTTTGCAGTAATGACCATCCTTGCTTCGGGAATTTCCATGTATGCCCTTGCCATCCTGATGGAAAAAGTGCTTGGATGGAATTTCCATTTGAGCCTTGTACTTTCTGCAGCCATTGTACTGGCCTATACCTACCTGGGAGGACTGTCGTCAGCCATATACAATGAAGTGCTCCAGTTTTTTATCATCGTGATCGGGTTATTGCCGATCGTTTTTCTGAGTCTGCAGGATCTGGGTGGCTGGTCAGGGATGAAAGATCAGCTTGCGCCCATCGTCTCAGCAAAGGGATTCGCCCCGGATACATGGACGACCACCTGGAAATACACCGGGTCGGCAGCGGCCAATCCGCTGGGCGTTGAATGGTATGGGATATTTGCCGGTCTCGGGTTTGTACTCTCCTTCGGCTACTGGTGCACCAACTTTTTAATTGTTCAGCGTGCCATGTCGGCCGAATCGCCGACAGCCGCCAGGAATACCCCGCTCATTGGCGCCCTTCCTAAAATGTTCATTCCGTTTCTTATCATTGTGCCCGGAATCGCAGCACTTGTTTTACTCAATAAACCGGGGACCGGATTCACCCTTCCCGAAATTTCTCCGGGACATTATAATTATGATTACACAATCATCGCACTTTTAAAACAGTATCTTCCCGCCGGGGTGCTGGGATTGGGTATCACTGCGCTTCTCGCTTCCTTTATGTCGGGAATGGCCGGAAACGTTTCAGCATTCAACACCGTATGGACCTACGACATCTACCAGAGTTATATCCGCCCTGTTACTTCGGATAAAGCTGCCGATGACAAACATTACCTCTTTGTAGGACGCATGGCCACCATCTTTGGAGTGATTGTCAGCATTGCAGCCGCTTACCTGGCAAGTCTTTTCGGGAATATCATGGACTTCCTGCAAACCATCTTCTCCATGATCAATGCTCCGTTGTTTGCTGTGATCTTCCTTGGCATGTTCTGGAAACGCACAACCGGGCATGCAGCATTTACCGGTTTACTGCTGGGATTTTTCATCGCCCTGCTCCATCACGGGGTCACTGTTCCTGCAGGTGCCGCCACCCTCGTAAAAGGAGGATGGATTTGTAATCTTCATACCTATCCTGTTGAAATGGCCCAGAATTTCTGGACCGCCATCATCGCCTTCTCGACAAGCGCCATCTTTACTGTCGGGTTATCGCTGGCAACCAAACAGAAAAAATCGGACGAAGAGCTGAAAGGCCTGGTTTATGCCCTGACACCACGACATGTTGAAACAAACGTTCCATGGTACAAGCGTTCATCCACACTTGCCATACTTGTCCTTACCATTGGAACCATCCTGACCATCCTGTTCTGGTAACATTGATTCATTCACAAAACAACGCAACTAGTCATTCGATAATTCAATAAAAATGGGTATAGATATAAAATTTCCGATCGGACTGATGTTTACCATCCTTGGTTTGTTCCTTACTGTTTTCGGATTATTTACCAATGGCGACAGCCTGTTATACAGCCGTTCGCTGGGGATTAACATCAATTTATGGTCGGGAGGTGGCATGCTGATCTTTGGTCTCATCATGCTCTTTCTATCCTGGAGAAGCCATAAAGCCAAAACTTCATGATATGAACCCGATACATCGAGCCTTTCTCAAGACACCCCTTGGTCATCTTGAAGTCACTGGTTCTGAAAATGGGATCCGCACCCTGGTTTTCCTTAATTTCAAAGTCAAACCACAGCATGTCCCCTCTTGTTTAAGAGATGGCATCGATCAGCTCGAAGAATATTTCCACGGATCGCGACAGCAATTCGACCTGAAACTTGACCTTGCCGGTTCTCCGTTTCAGTTGAGCGTTTGGCATGAACTCATCAATATCCCTTTTGGAACCACCATTTCTTACGCTGAACTCGCCAGGAGGCTGGGCAATGTGAAAGCATTGCGTGCCGTGGGTGGAGCGAACGGACACAACCCTGTTTCCGTCATTGTTCCATGCCATCGCGTGATCGGATCAAATGGGCGACTCGTCGGATACAGGGGCGGATTGAAACGCAAGAAATGGCTGCTTGAGCACGAACATGCCTTTGATCAGCGCGACCTTTTCTATGTAAAAGTTTGACCTGCTTTTCGCTCAAATTCAATCCAATGAAAAAATGCATCCTCTTTGCAGGGTTGTTTATTTGTATTTCTTTCCACCCATTCGCACAAACCTGGATTCGAAGTGTAGATTTGAACCCTGAAAATCCATTTACACTGAAAAGCGCCCGGACAGTAAAATTTCAACCGATCGAAATTCCGGGAAACCTGTCCCTGTTTTCAGTGATAGTCGACAGTGTCTTATACCGAACCTGCAGCAATACTCAGCTTATTGGCGATACGCTTTTCTTCACACTGGCCGACAGCATCAAAGGATGGGCGGTCATGGATAAGAATTTCAATCCCAGCCCAAAATACACGGTACGGTTCCTGAACAATGGAAAAGGTTTTCACCGGATCGAAAACCTGGTACCAATGGGAGAAACCAAAGACAAAGTTTATATCACGGCGGCGGGTTCCAAAGAGTGGCCCGGATACCTCTGCAGGTCAAAACTTTTTCGCCCTGGATATGCTCCGGTGGGAGTGGTGCTGCCCGACAACGGCTGGCACCTGGGATTTGCCGATATCAGGATCAATGATACCTTGTCGCTGACCGCACTGGCCCGAAGAGGTGCGCGCGACAAGGACAGGACGGATATTGACCGCTGGATGATTACACTAAAACCTGGCGGATGGGCAGAATATTCCATCTGGTTTATCGGTCATAAACAGGACTGGCATACAGGGCTCAGGCTGATGTTCAATCGTTTGTGGCTTTTTGATATGCCTGAATTTGATAACACAATGTTCCGGCGCAGCGACCTGGCCTGGATGAAGACGAGCTATATCATGCTTCTGCAGTTTGCATGGGATAAAAAATACTATGATTACGCCCAACAGAAATACACATTTTACAAGAATCTTTTTGAATATGATTCTTTAACAGGCGGGTATGATATTTTCACGCTTTGGCCGACATGGCCCAGGCTGGGACTTGATCAGCGAAACCAGTGGGATATGTACCGCGACCTTCCGGGAGGCTTGATTGAACTCAGGAAACAGGTTGAATTTACCCATCGTGCAGGGAAGAAGTATTTCATCTCCTATAATCCGTGGGATGATGGGACACGCCAGGAAGATCAGTTGAAAGGAATGGAAGATCTCCTGCGGGCCACCGATGCCGATGGAGTGGTACTTGACACCAAAGGATCATCAAGCAGGGAATTACAGGCTGCCGCCGATAAGGTCAAACCGGGAATCATCATGTACAGCGAAGGAATGGCCGTGCCGAAGGACATGCCCGGCATCGTAAGCGGCAGGGTCCATGATGCCCTGGTGATGCCGCCGCCAATAAACCTGAATAAGCTGATCAAGCCCGATTTCGCCATCTTCAGGGTGCTTCAGCTGGCTGATGACCGGTTACACCGGGAACTGGCTATCTCCTTCTTCAATGGTTACGGTGTGGAGATCAATACCATGCGCCCGGGCCGCCCCGAATGGATGGAAGAGGAATTTGCCTACATGGGGCGCACAACACGGATCCTTCGCGAAAACCGGGCTGCCTTCAGCAATGAATCATTTGCTCCGCTCGTACCCACCCTGGTTGATTCTGTTTATGTAAATTGCTGGGATACCACTGCGAAAAGGCTTTTCACGATCTACAGTATCAACCCGAAAGGAGTGAACGGCAGATTGTTCGAGTTTGTAGATCCTTCAGGTTATTGGCCTGCTTCAAAAATCATCGGACAATATCATTTTGTTGACCTTTGGAATCACGAAGAGGTAAAACCGGTGATGGATAAGGACAGGGCATTCATCCCGGTTAGGATCGATGCCTTTGATCCGGCATGGTTAAATACCAGGCGCGAAGGAAATGCCGGATGCATTGCCATATTCACACATATATTAATTGTTCAGAAAGCCGGAAGTCTGCTGACATTCAGGGCCAACAATGCCTTGATGGACAAGATTGTTCTGACCGGGGAAAATCCTGACTACCATTCAAAACAATTCACTTATACGGCAGCAGGCAGTACTGTTGATTATAGAAGGCTGTTCCCGAAACCGGTTCAAAAAATTGTAATTCAGGTATTTTCGGGTTCCGAATTAATGGATGAGGTGATTGTAACACCTGGCCTGGGTCAGCCGGAATGCATCAGTCGGTATGAAAAATCTCCGTCCGTTAAGGTGGTTCCGCAGGATATGGTTGAGATCCCTGCCGGAAATTTCCGGTTCTATACAAAACGTGACCCGAATACACTCGATCCGTTTATCGCCTTCCCTGATTTCAGTGATACAGTTGACATTTCCATGCCCCGGTTTTTCATGGACAGGTACCCGGTAACCAACATACAATATAAACAATTTCTGACACAAACATCTTATATTCCGAATGATACGATAAACTACCTGAAGTATTGGTCTAATGGATCTCCGGCCAGTGGCACAGAAGATCTCCCTGTGGTTTATGTCAACCCCGACGATGCAAAAGCCTATGCAAAATGGGCGGGGAAGAGGCTCCCGACCGAACAGGAATGGCAGTATGCTGCCCAGGGTAGCGACATGCGCAAATTTCCCTGGGGGAATAAGATGGATTCAACGAAATGCAATTACAACCTTAATTTTTCAACCCCGGTCGGCAGGTTCCAAAATGGCGGCAGTCCGTTTAACGTAATGGATATAGTTGGAAATGTATGGCAAATGACCTCCGATGTGTACGACAACGGAAGTTATTATTTCACAATCATCAGGGGCGGAAGTTATTATCACCCTACCCAAAGCATCTGGTATGTGACAGGTGGACCATTACCGGTGGATCATCCTGAAATGCTGCTGCTGATAGCTCCCGGCCTTGACCGCAATGCAACCGTAGGATTCAGGTGTGTGAAAGATTCAGAATAACATTGTTACCCTGTTACCTTGTCACCTTGTCACTTTATTTCTTTGTCCCCTTTTAAAATCCAGGCATCCCTGTAAATTTTCTTCACCTCCTTCAACTTCCCCATCATGGCAGTTTTATCAGGAGATTCCATGATGGAAACCCTTAGTTTTCCATTCTTTTCTATCAGCTTTGCATCCGGGTACCCTTTTTCCTTCAGCGAGTTGGCAAGTTGATTGGCCTTGTCTTTTGGAAGCAGCGTATTCACAATGATATAGTAGACTACTGAGGTCGTATCATTGACTTTCTTAACCAGTGTATCATTTCTGTTTGCATCCGGGGTTACTGCTTTTCCTTTTTTCGTCTCTACAACCGGCTTTTTCACAGGCTTTACAGGTTGCGTTAAAGTATCTTTTTTTGGTGGCTCAGGAGCAGCGCCGCAAACAGTGGCGGCGCCTTCGGGATCCTGCACCTCTCCAAACCAGGCACAAGCATAGTTTTCATAAACCGCGATCCCGATGGCATTCCAGGGTTTTCCCTGCCACTTTCCCGTGTTTAACAAAAAACTGTTGAAATATTCCTCGGTTTTCCATACCATCATCACGGTATCTGTCACCAGTGGATTATTCTCCCAATAAACGATTTCATAGCCCCGGGATGCATATTTCGTCAGTTCACGAGGCTTGTCCCATACTGAATTTTTCTTGTTTTCATCCTTTGGATAACAGAAGGGGGCCCAGAAACCTTTGTTTGACCAGGAATGAAAATTACATGCTCCCTGGTCAGGATGGTGTGCGAACAGATCCTTGGCATGCAGGTCGGCAACGTAGGACAATGACTTTGAAAGCGGAATGGGAGGAAGGTTGTTCTGTTTGCGGTAATCATTGATCATATGATAGAGGTTCATCTCCCTTGCATCGATGCAGAAAACAGTCGGTACGGGGTTTCCCTGCTTTACAGCTTTTTGAGCAAATGCAGATTGGTTCATGATGGTCGATAGGGCCATCAGGCTAAAAAGCAGCAGTATATTACGAGTTTTCTTGATCATTTTTTAATTGCAGGGGGCATGTTCTGATCTGAACTAACGATCAGTTTATTATCAGGATTGATTAACCTCGCATAGAAGGCATATTGCCCTAAATTGTTCTCCACTTTTAACAAAAGTGCATTCCACCCAGGATGCATGTTTAATGTTATTTCAGCCTGATCGGGCTCAGCTACCTGTTCCCCAAGGAACCGGTAAACTTGTTTCCCGTTGAAAAACACCTTGATTCCGTCATCAGATCCCACAAAAAGCGTTGTCGTGCAGTTTTCGGGTGAATAAACATAAGTTAACGCATAGGTGACCACAAGTTCACATGGAAAAACCTTGTCAACAAGAGATAAACAACCATTCTCGGGTGTTGGAACCTGTTTCCACCGGATAGGGTTTTTCGGTGATCCCTTGTAATCCTTCTGCAGATCGATCATTTTTTCCGGCAGGTAAACTGAATCAAGGCCGCGCCGCGCCGTGCCTGTTTTATGAAGATTTGGAAATGGGCCCAGGATATACCAGTCAGGAATATATACGCGTTTTGGCTCCATGCTCACCCCATCCAGCCCGATTAAATATCCTTTTGATAGCGCATCCTTTCCGGTAACTACAAAACGGATATCAACAGAACCTGTAAGGGTTTTCAAATCCTTCAATGTCACCCCCCCGCTTGGAAGTATGTAAGGTGAATATCCGTATATAGTTCCTGCTTTTATATTGTTGACATAAATATCGGCGTTCCCGTAATCAGGGCCTTTGGAATGATACAGGTTCAGGTCGTACACCGATTCCTTCAGCCCATTGATCTCCAGGCCAAAGGATGATTTGTCATGGGCCTCTATCACAATTTGTCTGTTCTCTCCCCACTCAGGCCCGAAGTCCGACATATCCATGATCTTCGATTTCAGTCCCTCCAGTTTGAAGTTCATCTTTTCCGCCTCAAACATCCGGGCTGGCTTGACAATTCGCATTGGGATGCGCTGACCTGCAATTGGAAAATGCGGGAATTGTTTATGAGGTTCCATCTGGTACCAATAGGCCGTTGAACTGTAATCGGCTATATCCTGATTCCCCTGTCCATGCTCTATGGTCACCTTGATATTTTTCTTGAACGGGATCGGATCAACGATGAAAAAACGATAAGCAGCAATCTGTCCAAGGGTGTCGTTTTTGAATATAAGGCCACTGTATGGTCCGGCAAATTCTCCATTATTGAAATACCATCCTGCAGAGAAAAAATCATCCGTTCCGGTTCCATGGATCGATGGCCTTTTTTCTCCATCAGTATAAATCATTTCGTCACCTTCAAGGAACCTCAGGCTGCCATCATACGATTGCATGTTCAGGTTCACCCCTATAATCTGTCCTTTCCCTTCAGCTTGAAGTATGACAAAATTTGAATCGTAATTGGTTCGGATACTTCTTTTCCACTGTGCATGAAAATAGGCTACATCTGATTCCAGAGCACCTTCAAATTTTTGATATTCAATTTGATATAAAAGGCCAACATCCTGCCGGGTCTCGTTGGCAATTTCAATGCGCGCATCCCGTTCAAAAGGCATCGGGAAATAGCAGACATAGCCTCCGCTCGTCATCCCAAGAAATTGAGTAATGTAGGGCTTGTATTTGAAACCGCATCCGAAAAAATCACCGATGGGAACTTCAACAGAAGGCTTTGCTTCATCATCCCAGAAAATCCGGATAACGATGCGGCGAAGAAAATAGGGATCGCGTGATTCAATGGCAAACCACATCCTGACAATCATTCCCGGTCCTTCGGCCATAAATATGTCCGTCTTTTTCCCGGGTGCAATGTAGATCCTGTCATTGTTACCCCCTGAAGAATCATAACTTGATACTTGTATCAGCTTGCTTTTTTTCAGGTAGGGCAGGGCAGCAGGTGAAAGTAAATGCTGAATATCAGTACGGTATCCTGTGTTACAGGAAAACAATCCAAACAACATCACCAAACCGCAAATAGTACCCAGCAAAAAAAACTTTTTCATAATACCTTCTTTCAACCTGCAAAGGTATACTATTTCTGATTTTCGTCGATCAGCAATTTCGCAATGATGGCATCCCAGATATAGTTTGTCGGGCAATTCAATGATTCGTTGTCGGGGCTGTAGGACTCCCAGTAATTATGATTTTTCGAAAGCTGGGTAGTCACTGCACTGACCATTTTACCAGCCAGCTGGTGAGCTATTTCATTGTAGCCATACCTTCGGAGACCGTCATATACCATGTAATCCCACAGCATCCAGACCGGCCCGTTCCATTTGCAGCAGTAATCAACATTGGGGCTGTACCACGGGTCCAGGGCCGAAAGAGTAGGAACCCCGTATCTTCTCCAAAATCTGGTGGTGTCTGTAAGAGCCTGGACCAGCCTTGAAGCCCGCTCTTTCGGGGCTGCTTCTGCCCAAAGGGCCAGGAACGCAATAATTTCCTGCCGTTTCAGATCACGGGTCATAAACTTAAATGTGTGATCCTTTTTATTCACTGAATAGTAGAATCCGGTGGAATCGTCCCACATGCGCTCATTAACCAGCACGGTGGTTTTTCCTGCAAGTTCCTTCCATTTCTTTGCCTCTTCTGCCTTTCCAAGGATTGTGGCCATTTTTTCAAGGCTGCGTTCCTCCTTGATCACCATAAGCGTCAAATCCAGGCACTCCAGTTCATCGGAGATATCCTCTTTGTCGACATCAAGATATCGTTCGGCCGAAACCTGGAAAACAGCATTATACCAGTCGCGGACATTCTCGATGATGCCATAAGGACCCCATTCAAAAGTACCGTCATGATCAGTATCCCGGTTGGCGATCAGCCATTCCACGTAACGTGATCCCGATGCATAGGCATCTGAAAGGAATTGCCTGTTCTTCCCTGCATGATATACCTCCAGGTTGATCCAGCTGAAAAACGGGGCGGAGGTTGTCGACACATTGTTGTGCGGGTAATCCTGCAACCCGCGCGGTCCATGCCGGTAAGCAATCAATCCGTCATCACGTTGCTGTTCCATATATACACGCTGTGATCCCTCAGCCGATACCGGATCCATATAAGCATAGGCCATCATGCTCAACGACTCATGCAACACCTGGTGCCCGTGTCCCCAGCCCCAGAGCGGGTTTCTTGAGAACACATAAAAATTGAATCTCGTTTTTCCGGTAGGAGGATACATGCAGCCTCGTGCAAGGTTAAAGGCGCCCAGGTAGGCCAGCTTTTCCGGTTGACTTTTAAAGCCAATCCTGGGAATTTTTGAGTAGAGGATCAGGTTGTCCTCATAATAGGTTTTGAGCATAAAGCGCCTGACGGAATCGATGGTCCGGATAAGCTTTGCGGAATCCTCCTTTTGATCCTGAAATCCTCGCAGATACCTGAAATTGACCAGCTCTCCAGGCTTTAGCCGCTTCTTCAGATGTAACGCAATAAAATCGACAAACCCTTCCGGTTTCATGTTCAGGGTATCAACCCGCTTGTTGGAATAAAAATCGGTTTTGATCAGATTATAAAAATCCTCCATGCTGCCTGAATAACCACCATGGGATGAGGTCTCCACATTGCTGGTAAAAAAATCCCTAACCCTGGCAGGATACCCGTATTCTGTCTTCAGGCTGCTGATCAAACGGTAGGGACTTTCATAACGGTTGGTTACATAGCCGTCATAAATTTTATCATACCTGACAATCTCCAGTGAATCATTTCCTGTTTCCAATATCGGATAGGCTGCCACCTCATGAACCATTTTGTCGGTGTTTTTTATCTCCATGTTTACCATGGCAATCGAAGAACTATAAACAAAAAAGGTCTCCTTAACGTGGATTCCGCGGAATGGTTCATATTCAAGAATCGTCATATCCGGAAAGGAGAAACGTACGACTGGTTTCACAAGAAATTCTCCGATACTGGAAACCACAACATCATCAACCTTCCATATGCAGAACATCGAACCTGCATGATCAGAGGAATAACTGACCGGCCGGCAATCGGAATAATAATCCATCTTATAAGCTTTATCCCCGTACATCTGCGAACGGGCCATGGCAGCAGCATAGGTTGTGTAAAGCGGATCATTCGCCTTTGCGTTTATGCGAACATAATCTTCGGTGGGCTTGAATTGTTGCGCGGCCGATGCCAGCCACCATACACTTATCAAAACCACGAGAATTGAATTTTTCATTTAAATAGCATAATTGATATAAACACAGGTTGCATTAAAGCAAGTTCCATCAGGTTTAATTTAACCGATCTGATCAGATTTGATAATTACCAGGCCGCGCCTGGCAGATCCGACAGCCCGGATCATCATCCTGGCGACGCTTTCAGCCTGAACTCCCCGATACTTTCTCAATCCGCCAACCATCAGGGGGCCCAGGAGCTTCATCAGCGCAATTCCGGCCTTCTCTCCGGCTCTGAATTCGTTACGCTCACCTAGCAGCATCGATGGCTGAAGAATAAACAGTCCTTCAAACGGGATTTGCGCCAGGTCACGCTCCATTTCACCCTTGGTGCGAAGATAGAAATTAGACGATTCCGCATTGGCTCCGATGGAAGATACCACGCTGAAAAATTTCACCCCGGCAGCATGACAACCGCTGGCAAATGCCACAACATAATCGTGGTCGACAGCATACTGCTTTTCTTTACTTCCTGCGGTTTTAATCGTTGTGCCAAGGCAACAGTAACCATGATCTGCCTCCAATCCTTCAATCGCCCCGGGCAACTGGGAGAAGTCAACCACCTTCTGGACCAGCTTTTCATGGTCTGTTTCCAGTGGCCTCCTTACAATCGCAATAACCTTATTATAATCCGGGTCCTTCAACAATTGGTTTAACAGATATCCCCCGACCAGCCCGGTCACTCCCGAAATGATCGCTACTTTATTTTTCTGACTCTCCATGATTTTTTGTGTTTGCATCGATTAAAAACCTTGCTGCAATTCCAGCCCAAATGTAACTATTGTTCCAGCCTGCCTGGTGATCGTCTGCACTGTAAAATTCCCAGAAAACATGATCATTCTTCAAATGGTAGATCATGTTATCCTGCACCCTGTTTGCCAGTTGATCCGCTATATGGCCATATCCGTAGTCTCGAAGACCCCGGTATATAAGATATTCCCACTGTATCCACACAGGACCGTTCCAATAACCGATGGGGCAGTAGTAGTTGCTGCCCGGCCGGGCCATTTTGATCGTTGCGTCAGAAGAACGAAGTCTATCCTGCAGGGCCGCTGTCAGGGAGGGAATCCCGAAGGGTCTCCAGAATTCATTGGTATCAAGCATCCTGTCAACAAGGTATCCGGCCTTCTGGATGTCTGCCACCCCGGCCCATAGGGGAAGGAATCCGATGATCTCCTTGATCCTGAGATCATTCACAGATTTAAAGCTGAACGACTGGTCATTTTTATTGACATTGTAATAAAATTTCGTTTCATTGTCCCACAAGGTCTTGTTTATCAGCAGGCTTCTGCAGAGGGCATCCTTTTTCCATTTTTCCGATTCTGCCGTCAATCCCAGTTGCTGCGCCATTTCCGACAGCGACCTGGCCTCCATGACCAGCATCGAATTTATGTCAGGACCTTCAAAATTGGATGGCCATCCCACCAGGTCCCACACAGCCACACGCGCATCACGAACCGATTCCAGTTCAGCATGACCGCCCCATTCGCACAATCCATTGTTGTTTGAATCCCGGTTGGCGACATAAAACTGGTAAAACTTTTTCCCGGATGCATAAGCCTCCTTTAAAAATACCCTGTCGCCGGTGATCTTATAGATTTCAAGATTTTCATAATTAAACCAGGGCGCTGATGTGGTTGGTCTGCCGTTGGTTTCAATCGTTTCATTTAAATAGGGACCTGTCCGGTAATTGATATAACCATCCGGTTTCTGACGATCCATGAAAACCCTCTGTGAATTCATCGCTCCCTGTGGATCCATATAGGCATAGGCCAGCATGGACAGGCTTTCATGAAATACCTGGCCTCCATATCCCCATCCCCAGCGGGGTTCACGTGAAAAAACATAGTAATTGTGATTGCATTCTCCTTCTGCCGGCATCATGCACTGCCTCATCAGTGAAAAAGCACTCCAGTAAAGCATCTCCTTGTCCCTGCTGTCAAACGACAATCGGGGGATCCTGGAGTAGGCCTCTTCATCCTCCCTGATCAGTTTATCGGGATCAATATTTTCTGCTTTGATTGATCCTTTCTCCGGTGATTGCTTCCATTTTCCAGTTAAACTGATAACCAGATTGAATGAAGTTGACTCACCGGGTTCAAGCCTGAATGTTCTTGAGCCGATAATCCCCTGAACATGGGGGACATTCGTTTTTTGTCCTGCAATCGAATGCTTCAGAAGTGAAGGAATTCCTGGAGAAGGTGTCTGCAGGCCTTGTTTGGTTGCCGCAATAAATGTAAAGACACTGTCAAAATTGAGGTTCCATTTTCCTGATCCTGACAGTTCTTCTGCCACGGGGATATTGTGCTCTGCCATCCAGCCATCACGTTTCTTCCGCAATGGGAAAAGGTAACTATCATCGTACTCCCGGTGTTTTATGTTGAGACAGGTATCAGGGGAGGGAAAATAAAGATAGGGGAGTGCTGTAAAGGTGAGTGGGAAATGACCTTCATTGAGCAGCTGGTAATGTAAGATGGCCTTTTCAGAACTGTAGACAGCGAAAAAAACAGAAACCTTTAAATCCTTCTCCGGGTAATAAAAAAAATCCACAAGGTCACTGTAGGAGATCGTCACCACAGGTTCCCTGTATATTTCCTGAAGCCTGAATACCAGGCGGTTTCCACATTGAAATGCGATTCCGGCGTTTGGACCGTCTTTGGAAATAAATTCCACACCCGATTCATCATCCATCCATTGAAACTGATACCCCTGATCGGTTTTATAATGCGACCGTGCAGGGGAAGCAGCGTAGGTGGTATAGAGCGCATCCGTTTTCAACGCAGAAAGATGCGACAGAAATTGCGCTGATCCGCTCAAAGATAGGTGCAGGAGTACCAAGGTGACAAAACTGATGTTGGTTTTCATTTGCATTAAGAATATCGATAGATTTTAATTAATGCTGCATGAACAATACAATTAAAGGAGATAAAAACAGCAAAATCACCGGGTATTTAAGGTTATGGTTTTTGTGATGTACTTCATCTCTGATTTTTCAAAATCCACTGAAAATCTGCAAATACGTCCCGACTGGTTAAGGAACCTGGCGTTTTCGGCCTGGCGTAAATCGGCATCCCCCGACCAGATTTCAAGTATCCCTGAACTCCCCGACATTCCCTCCAATTCGACCTGGTATCTGTTCCCCGAAAAATTACAAGAAAGGATCCGCATGCCTTCGGCAGGATCGCCTGGTTTTGGATTGCATGCAACCGGCAAAACCGATATTCCTGATTCGGTTTCCACGACCAGTTTCGAACCGGATACCAGGTCAAACGAAAGCATGAGGATCATCGATTGACCGGTTTTAAAGGTAGTAGCAGGTGCAGCTTTTCCATCAAGCAAAACACTGGCAAAACGGGTCCCAGCAGGGAAAGCGGGCATGAATTCCATTCGCACCGGGCCGCCCTGGTCCAGGTGAAATTGGTATTGGTAAACCCCGTCGACACGTGAATAATGAAAATCAACAGTTTGATCAGCCATCCGGATATGGCGAATATCAATTGAGTCCCATTGGGGCGGCAGTTGAGGAGCTAAATGTATCTTATGCTCCTGCGCCGAAATTTCCAATCCGAGCATTCCCTCGATCGATGGCTGTAAAACCATGGTTTCAGACCAGCACTGATGGGCACATACACCCGAAGGTTTGTATTCAGCGCCGTTTAACACCTCCTCCACAAATCCAAGCCCCCAGTTCTGATAGACATTCAGGTTATTCATCAGGTGCGAAAAGCCCTGGACGGCACGCCCTGTTGAATATTCAGCCAGGGAGGCCCATCCGGTAAACAATGGCCACACACTGCCATAGTGATAACCGGTTGGCCTGAACCACGGACTGTCTTCCCGCAGGATCCTGGCGCCCCAGTTGGTTGTAAATGCATTCCCGGCAATATTTTTCAATGCAACGGATGCCTTTTGCGGGTCGGCCATCCTGAAATAGATGGGCACGGTCGGGAGGATCGTCTGTTCCTTCCTGAATGATCCATCTCTATTCTTGCCATAAGAAAAATACCTGCTGCTGTTATCCCAGAATTCAAGATCGATGATCTTTTTCTGGATCCCGGCCTCCATCATGTAACTTTCTGATTCAATGTCGTTCATGAACCTGGCCATAGTCGAAGCCTCCGTCAGGGCTGCCCCCCACGATCCCGCCATATAGATCGTGGAATGCGAACCATACAATTCCCCGCCTTCCACCCAGCCGTGACCGACATTGGTGTTCTCGATCAGGTGGTCATGGTCGGTATCGGTCGAAAAACAAAAGTTAATGGCGCGCTTGATATTGGGCCACGTGCGATTTAAAAATGCAGTATCGTTGGTATGCCTGAAATACTTTCCGGCCAAAACAACATAAAGAGGAGTGGCATCGGCAGCATCGTAGTGAAATATTCCTGAGGTGGTGGCTTCATGGAAGATTTTCCCATTCAGGTCCTGGAATTTGTTGAAAAATTCCAGTTGCTCCTTTACCTTTTCAAAATCGCCACAATCCAGCAAAGCAAAACCGCTCCATTCTGCATCGCGGCCGAAGTACCAGGCATAACCTGGCCGGCCGTTCACTTTGTGACCGCCGTCCCATCCTTTCCTGGTGGTTGCATAGCCCGCTACAAGAGCCTTTCCCAATCGCGGGGTGTTTACGAAAAAACGGTCTGTCGCCTGCAACGACCACCGGTAACCAATATTGAAATCACGATCGGGAGTAGTGATCAACAGGCTTTTAGCAAAGACATTGTTTGAATGAGCCAGTGCATTTTGGTAGACCTGCATGGGACGGCTGATGGCCTTGATAAACTGGGATAATGTTGTGTCATACCCGTCAACCGAGGCGCTGATAACCACATCCAGGTTGTCATTCATGTCAAGTTGATAACTGATCAAACCGGCTGCCTGGATCTTTTTAGTTGGAATGCCTTGAAATGCACTGTCTTTGCTCACATTGGTGAATCCCTCAAATTGACCTGAAAGATGGGTCAAAGGTTCCTTTGTGCCTCCGATCATTACGGTCATAAATCCAGCCTGATCCTGGATGGTCAGGGCATTGAACGTGCTGTTCCAGGAATGGCAGATGGAGCCGGTGACCCTGTCGGAATAGGGCCACATCAAACGGAGGTTTGATCTGAACCGGATGATCAGTTCGGCAGGATAGACCCCGCGGTATTCATAATGAACCACCCCGTTTGCCTCGGTGGGATCATTCACAACCAACTCTTTTAGATAGGCCCTTTGAAATTTGTACTCCCGTGAAAAACAGGCCGGGCTGACATTGATCTCGGGACGTTCATCGTTGAGCCAGAAGATGGTATCCTTGTAGCTGAACCTGATCCCCACTTCATAATCACGCAAAGCCATGAAAGGATGAGCCCAGATCTCTTCAATACCGCCCTTTTCAATGCCCATCGTAACCATACGCTCACCGGCAACGTCCCAGAAATTTTCAGAGGCAAATCTCCGCTTCAGGTCGATTTCTGTGGGTCTTACAATCCAGTTCGTGGCCTGGGGAATAACGGTTTTTGTCAAATCTGTTTCGGGGTGGGATGGACATGCTGTAACAACAGCTGGTGCATAGTCCCAGTAAAATTCAGGCAAACCCGCAAAGCAGTTCAATAAATATTCAAAGCAGTTTTGTGTAAACCTGGCAAGATGCGCCCCATTTGTACTCGGAATGCTGAAGTTCATGTAACCACCAACTGAAATCACTTTTCCTTTTCCCGGTGTGTATTCAAGAATTAACTTTGAATCTTCCCTTAAAAATATGTAGTCCCAGTCAACAGCAACGACTTTTCCGTTTTGCGGAACGTGATCACCGAAAAACCCCGCTATTCGTGTTGTCAGGTCAGCCGATGGCCTCAGAATGTATGCTCCGCCGTTCAGGCCGTTAAAAAGGGGATGTTCCCTGAATGCATGGAACCCTAACCTGCGACCATTCCCATCATCGATGCAGGATTTGGTGCTGTCCTGCACTGTCTCCGGTTCAAACCCAAGTACATTGATGTAATGAGAGGCTTGCTGTGTCAATAAAAGTCGGCCCCCGTTTTTAGTGTAATATTTCAGGGATTCAACCAGCTTCGCCTCGGTTTCAGATGCATCCAGGGCGGAAGTATCCGGCCTGTGAATCCAGATCGCAGCAAAGCGACTGCTTTTCTTTGACTGCTTTTCAAATTCCCGGGTAGTCATAAATTCAGATGAGAACTCTTTGATCGCTTTCAACTGGTCGAATGCGTGTTGAATATCCGGCGCTGCATCCTGGTAACTCCGGAGGCTTAAAAACCCGATTAGCAGCTTACGGGTTGTATCGGATTCCGGTTTTTTCTTCTTTGTCAGCGCAATCCGGTGTGTGCGGATACTCTGCCCTTTGAGAGATTGGGCAAGCCCCTCTGTCCATGAGGTTATTAAAATAATTAAAATACTGTATTTAAATATATTACGTAAGGTTATCATAACAATAAAGTTAAGCTTCTGAGATTTGAAATCAAAGGCACTCCCAACTGTTTCAATCGTGTTTCACTATGATGTCCATTTAGGACAAGGATGCAATCGATGCCCATCTCAGCAGCTACTTCCGCATCGTGACGGGTGTCGCCGATAAATAGCATCTTGCTTTTCTCTGTCCCCATCTCCTGAACCAGATGAAGGCCTGCTTCGGTCTTTCCATGAGCATAGTGATCATCAAGGCCGCGGATGAGGGTAAAAAAGTCGTAAACACCAAGCGTTTTTGTTTCAGAAACCAGTTCGTTTTGCTCCCGGGCCGAAAGAATATTTTGCGAGAATCCATGTGCTGCAATCCACGAAAGCACCTCCCGGACCTCCGGATGTAACAGGGTTTCACCCTGACGCTGGTTATATCTGCTGATAAATTCCATGCCTACCTCATCAAAAGGTTCCTGGTCAAAGTTAAAACCAAGTTTGGCATAATAGTCCTTTACCGGGAAATCAAATAACTCCTGGTATTCATCCAGGGTTTTCAGTGTCAGACCACGCTCCGTGAGCATGCCGTTCATCACATCAACACACAGCCAGGCGTCGTCGAGGAGCGTCCCGTTCCAGTCCCAGATGATATGTGTGTAGCTTTTTAGTTCGATCATCTATTATCCGTAATTTTGCACTTTATTTGTCAAAAATAAAGAAAAAACCTCCGCTCCCCTGAATTTTAATTCCTTTACCGGCCCGTTAAAAGAACTCGAAAATTGTTCGTTCTGCCCAAGAGATTGTCATGCCGACAGAACTTCCGGTCGTTCAGGATTTTGCAAAAGTGATGCTTCATTCAGTGTTGCATCTGTCTGCATCCACAAAGGAGAGGAGCCTGCCATCAGCGGCTCCGGGGGTATCTGCAATGTCTTTTTCACCAATTGCAACCTTCAGTGCATCTATTGTCAAAACCACCAGATCAGTGATAACCGCATCAGCCGTTCTCTTTATAACATGGAACTGGAGGAGATCATCCGGCAGATCACACAAATCCTTGACCGGGGAATCAACCGCGTGGGATTTGTCTCCCCGTCGCATTTCATCCCGCAAATGAAGGTGATCATCGGGGTAATTCAAAGCCTGGGCTACAGGCCGGTATGGGTGTATAACACCAATGGATATGATAAAGCCGACACCCTCAGAACCCTCGAAGGGATGATCGATGTTTATCTGCCCGATTTCAAATACATGGACGGTGAACTTGCCCAGCAATATTCAGGAGCCCGCGATTATCCTGAATTTGCCATGAGGACGATCAAAGAGATGTTTCGTCAGAAAGGGGCTTCGCTGATTACCGGGGAGGATCATACGGCTGAATCGGGAATCATCGTCCGCCACCTGGTATTGCCTCATCATGTTCCGAACAGCCTGGATGTCTTACGCTTTCTTGCGGAGGAAATTTCTCCCCGGATCCACGTTTCGCTGATGGCGCAATATTACCCCACGCAGAGGGTCGTGAACCATCCCAATCTCAACCGCGGAGTCACTGAATCAGAATACCGCACCGTGGTTGACGAAATGGAAAAACTTGGAATGTTCAACGGCTGGATACAGGAATTTGAGAGCAGTACTTTCTACCGCCCTGACTTTGACCAGATGCACCCTTTCGAATGAGCGGACCCTGGAATTTCTTTTCACGCTACCCCGCGATTGCTGGTCACGGGTCACTATTTCCCCCGTTCATCGTGAAATTCAGCCAGATCAAATAAATTTCTTGTGATATACGAACCATCTCTTTACATTTGGCCGGTAAAAATAATTCTCAAACTAATTTCATTTGTACCTGCCGCGCTTCACGCGTCACAATTCCAAACCCACAAACTATGAAGAGATTTTCCTCACTTGTACTTGTATCTCTTTTTCTTGCTGTGGCCTTCCCAAGCCAGGCCCAGGATAAAGAAAAAAAATCGGATTCCGGTTACGTTTTTACGATCATGAAACAACTTCCGGCAACCTCAGTTAAAAATCAGAATCGCTCGAGTACCTGCTGGAGTTATTCCGCAATCTCCTTCCTGGAATCTGAGTTGCTGAGGACAGGGAAAGACACCTTCGACCTGTCAGAAATGTACTGTGTTCGCAATGCATACTCCGACAAGGCACTGATTTATGTCAGATTCAACGGCAAACACAACTTTGGCCCGGGCGGAGCTTCTCACGACGTAACCAATGTACTTAAAAATTATGGGATGATGCCTGAAGAGGCCTATTCAGGTAAAGCAGCAGGCGATCTTAATCCGGTGCATGGTGAAATGGATGAAGTCCTTAATGCTGATGTTGACGCAGTCATCAAAAATCCGAACAAGAAGCTCACACCGGTATGGCATACAGGATTCAATGGATTACTCGACGCCTACCTTGGAAAGGTTCCCGAAAAATTCACCTATAAGTCCAGGGAATATTCGGCGAAGTCTTTTTCAGATATGCTCGGACTGAATCCCGACGATTATGTCGAACTGACCTCCTATACCCATCACCCTTTTTATTCGAAATTTATCATTGAAATTCCGGATAACTGGGTACTGGATGAGGTTTACAACCTTCCGGTTGATGAACTGATCCAGGTGATCGATAACTCCATCGAGGAAGGCTACACCATTGTTTGGGGCGCCGATGTAAGCGAAAAGGGATTTTCGTGGAAAACCGGTGTCGCAGTCGTTCCGGATAAAAATGCCACTGAAATCGCCGGGATGGAAAGTGCAAAATGGTCGAAAATGTCCGACGCCGATAAAGACAAACTGCTCTATAAATTCGACAAGCCAAATCCTGAAAAAAAGATCACTCAGGAGATGCGCCAACTTGAATTTGACAACTATCAAACAACCGATGACCACGGGATGCATCTGACCGGGATCGCCAAAGACCAGAACGGAACCAAATATTACCTGATCAAGAATTCCTGGGGAACAGAAGGAAGTCCGTATAAAGGTTATTTTTATGCTTCAGAGCCTTACGTGCGCCTGAAAACCATGGATATCATGGTTAATAAAAATGCCATTCCCAAGGAGATCAGAAAAAAACTCGGGATAAATTAGTCTTAAAAATTGTCTGGAAAGGACTGCCTCATAGTTGGGCAGTCCTTTTTTATTTCCATGGACCAGGGGTGGTAACCATTTTCATTGCCTTTTGAAGAAGGGCAAGGTACTCTTTGCGGTCAATGAGTGATGCCCCGAGATTCATCAGGTGAGCGGTCTCAATCTGGCAGTCGATGAACAGGAATTCATTTTGCCTGCAATGCTCTACCAAAACATGGAATGCAACTTTCGAGGCATTGTTCATGGTAAAGTACATGCTCTCTCCAAAAAACGCAGCACCCAGGGAAACTCCATACAATCCACCCACCAGGTTCTCCTGGTAAAATACTTCGATGGAATGTGCAAATCCCCGCTTATGAAGGGCAATGTACGCTTCAATGAAATCCTGGCTGATCCATGTGCCATCCTGCCCGGGCCTCGGAGCTGAAGCACAGCCCCGAATAACCTGCTCGAAAACGGTATCAAACTTAACAATGAATCTGTTTGATTTAATAATCCTTTTCAAAGATGAACGGATTTTAAACCTACCAGGAAACATAACCATCCGGGGATCGGGTGAATACCAGAAAACATCCTCCGCTTCCCTGAACCAGGGAAATATTCCATGTGCATAGGCCTGCAACAACCGTTCGGCCGACAAATCGCCCCCAATGGCGACCAGCCCGTCAGGTTCAGCTTCATCAACAGGAGGAAAAAAGGGTTCTTCTGGTAAAAGGTAAACTGTCATATCTGAAATTCACATTGCACTGTCGAGGGCCTTGAGCAACTTACTGCATGCGAGGTCAATTTCATCATCTGAAATTGTCAGGGGTGGTGCAACCCTGAATGTGGCTGGTTTGAACAGGTACCAGTCAACGATCAGGCCCTCGGCCAGGGCAGCTTCCATAAACAATCCTCTTTTTTCTGGTTGAGCAAGGTCGAGACCGAGTGCCAGTCCAATCCTCCTGATTTCGGCAATGGCCGGGTGAGGGGATAGTTTTTCCTGAAACTTTTTTCCCTTTTCTTCAGCCCGGGGGATGAGTCCCTCCGATAAAACCACGTCAAGACCGGCCAGGGCTGCCGCACAACTGACCGGGTGACCACCGAAAGTCGTGATATGACCCAACTCAGGATCACAGGCCAGGGTATCCATCATCTTTTTTGATGAAATAAATGCCCCGAGAGGCATACCCGCACCCAAAGCCTTGGCGAGGACCAGGATGTCTGGAACAAAATCATGATGTTCAAAACTAAAAAGTTTGCCGGTCCGTCCCATGCCCATCTGCACATCATCCACGATAATTAAAGCGCCGTCGCGGGCACACCGCTTTTTTAACTGCCTGAGAAAATACTCCTCCACCGGGATAATTCCTGCCTCAGCCTGCACCAGTTCAATGACAACACAGGCAGTCCGTGTGGATATCTTCTCAAGGTGACAGTAATTGTTGAACTCGATCAGCCTGACGTCCGGAAGTAACGGCCTGAAGGCATTTTTCAGCTCCTCATTTCCAAGGATGCTCAAACTGCCATGCGTGCTGCCATGGTAAGAATCGATGAAAGAAATGATCTCCGTCCGGCCGGTATACCGTTTGGCCAGCTTGAGTGCTCCCTCAATGGCTTCACTTCCCGAGTTGACGAAATAGACCGAATCGAGTTTTTCTGGTAACAATCCGGTCAGCTTTTCTGCCAGACGCACCTGTGGTGACTGGATAAACTCTCCATATACATTGAGATGAAGATAACGATCCAGTTGATTGCGTATCGCTTCAAGGACCTTCGGATGGCGGTGTCCCGTATTACTGACGGCAATCCCCGACACAAGATCCATGTATGACTCACCCGATTTGGCATACAGGTAGATACCCTCTGCTTTGTCAATCTCCAGCCCCATTGGTTTGAATGAGGGCAGTCCAAGGTGCCTGTAAAATATTTCTCTGTCAGTCATCGCTCAAATTGAATCTACGAATATACTAAATGGTTCTAAAACCAAAATGTATTAATTTCGCTCATCCCATTTAAACATTCGTTCTTCCCGTTATGAAAAATAAAGTCATCATCATCACCGGCGCCTCATCCGGAATCGGCCAGGCCCTGGCCTTTGAATGTGCCCGCAGAGGGGCGAAGCTCGTTCTGGCATCGCGTTCTGGCATCAAGGATCCCGGGTTATTCAAATATACCGCTCAAATATTGGACGTCCGGACCGATATCACAAAGGAAAAGGATTGTGAGGCTTTGATTGTGAAAGCGGTCGGAAAATTCGGCCGGATCGATATCCTGATCAACAATGCAGGAATTTCCATGCGTGCACTTTTCAGCGAGGTCAGCCTGGATGTAATCAGGCAACTGATGGATACAAACTTCTGGGGAACCGTGTATTGCACCAAATTTGCCCTGCCATACCTGCTTGAATCAAAAGGAACGCTGGTAGGAGTGTCGTCTGTTGCCGGCTACAAGGGACTTCCCGGGCGGACAGGCTACTCTGCCTCGAAATTCGCCATGCAGGGATTCCTCGAGGTGGTCCGTATCGAAAACATGAAGAAGGGACTTCATGTGCTGATAGCTTGTCCCGGATTTACTGCATCCAACATCCGGAATGTGGCCCTGGCTAAGGACGGAACCTCCCAGGGAGAAACTCCGCTCGACGAAAGCAAACTTATGACGGCCGAAAAGGTGGCGGTTCACATCATTCATGCAATCGAAAAGAAAAAGGAACGCCTGATCCTGACCACAATGGGAAAGATGACCGTTCTTTTGAACAAATTTTTCCCGAAATTCATGGATAAAATGGTTTACAACCACATGGCAAAAGAACCCAACTCCCCATTTAAATAATTTTGGTCACGCGTCACCCGTCACGTTTTCACCCCCTCGGATGATACTGTATGATCGCACTTTTCAGATAATCCCGGTCGAGGTGCGTATAAATCTCGGTTGTGGTGATCGACTCGTGCCCCAGCATTTCCTGGACAGCCCGGAGGTCAGCTCCTCCTTCAACCAGGTGTGTGGCAAATGAGTGCCGGAATGTGTGTGGACTGATCCTTTTTTTTATGCCGGCCAGGATGGCAAGCCGCTTGATGATGGTAAAAATCATGACCCGGGTCAATCCGGAACCACGCCGGTTCAGAAATAAAATATCCTCCTGCCCCTTTTTTACATCGACATGAGGTCTCAGCTCTGAAAGGTAAAACAATATTTCAGCCTGGGCAATGCTTCCCAGGGGAACAAGCCGCTCCTTGCTGCCTTTACCCAAAACCTTGATAAAACCATCATTGAAAAACAGGTTCGATATTCTCAGGGTTACCAGTTCTGATACCCGGAGCCCGCAGCCATACAAGGTTTCAAGCATGGCCTTGTTTCGTTTCCCCTCGGGTTTGCTCAAATCAATTTTGCTGATCAAAAGGTCAATCTCCTCCACATTCAGCGTAACTGGCAATTTCATGCCTATCTTGGGCGATTCAAGCAATTCAGTCGGATCCTTGCGAACCACGTTTTCCAATAAAAGGTATTGGTAAAAAGCCCTCAACCCTGAAATCACCCGGGCCTGCGTCCGCGCTGTCATCCCCAGTTCCGCAATCCATTTTATAAAAGACTGAAGATGATGAAGTTCAATTTGTTCAGGCCCGACGGACAAAGCATTCAATTCGAGAAATTCAGTTATCTTTGTTACATCATGGAGATAGGCCTCCACAGAGTTCTTTGATAGCGATTTCTCAAGCTGGAGATGTGCCTTAAAACCATGCATGTAAGAATTCCAGATACTCAAAGTCTGATTTTTAATGATTTATATTTTATTCTACGGAGATTTAAAAGTATGAAAATATTTTTGTTTATTCAGGGAAATGGTTTAATTTTGCAGTCCCGAAAAATAAAGAAGTCATACGATGGCAAAAAAGAGCAAAGACCAACGGATTCAGGTTATTTTAGAATGTACTGAACAAAAGACAAGCGGTATCCCCGGCATCTCAAGATACATTACAACTAAAAATAAAAAAAACACTCCTGAAAGAATTGAACTGAAAAAGTACAATTCCTATTTAAAGAAAATTACAGTTCATAAAGAAATTAAATAACTTAGGATATGGCAAAGAAAGTAGTTGCTTCGTTTAAAGCTACCTCAGGTAAAGATTTTACGAAAGTCATCCGCATGGTTAAATCCAAGAAATCTGATGCGTTTGTCTTCAAGGAAACGATTGTTGCCAACGAAATGCTTAAAGACTTTCTGGCAAACAAAGAAAGCTAAACCAGATTTTATTCGCATTGAAAAGCTTTTTTCGAACAGAAAAAAGCTTTTTTTATATACAAAATACCGTTTATGGGATTTTTCAGCATCTTCTCACGCGAGAAAAAAGAACGCCTTGACCAGGGACTGCAAAAAACAAAAACAAACCTGTTCACCCGGATTTCCAAAGCCATCATTGGGAAATCCACCGTTGATGATGAAGTTCTCGACAACCTTGAAGAAATACTGGTCACCTCCGACGTGGGCGTCGAAACCACACTCAGGATTATTGAGCGCATTCAAAAACGCGCTTCCACAGAGAAATACCTGGGCACCGGCGAACTGAATAACCTGCTCAAAGAGGAGATTGTAGCGCTCTTGCAGGAAAATAATACCCAGGATTTTACAGACTACTACATTCCACCCGATAAAAAGCCATATGTGATCATGGTCGTGGGGGTGAACGGCGTAGGAAAGACTACCACCATTGGCAAACTGGCCTACCAGTTTAAGAAATCCGGAAAATCAGTGCTGATTGGAGCTGCCGATACATTCAGGGCCGCCGCAGTTGAGCAGATAACCATCTGGGCCGACAGGGTAGGGGTCCCCATCGTCAATCAGGGAATGGGAGCCGATCCTGCTTCAGTAGCCTATGATACCGTGAATTCTGCCATAGCTAGAAACACCGATGTCGTTATCATCGACACGGCCGGCCGTCTTCACAACAAAATTAACCTGATGAACGAACTTTCCAAAATCCGGAAGGTTATTCAGAAGTTGATTCCTGATGCACCGCATGAAGTCCTGCTGATCCTTGATGCCTCAACAGGTCAGAATGCATTTGAGCAGGCCAAACAATTCACCTCCGCAACCGAAGTCAATGCCCTCGCATTGACCAAACTGGATGGAACCGCCAAAGGGGGTGTTGTGATCGGGATTTCCGACCAGTTTAAAATTCCGGTAAAATATATTGGCGTAGGGGAGGGTGTCGAAGACCTGCAGGTATTCAACCGCTCTGAATTCGTTGACAGCCTTTTTAATTAATCCCAAAGTTTTTGAAAACAAAATCAGGCCCTCACCGAATTGGACTGGTATCACTGGGTTGTGCTAAAAACCTCGTTGATGCGGAACTTCTGATGAAACAATTGGAAGCGAACAACTACAAACTGGTGATCGACCCGGTTGATTATAAAAAAATCGACTCCGCAATTATCAATACCTGCGGCTTTATCAATGATGCCAAACAGGAATCGATCGATACCATCCTGGAATATGTCAATGCAAAACAAACGGGTCATATTGATCATGTTTATGTCATGGGATGCCTTTCAGAACGTTACAGATCAAAACTGCAAAAGGAGATTCCGGAAGTGGATGCCTTCTTCGGGGTAAATGAACTGAAGAAAATTATCACGCACATCGGTGGCACCTACAAGTCACAACTTTTAGGCGAACGGAAAATTACGACCCCTTCACATTATACCTATCTTAAAATTGCTGAAGGATGCGACCGGAAATGCTCTTTCTGCGCGATCCCGCTTATCAGGGGAAAGCATGTCAGCAGACCCATGGATGACATCATAAACGAAGCTGCAACCCTTACAGCATCTGGCATTAAAGAGATCAATCTGATTTCGCAGGATACAACATATTACGGACTCGACCTGTACAAGAAACGTTTGCTTCCCGAATTGCTGACAACCCTGGCTAACGTGAACGGACTCGAATGGATCCGGGTGCATTATACCTATCCTGACGGGTTTCCTATGGAGCTGCTGGACGTGGTGAAATCTCACCCGAATATCTGCAACTACATCGACATCCCGCTGCAGCATATCAGCAACCGTATCCTGAAATCAATGCATCGGGGAATGGACGGCACAACCACACGTAGCCTTATCGATAAAATACGCCAAAGCATTCCCGGGGTGGCCATCAGGACAACCCTGATTACCGGGTATCCCGGTGAAACAGAAAAAGAATTTCTTGAACTCAGGAAGTTCATGGAAGAATACCGTTTCGACAGGCTTGGGGTGTTTGCATACTCTCACGAAGAAGACACAGGCGCCTTCCAACTGAAGGATTCCGTTCCCTACAAACGTAAAATGGAACGGGTCGATGAACTGATGAGCGTGCAGGAAGAAATATCCCTGTCACTGAACCAGGAAAAGGTTGGACTAACAATGAAAATCCTGGTCGACCGGCTGGAAGATGAATATTATATAGCACGATCGGAGTATGATTCCCCCGAAGTTGATAATGAAGTACTGATCTCAAAAAACGACACGACGCTTCTCCCGGGGTCGTTTTATAATGTGAAAATTACCAGGGCCGAAAGCTTTGATTTATATGGAGAATTGCAATAAATTTGCACATCAAAAATTGGATCCAATGACAAAAAGACTGTTTTTCCTTGCAATACTGGCCATGCTCATTCCCTGGCGTATGATCGGTCAGGTAAATCCCATGGATGTAAAAATCGCTGACACTGTTAACCGGACAAACAGCGAGGCATTCAAATATGGTTACTGGATCGAGAAGCAAGGTGATATAACTTCCAAAGGGGAGTACCTATTGAATAAAAAAAACAAAAACTGGGTAAGCTATTACCCGAACAACATCATCAGTAAAATCGAATATTATTCAAATGGCGAAAGGGATGGCATCTCCGTTCAATTTGATCGCAGAGGGAAAATGACCCTCCTTGAAAATTACAGGAATGGAATGACCCATGGGCAAACCATACATTATAGCCAGTTTAATGAAACACCCCTTTCGGAATGTGACTATGCCTATGGTAAACGAAATGGAATGTTTCGCCAATATTACGACAACGGGAAGATACAGGAAGAATCCTACTTTAAAGATGATTTGAAAAACGGTTTCTCAAAATGGTTTAACAAAAATGGCCGGCTGATCGCCGTTTACCAGTATCTCAATGGGAATTTTGACGGAATACAAAAGACATTCTACGAAAACGACACACTTCAGACAGTCTATTTTTTCAAGGATAACAAATATTCAGGGGAGTCAAAGGAATTTTATCGCAATGGAAAAGTGAAGGTCACAGGGAAATACGTACTTGGCGCAAAAGATGGTCCCTGGACTGAATATGATGAACTGGGAAAAGTTCAGAAAGTCACCAAATTTAAGAATGGACAGGAACAGATCAAAAAATAACACAAATCCCGGCTTTGAATGATTCGGTAAATTATCTTCCGTTGCGGATCACATAATTTTTTCCAACTGGTTTTGCCTTATAGTCATACATGGCTCCATAATTACTGCGGTTCTTTTTCATTTTAACCGAATTCCCCGAACCCCTTGCATCGCACGTCGACATTCTTGAATTACAAGCGGTCATACTGCAAACCATGATGAAAAGCCCTAACACAATCCCTATGTAAGTATCTCGTTTTATGTTCATTACAATAGTATTATCAAGATAAACCTGAGCTGCGAATTTAATAAATATATAAGTGCCATCTTATTTTTTTCTACATTTGTGAGTCAATGCCAGAAAAAACCTTTCGAATGAAAATTTCCGTATCAGGCCTCTTTTTTTTGATGTTTGCATTGTTACTTCCATCCAGCCTGAAAGCACAATACCCTCCTCCCGCCGGAAAACCCGGAACTACGGCCATGCACCTGGACAGTTCTGCCTTTATCGGTTGGGCATCTTCATGCAGCATCAACCGGGGATATATCAATATGGTCGACACCACTGTCCTGTACAATGGAGTAAATAAAGCTGCCTATGGAAGTTACCTTTATGCCAGCGGACCGGCCGATGGCCTGGTTGTGAGCCTTGGAGACCGCGGGTCAGCCTTGCTCACCTTCGACATTGCCATTGTTAACAAAATGGGTCCTGATTTTGCAATCTTCGAGAATTCATTTGGAGACTCTTTTCTTGAACTGGCATTTGTTGAAGTAAGTTCTGACAGTTCACGTTTTGTCAGGTTTCCTTCTGTTTCCCTTACCTCTGAAATAATTCAGGTTGAGACGTTTGACACCATTGATGCCACAAAAATAAACAACCTGGCCGGAAAGTACAGGCTGAATTACGGGACTCCATTCGACCTGGATGATATCATGGATAGTACGGGGATCGATCTGAGCAACATTACCCAGATAAGACTCATTGATGTGGGGGGATGCATAAAAAACACCTTCGCTACCTATGATTCCCAGGGACACAAAATCAATGATCCATGGCCGACCCCATTCGATACCGGGGGCTTCGATCTTGATGCCATCGGGGTTATCCACAACAAGGCCGAAGGCGTTCCTGGTCCATCCCGGTTAAATGCAATACGGATCTATCCAAACCCCGTAGCGGATAAACTGACATTCATATCTCCTGTTTCAACAGGAATGACATTGAAAATAAATGATATCTCTGGCAAATCAGTGATCACAACTGAGATTACCGGAAAAGAAGTGGTCGATCTTTCACAACTTGCCCCCGGAATATATTTTGCCATCTGCATCTTGAAGGATGGTACCGCCATTACCAGAAAAATCATAAAACTGTAGACTCCTGAGCAGCGCAAAAAAGTTGACAAACTTCGACAAATATGCTTCAATCCTATTGGTGATTGTCAGTTTTTTCTCTGCCCTTTCTCCTGTCAATGCCCAAAACCTGAATGACACACTCGACCTCCCTGAATTTGAGATTAAATCGAGTTTTGTCCTCGACAATCAAGGGTTTAAGCGATCAAAAATTGATTCATCCATCTTAATGCCGCAAATGAATGCCAATTTATCAGCCATCCTTTCGCAACACTCCACTATTTTCATAAAATCCTATGGGAATAGTTCCCTGGCCACTTCATCCTTCAGGGGAACTGCAGCACAGCACACACAGGTTGAATGGAATGGAATAAACCTCAATTCACCCATGCTTGGCCAGATTGATTTTTCGCAAATCCAGGTTTCGCAATTCGAAGGACTCGAAATTTTGTATGGGGCAGCGGGGATATCCCGGACTAGCGGGGCATTTGGAGGAGTCATTGATCTGGTGACCAGTCCCGATTGGACCAACCGCTTCAGCGCCACACTGGCTCAGACATTGGCCAGTTTCGATACATACACCACCAATGTGAATGCGATTGCCGGGAACAATTCTCTCCAATCCCACACCAAAATTGGATTCTCCACAGCCCTGAATGATTTTCCCTTCAGGAATGATACAGGGGGAGTCACCTATCAGCAAAACGCATCAAACAAGTTTTATGACCTGTCCCAGGAATTCTTCTGGAAAATTCATGATAAACATATGTTTTCGGCTAAAATCTGGTATAGCAACAATGATCGCAAACTCCCGTCAACAGCGTCTCAAACCGAATCCAGTCAGATTGAGTCCCAGAAAGATAATTCCCTGAGAACACTGATTGAATATAAATTTGTAGAGAAGAAATATAACATCCTGGTCAGGTCAGCCCTTGTATCACAATACATGCACTACATTCAGGGAACCCTCATTGATGCCTCTTATCAATCCTATTCTTCAATTAACAGGATCAGATTTTCATATCATGGCATACATAATTTAACAATCAAACCCGGGGTGGATTACATCTATGACTGGGTCTATTCAGACTCATATGATGGTCTTAAAACACGCAGTACGACCAGCCTTTTTATTGAGGTGAATTATAACATCGGAAAAAAAATAGAAACCTCTCTGGTTCTGCGCGAAGATGTCATCGATGGGAAATTTATCCCGCTGGTACCTGCCATCGGAGCAGAGTATCGCCCTTTTAACAAAATCAACCTTGCTTTTTCTTCAAATCTTGCCCGAAATTATCGATATCCCACGTTGAACGACATGTTCTGGGAACTCTCAGGAAACCCCGATCTGAAACCTGAATTAAACTATTCTGCTGAATTTGGATCGACCTATAATTTTACCACAAAAAATAACAAACTATTCATTGAAGCGAGCGTTACAGGTTACTATTCCTGGATTTACGATATGATCACCTGGATGCCGGTGGAAGGGAGCAACCTATGGAAACCGGAAAATGTCGATGAAGTATTGGCGAGGGGAGTAGAGGCGGGATTGAATTTCAGACTGGAGATCCTCCATTTTAAATTCGGAATGATTAATAATTATAATTTCTGCCGCTCTACCTATGAAAAAACCAGCACCCCAAACGACAATAAAATTGGGAAACAACTGATTTATGTGCCCGTACATACATTCAACTCAACGATTTCCCTGGAAAGATGGAAATTCTATATTATTTATAATTTTTCCTTTATAAGTAACAGATTTACAGGAAAAGACAACTTTTCCTATATGCCCGCGTATAACATATCGAATATTATTTTTGGGAAAAATATTGGTTTGAGAAATTTTATTTTATCTTTACAACTTGAAATAAATAACCTGATGAATCTGGATTATCAATCCATTGCAAGCCGGCCAATGCCCGGAATTAATTATGCCTTGACACTCAAACTCAAACTTCCCACCACTATACGAAAGTAGATTATTCATCAAACAAGCTGAAAGTGAGCAAATTAATTATTTTTTTTCATAGTTTACTCTTACTCTGTTTCATCCTCTATCTCTCCATTTTCCAGGTTTCCTGCTCCAAAGAGCCGGTTCGTGAACAAATTATTGTACCGCCCGATACGACCCCTTTGCCTGTTACCTATGAAGGTGGAATTTTCGTAGTAAATGAGGGCAATTATAATTGGGGAAATGCCTCGGTGACCTTTCTTGACAATAAAAACAACACGGTCGTTCAGGATATTTTCATGAAGTCGAACGACAGAAGTCTTGGCGATGTGGCTGAATCAATGAAAATAAACGGCAATTTAGGATATATCGTTATCAATAATTCAAATCGTATTGAGGTGGTTTCCCTGAAGGATTTTAAATCTGTCAAATCCATTACCGGGCTTTTCTCTCCTCGATACATGGAAATTATCGATTCCAACAAAGCCTACGTTACAAACCTTCAGAAAAACATTTCAATTGTTGATTTGAACCATAATTTAATAACAGGGACCATCAAAACCTCCACGTGGACTGAAAATCTGATACGGTTTGATAAATACATGTTTGTGACTTCTATCGGCGCCTTCAGTAAGCCAAGTTCTCAAAGGAAAGCACAGGTTTTTGTTATTGACACTCAAACTGACGCTATAGTCGACAGCATTGAAACAGGGAAGGAACCCATCGGGATCGTAATTGATAAAAAACAGAAGATTTGGGTATTATGCTCCGGAGGATATGACAATTTTGAACCTCACAGCCTGATGCGTATTAATCCTGAACTGCGTCTTGTAGAAAAAGTATTTACTTTCCCCAATTCCGGCGAAGTGCCCAGTCGGTTGAATATAAACGCTACCGGCGATACAATGTACTTTATAAAAAGCGGCGTGATTCAAATGCCGGTCACCGCTTCAGAATTACCATCCCAACCTTTGATTGCCTCTGATGGACGCCTGTTTTACGGTCTTGCAATTGATCCAAACACCGGGCATATATTTGTGAGTGATGCCAAAGATTATGTTCAGAATGGCACTGCATATGAATATAGTGTAAATGGAACCATGCTCAGGCAATACACAACCGGCAGAATTCCCGGATCCTTCTGTTTTACGAAAAACAGCCCCGGGAAGTGATTCTCATCATACGGCTTCCATTTCCCTTATTATCTCAACCAGTTCACTCAGAATCATTGCTGTAGCTCCCCAAATAATATTTCCGTCAATCACATAGGAGGGAACTTTCAGGTTAAAACCCAACCTGAGTTTCATCTTCTTCATCTGGAAATTTTTTGAATCCAGTAAATCCTTAATATCTATTTCAACGACCCGTGCAACCTCTTTGGGATCAGCCATAAACACAGGTTTAGTAGCCTGATATCCCACAACAGGAGTAACCATGAAATTGCTTGGTGGAATGTACATTTCCGTAAGCTGTCCTATGATCTGTATCTGTGTCGGATCAACTCCGATTTCTTCCTTTGCTTCACGCAATGCGGTAAAAATAAGGCTCTCATCATCCTCCTCGTATTTTCCGCCTGGCAAACTAATCTGACCACTGTGTATCCCTTTATATTCCGGGCGGAGCATCAGCACCAGACCAATGCCGTCTTCGATCGGATAAAAAAGGATTAAAACACTGCTCTGAATGGCATCCAGACCATGGGAAAAGTTCATCATCTCCTGAATTCGCACCAGCGACGACATCTTTAATTGTGCTGATCTGCCAGGAAGGGGCTTTTTCAAACGATCTTCAAGTAAAAGGATAAACCTTGTCAACTCCATAACCCGGTGATTTTTCGATCCAAAGGTACATGTTTGAAGTCAAATTATTTGTAATTTTGCGGATGAAATTCAACCTCTATGGTCAAGCAGAAAGATAATCCTTCCTCAATAAACCAGGATAGTTCCGGGGTAATTCGGGCATTGATTCTTTTTAATGATGACTTTAATACATTTGATTTCGTCATCCAATCGCTGATAGAAGTGTGTAATCACGAACCTGAGCAGGCTGAACAATGTGCAATGATTGCTCATTTCAAAGGAAAATGCAGTGTTAAAGCAGGAGATTTTTACGAAATTAAACCCCTGTGCGACGAAATGACTATGCGGGGCCTGACCTCCGCCATAGAGTAATGCACAGGTTATTCACCATTTCTCTCACACCCTGACATTGGCCTTCCAGAACACCTTTAATTTCAAGTAGTTACTCAATATTTTTTATTAACAATTTGTTGATAACTATTGTGTAAAATTTGTTTATATCTGGCTACGAAAAAACTTGCATTCAGCTATTCAGTTAAAGTATATTTGGCGCTCAAGCGAGCGATAAAAGGTCCGCAACAAAAACCGGAAGGCGAAAGTAGGATCCATCAGGTACCAGCACTCCCGACCAGGCTCCAAAGAGGAACAGACCGCAAGGTATAAACCGATAAGGAGCAGGTTTTTGAAACAGGATCCAATTCCAAAGCGGCCCGCAAGGGTAGTCGAAGAAAAGGATCAGGCAGAAAGGGGAGGGGAAACCCCGACAGAGTAAGCCAACCACAATAACAGTAGCTTGAGCGCATCAGAAGGTCACGGCCAACTGATGACGAGATGGGAACCGCTTCGGCCAGAGGTGGTTCCCATCGGTGCTTTTAGGCAGCACCTTATATTAATCCCGGACCCTTATAAAATAAACGGGAGGAGTGCATTCCTTTTGGGAGGATAGTCCGGAAAAGTTTCTTTATACCATTTGTGATGATGCAACGCGCGGGGCATCAGGTTAACCAAGGTCCAAACAGCAAAGGTCAGTGCCGGGGAACACCATGTCATCATCGCAAACCCCGACCATTCAACAATCTCACCGAAATGGTTGGGACATGATACATAGCGGAAAAATCCCTTTATAGGAATGACGTATCCTGTTTCGCCTGGTTTCCGCAGATGGATCAGAATATTATCTGACTGCCAGTTAATAAACATGCCAAAAAAGAAAATAACCACACCGGCAATAAACCGCGGGTCTGATAAATAAACTATTGGATATTGCGCTTCAGTCGCAATTGTACCGAAGTAATATCCGTTAATAAATCCGTTGACAAAATTGAATCCGATGGCCATGAACACAATAGCAAGTGGCATTTTCTTTCCTTTCGTGCGGAGACGGAAAGGGAAAATACATGTACGGTTAACATAATGCAACACCCACATTCCAAAAAAAATCCAGGTAACCGACGGATGGCTGCCGGACCCAAAAAGGTAAAAGCCGGCAAAAACAAGCAATGCCGGTAATTCCATTAAGATCCAGCCAGCACGGTTATCGATCATAGCTCCCCATTTCAAAGTGGCATGTCTGCCATAGGGAGCTACAACCCGAATAACGACAGGAAAAATAAAGATCGCAACGGCCAGCCAGGCATAAACGATAAAGTAAAAAGTAGATTCTTGCATCTTACAGGCAGTTATTTTATATATGAATTAGATTTAAGCCAAATTAAAAAGTCTTCAATTGTCGCTGAAAGGGGACGCGGGTTAAAATTAAGCGCCTTCCTTGCCTTGGCATTGCTGATATCCCTGTTTCCCTCCGTGATGATTGTCAACGATTCACTGGTATATAATGGTTTTACCCCCGAAATTTTACTGTAAAGTGTAATAAAGGGCAATCCAACCCGTGCAATCCAAATTGGCAAAACAGTATGCACCGTTTTTCTTCCTGAATGCAGTTGAATCAAGGCGGAGAACTCTTCTAAACTATGCCAGTGACCCGAAAGAAGGTATTTTTCACCGGTTTTCCCCATCTCAATGGCATTGATGGCAGCAGCTGTTATATCTCTTACATCAACCCAATCATAACCTCCGGGAACCAGGGATGGTATCTTGTGATTGTAAATATCAATCACTGCATTTCCAATAAGGGATGGTTCTGGGTCGGCAGGACCGATGATGGCTGTCGGACTCAGCACAAGTGCGTCCAGCCCATTTTTAACTGCTTCCATAACTGCACGTTCTCCGGCTGCCTTTGATCGATCATAGGCAAATCCTTCATGTTCGACCAACGGCCGGGTTTCATCCAGCAAATGACCCAGGGGATGTTGTTGAAACGCATGAATAGAGCTGAAATGGATCAATCGTTTTGTTTTAAACTCACGGGCCAGTGCAAGAATATTCCTCGGACCTTCCGTGTTGATTTTTTTAACCATTCCAGTACGGTCGCCCTCAATGGATATTTTTGCTGCCAGATGAAAAATCACTTCAGTTTCATCAAAAAGGGGTCTTAAAGATTTCGGATCAAGTACATCTCCATTGATGATCTCTACGGGTATGTTTCTCAGGCCTTGTGCATGTTTATGAGTCAGCGCTTTTACCTGATGGCCTTGTTCTATAAGGGATTTACAAAGATTTACGCCGACATGTCCGTTGGCGCCGGTTACAGCAATTTTCATTAAAAGTTGGTGTTAGGGGGCAAAAATAGGAATATTCCATCGAAATGTTGCGTTGTATTTTGAGATGACTTAATTTTACATTACGCTAAAACAAATAAAATGAAAACATTTAAGAAAATTCTCTTGTGGCTGCTTGGGATTCTGGCGGTCCTAATTATTGTATCATTCCTCTTGCCGAAGACTTACAAAGTTGAGCGGACGGTTTTTATTAAAGCGCATAACCAGACCATTTATGATTTAACTGCAAACTTTTCAAAGTGGATACTTTGGGTACCATGGACTAAAACGATGGATTCCACGGCAATTTTCGAAATCCAGGGAAAAGAGGGCGAAGTTGGAACAATTTGGAAATGGAATGGGAAGAAAATGGGTGAAGGATCCATGACCTCGACGGAATATCAGAATGGAAAGTTAATTGCTTATAATCTCTCGTTTCAGCAGGGGAAATACCAAAGCAAGGGAAAAATCACGATTGAAGATGGTGATTCCTGTAAGGTAAGCTGGATTGATGGAGGAGATCTCGGGTATAACCCGATTGCACGTTACATGGGACTGATGATGGAAAAGATGATGGGACCGGATTTTGAAAAAGGGCTGGCAAAGCTTAAAAAAGTAGCCGAAGAACGCGATGGATGGCCCCGGATCGAAGAAAATATCATACCAGCCCAAACGGTGATTATGATATGCGATTCAGCCGGACCCAAAGAATATGGTGCCGTGATGGGTAAAGCCTTTGGCGAATTATATGGTTTTATTAAAACCAGCAAACTTGTTCAAAAAGGGGCGCCATTTGCTGCTTACCTCAAATGGGATTCGGTAACCTATTTTTCCGTGATGAATATCTGTATCCCTGTTGAAAAGGCTGAAAAGGGGAAAGGACGGATACAGGTTTCAAACCTACCAGAACAAAAAGGAGTTCAGGCAATCTATTTTGGACCCTATAACAAAACTGAATCAGCTTATCGGGCACTCGCAGCATACATAAAAGCATCAGGTAAGGTTGAAGCCGGAGGACCATCTGAAATTTACATCACCAATCCGATGGTTGAGAAAGATACCTTGAAATGGGAAACACACATCTTTTTCCCTGCTAAATGATCCGGGAAATAATTCTTATAATTAATATTGGGAGGACAATTAACTGTTTCTAAACAAAATATATTGTTCTTTGTAATCTGTTGAAAATCTGCGATTTTCTAATTCATATTGAGTTTTCTGCAATTTGAGTTACATTTTATTTCAACAATCGTGCGTACGTTTGTACAAACCCAAAATTTCACACTTTCTTTCAATCAATTCTTTCCTTCAAACTATTCATTTTAGTTTTTCCTTCAGTATTTTGATCAGGTCTTGAAGGTTTTGCTTGTCTTGCTCCAGCTCGACTATCCTGGCTTCTAATCGCTCAATGTCATTTGTATCAGACTTCCTTTCGATTTTATCTTGTTCCATGAACCAGTAATCAACTGGCATGTCAAGTTCCTCTGAAATCTTCGCCAGAGTTGATATTTTTAACGTTCCATTTTTCAAGGAATAGCGAAATCCGTTTTCAGTCAGCCCTCTCTCATTTGGATATTTCTCCTTTAATTGCTTTAAAAAGTCTTTGATGTGCAATTTTCGATCCAACAAGCACCTTGAAATTTTTGTTCCAAAATCTTTTACGCTGTCCATTTCAGTCAGTTAAATTTGTTTTCATTATCAATAAATGTGTATTAGCATAATTAATTATGTTTGTATATAAATTAATTGTTTCTTTGCCGGCTCAAAAAAATAACAGCTTAACGACAATTAACTCACTTACAACGAACAAAACTACAACATGAAACGAACAAAACCAAACAAAAAACACAATTTTTTTGAAAACAATAAAGACTTTGTTTCCTTTTTCCAGAACATCCCTTATGGAACATCCCGAATTGTCCATGACCGAATGATTGTAAAATTTGGTGAATCACACGATTATTCATTGAACTATATTAACATGTGTCTTAACCCGCATGATATTCGATTTAACAAGGATGTCATGAATGAAGCTCTTGTGCACTTCATGGAAGTTCGACTTGACCAGGAGAGAACCAGGCTAATTTTAAAACAGCTTGTTTCGGATAACGCATTAGCAACTGCTTAATGAAATCATTCTCCAACATGAGTCATCCGGATCTTCTCATTATATGTGGATAGGCCGATGTAGTTAACCATCCCTGGCCGATCGTAACGGAACAGTTTAGTCGTTTTATTATCAGACCTATAAGGTGGTCAATTTAAATCGGCGCAAAGTGGTCAGATGTTCCGGCTTGTCCATAATACTGATTTAAACAACAAAAAATTGAGCACTTTTAACTGCACTAAGCTAAATAGTTTAAAGGCGTTTGTCAATTCCGGTTTCCCTTTATTTTATATTCCGGTTTTCCGGAATATAAAATAAAGGGAAACCGGAATTGACTTTTATAATTTTACCATTTATCTTTGATGCCATGTCAATCGTGTGTGTGTCTTAATTTAAAAAACAACACTATTCTCCCAATTTGAATCGGTGATTTGTGACTTCCTTAACAAATGAGTTTTCCACGGATCAACAGAAACAGGCAGGTATAAATTTATATTTTTGAACAGATGAACAGCACAAAACTTGAAATACTAACCTTATATGAAACGAATATTCCAGATTAGCATTAGTAGCGAATGATCTCCTTGCTGTATGGGTTCTGATCTCAACCCATTTTTGAAAATTACACACTGCATTG